>Ga0137394_10002539_pt1 | contig 13505 bp, 8 predicted proteins | sample czobulk116metaG_FD_108278 | JGI IMG/M metagenome (GOLD analysis project Ga0137394, IMG submission 108278) | Vadose zone soil microbial communities from Angelo Coast Range Reserve, California, USA - czobulk1.16 metaG | ecosystem: Environmental > Terrestrial > Soil > Vadose zone | place: USA...
ATCTCTGCCACTACAGCCTGGATAATCTCTCTCTCATGGCTCTTACGATTTCGACCGGCTTCGTCGTCGACGATGCCATCGTCATGATCGAAAACATCAGCCGTTACATCGAGGAAGGGGAATCGCCGCTCCAGGCCGCGCTCAAGGGTTCCGAGCAGATCGGTTTCACCATCGTTTCGCTCACCGTTTCGCTCATCGCTGTGCTCATTCCTCTTCTCTTCATGGGTGATATCGTTGGCCGTCTCTTCCGTGAATTTGCCGTTACCCTGGCCGTCACCATCCTGGTCTCGGCATTTGTTTCGCTGACGCTGACTCCGATGATGTGCGCCAAGCTCCTCCGCCATCAGAAGAAGGAGGAGAAAGGCTGGTTCTACCGCAAGTCCGAAGACGCCTTTGATTCCGTCATCGCATTCTATGGCCGTACGCTGCAGTTCGTGCTCCGTTACCGCACCACCACTCTCGTTGTTACTGTCGCCACGCTCGTCGGCACAATCCTTCTCTACATCTACGTTCCGAAAGGATTTTTCCCCGTTCAGGACACCGGCGTCATCCTTGGCATCTCCGAAGGTCCGCAGAACGTTTCCTTTGCGGCCATGGCTCGTCGTCAGCAGGCTCTTGCCGATGTCATTCTCAAGGACCCCGCGGTCGAAAGCCTTTCTTCTTTCATCGGCGTCGATGGCACATACACTACGTTGAATAGCGGCCGCACCCAGATCAATCTCAAGCCGCTCGCCCAGCGCAAAATCAATGCCTCAGACGTCATCCGCCGGCTTCAGCCCGAGCTCGCCAAAGTCAACGGCGTCTCGCTCTTCCTGCAACCCGTTCAGGACCTGACTGTCGAGGACCGCGTCAGCCGCACGCAATTCCAGTACAGCCTCGAAGATGTCGACGCCAAGGAGCTCGCTTACTGGACCCCGCGGTTCATCGACAAATTGAAATCGCTCCCCGAGCTCCGCGACGTCGCCAGCGACCAGTTGAATCAGGGGCTCCTTGCTTTTCTCACCATCGACCGCGACACCGCGGCGCGCCTCGGCGTTCTTCCCGCCGACATTGACAACACCCTCTACGATGCCTTTGGCCAGCGCCAAGTCTCCACCATCTTTACCCAACTCAACCAGTATCACGTCGTTCTGGAAGTCGATCCACAGTTCCAGCAGGATCCCGATTCGCTGAAAAACATTTATGTAAAGTCTTCCAACGGTACGCAGGTCCCTCTCAACGCCTTCACGCGTTTCGACCCTGGCGACTCCGCTCTTGCGCTCAACCATCAGGGCCAGTTTCCCGTCGTCACTCTTTCGTTCAACCTAGCCCCCGATGGCGCGCTTGGCGACGCCGTGAACGCCATCAACCTGGCGAAGCAAGAATTGAACATGCCTTCCAGTATCAAGGCCACGTTCCAGGGCACGGCAGCCGCCTTCCTCAAGTCCTTGGCCAATGAGCCCATCCTTATCCTGGCTGCTCTCGTTACCGTCTACATCGTTCTCGGCATCCTGTATGAGAGCTATATTCACCCGATCACCATTCTCTCCACGCTCCCGTCAGCCGGTGTAGGTGCGATTCTCGCGCTGCTCCTCTGCCGCACGGAATTCAGCGTCATCGCCTTGATAGGCATCATTCTGCTCATCGGCATCGTCAAGAAAAACGCCATCATGATGATCGACTTCGCGCTCGAAGCCGAACGCAAGGAAGGGAAGGTGCCGCTCGACGCCATCTACGAAGCTTGCCTGCTTCGTTTCCGACCCATCATGATGACTACCATGGCCGCGCTCCTCGGCGGCTTGCCGCTCGCCCTCGGCGGCGGTGTGGGCTCTGAATTGCGCCGTCCGCTCGGCATCACCATCGTCGGCGGCCTTATCCTCAGCCAATTACTGACGCTTTACACCACACCGGTTGTTTATCTCGCGTTCGATTGGCTTGGACGCCGCTTCGCCTTTCACCTTGGCAATCCCATCGAAGAACCGGCCCACGGAGACTAGCGCGTGAACTTTTCCTCCAACTTTTCCGCGCCCTTCATTCGACGTCCCGTGGCCACATCACTGATCACCATTGCTATTTTTCTTTCCGGTGCTGTGGCATTTCGTTTCTTGCCCGTCGCGCCGCTACCGCAAGTCGATTTCCCAACCATTGGCGTGGGAGCCAGTCTGCCCGGTGCGAGCCCGGAGACCATGGCCTCCGCCGTCGCCACGCCCCTCGAGCGCCAGTTCAGCCGCATTGCCGGCGTCACACAGATGACTTCTTCGAGCGGCCTCGGCTCCACGGGCATTACATTGCAGTTCGATCTCAATCGCGACATCAACGCCGCCGCGCGTGACGTTCAGGCCGCCATTAACGCCGCTCGCAGCCAGCTTCCCGCCGATCTTCCTGGCCAGCCTACCTATCGAAAAGCTAATCCTGCTGACGCGCCGATCCTGATGTTCTCACTGACCTCAGACAACATTCCGCCCGCGCAAATTTACGATGCCGCCGATTCCGTTCTCGCCCAGAAAATTGCTCAAGTGGAAGGCGTGGGCCAGGTTTTCACTTGGGGCAGCGCTCGTCCTGCCGTCCGCGTCGAAGCGAATCCTTACCAGCTCAATAGCTACGGAATCAGTCTGGAAACCGTTCGTAAATCGCTGCAGGCCGCCAATGCCAATCTCGCCAAGGGCGCGCTCTCCGACTCCAAGCAAACTTGGTCCATCGCAGATACTGATCAGCTCTTCAAAGCTTACGAATACCAGCCGCTCATCGTCGCCGGACACCAGGGCGCTCCCGTTCGTTTGCGGGACGTCGCCGAAGTGGTCGATTCCGTCGAGGACACTCGCAATCTTGGCCTATCGAACGGAAAACCCGGCGTCATCATTGCCATCTTCCGCCAGCCCGGCGCGAACATGATTGACACCGTCGACCGCATCATGGCCATCGTCCCTTTTCTCCGCGCCTCCATCTCTCCTTCGCTCCATCTGAGTGTCGCCGTCGACCGCACTACCACCATTCGCGCTTCCGTCCATGACGTTGAAGTCGCCCTCATGATTTCCATCGTCCTCGTGATTTTCGTAGTCTTCGCATTCTTGCGGAACGTCTGGGCCACTGTCATCCCCAGCGTCGCGGTTCCGCTCTCCCTCATCGGCACCTTTGGCGTCATGTATCTTGGCCGCTACAGCATTGACAATCTCTCTCTCATGGCCCTCACCATCTCCACTGGCTTCGTCGTCGACGATGCGATCGTCGTCATCGAAAACATTACGCGCCACATGGAGAGCGGCATGCCGCCCTACCAAGCCGCCATGAAAGGCGCCAGTGAAATCGGGTTTACGGTTCTATCTATGAGCACTTCGCTGGTCGCCGTCTTCATTCCCATTCTTCTCATGGGCGGAGTCGTCGGCCGCCTCTTCCGCGAATTCGCTGTTGTACTCAGCGTGGCCATTGCCGTATCGCTTCTCATCTCGCTCACCACCACCCCCATGATGTGCGCTCGCTTTCTTCGCCGCGAGACCGGCCGGCACAATCGTCTGTATCGATTTTCAGAGAAGGCCTTCAATGGTATGCTGCGCACCTACGATGTTTCCCTTCGCTGGGTTCTTCGTCACCAGTTCCTCATCCTGCTGGTCACTTTTGGTACCGTCTGCTTGAACATCTATTTGTTCGTCAAAACGCCCAAGGGCTTCTTCCCGCAACAGGATACCGGCCGCATCAATGGTTTGATTCAGGGCGACCAGGACCTCTCCTTCGCCGCCATGTCCCAGAAGATGCGCGAATTCACCGATATTGTCATGCAGGATCCCGCCGTGGATTCCGTCACCGCCTTCACCGGCGGCGGCACCGGCGGCAGCACCGCGCGCATGTTCAGCCAGCTCAAGCCACTCAACGAGCGCAAGCTGAGCTCGGATCAAGTCATCGCTCGCATTCGCTCGAAAACCGCCAGGATCCCTGGCGCCGCTCTCTATCTGCAATCCGTCCAGGATCTCAGCGTCGGCGGGCGCTTTGGCGGCGCACAATTCCAGTACACGCTTCAGGCAGACAATCTCGGCGACCTCACCCACTGGGCGCCCATCATCATGCAGCGCCTCAAAAAGATCCCCGAGCTTCGCGACATCAATTCCGACCAGCAAATGCATGGCCTGCAAAGTTCCGTCGTCATCGACCGCGACACCGCCTCCCGCCTGGGCGTTGCCGTTCAGGACATTGACAACACTCTCGGCGATGCTTTCGGCCAGCGCCAGGTCTCCAACATCTACAAAGGCCTGAATCAGTATCACGTCGTGCTAGAAGTTGCTCCCGAACATCAGCAAAGCCCCGAAGCGCTCAAATCAATTTACGTGCCCTCCAAGTCCGGCAAGCTCGTTCCGCTGAGCGCCTTCGCGCACTACGAGCCGTCCAACACCGCGCTCTCCGTCAACCACCAGGGCATCTTTCCGGCCATCACTCTCTCCTTCAACCTCGCGCCCGGCGCTTCACTTGGTCCCGCTGTCCAGCACATTGAGCAGGCTCGCCGCGAAATCGGCGTGCCCAACACCGTTCACGCCACGTTCCAAGGCACCGCGCAGGCCTTCCAGGATTCGCTCTCCAATCAACCCGTCCTGATCATCACGGCTCTCGCCGCCGTCTATATCGTTCTCGGCATTCTGTACGAAAGCTTCATTCATCCCATCACCATCCTCTCCACGATTCCTTCCTCTGGAATTGGCGCGCTCCTTGCCATCCAGCTCATCAAGTCCGACCTGAACATCATCGCGCTCATCGGCATCATCCTCTTGATCGGCATCGTCAAGAAAAACGCCATTCTCATGATTGATTTTGCGGTTCAAGTGGAAAGGGAACAGGGATGGTCGCCTGTCGAAGCGATCTACAAGGCCTGCCTGCTGCGCTTCAGGCCCATTCTAATGACCACCATGGCAGCGCTCCTCGGTGCCATGCCTCTCGCGCTTGGAGCGGGTGTCGGCTCCGAACTTCGCCGGCCCCTCGGCATCACCATCGTCGGCGGCCTCATCCTCAGCCAGATGCTCACGCTTTTCACCACCCCGGTCGTTTACATCTACATGGACCGGCTGCAATCCTGGCTCCGGCGCACCCTCTCCCACGCTCCCACGCCCGTACCTGCGCCGCAAACAGACTGACCCTCACATCCGTCGAACAAGCCCTCACTCTTCCATGGCTTCGACTACGTTTCTGCTTGCGAAGGAAATTGAAGTGTATCGGCGTGTCTACTCTTGGCCCCCAGCGTTCCAAGGGTCACATTTGCCGCTTCTTGGTGTTACCCCTCGAAACTTGGAACTGAAAACTTAGAACCAAAAACGGCTTTCTACGCGCTTCCGATCAGCCAACCCGTCAAAAATACCAGCACGCCGCCGACAATCACTTGAAACGCCGCCTGCAGGAACGGCGTATCCATGTAGCGGTGACGGATGTAACTGATAACCCCGAGCTCCACCGCCACGATGATAACTGCCACCAGCATTGCGACATGAAAACTGCTGATCAGGAAGGGAAGAGTATGCCCGATTCCGCCCGCTGTGGTCATCAATCCGGTTACCCCACCGCGCAGCCAGGGGGACCCGCGCCCCGTCAGTGAGCCGTCGTCGGAAAGTCCTTCCGAAAAAGCCATCGAAATTCCTGCGCCGATCGAAGCTGCCAGTCCCACCAGGAACGCTTCCCAGCTCTTTTGCGACGCGAAGGCCGCCGCGAATAGCGGTGCCAGCGTCGATACCGATCCATCCATCAAACCCGCCAGGCCCGGTTGCACCACCTGCAGCAGGAACAGTTTGCGATGTGATTCATCCTCCCTGGCTTTGGCGCTCGCCGTAAGATGTTTTTCTTCCAATTCGCCTGCAGTCTGGGTGTGTTTTCTCTCTTCGTCCGCAAGCTTGTTCAACAATTCCCGCGTCGACACGTCCGCTGTCCGGCTTGCCGCTCGTGCATAGAACCGGCTCGCCTCCATCTCCATCAATTCCGCCTGCTTCCTGGCGACCTTCACGCCCAGTGGCCGGACCAGCCACACCGGTTTCCTTTGCAGGAATCCCTTCACGTTTTCCCGCCGGATCAGCGGAATGTGGTCACCGAAACGCTGCCGGAACATGGCAAACAGCCGGTCGCGGTGCACTACTTCCTCCGCACGCATCTCTTCGAACATTTGCGCCGTTGATGGATACTCTTCTCGCAGCGCATCCGCAAACTCCCCGTAGATCCGCCCGTCTTCTTCTTCCGCGGCGATGGCGATTGCCAGAATCTCTTTTTCCGTCAACTCTTTGAATTTTTTCAGCATCACTCTCGATCCTCGGACTTCTGTGCGGGAGAAGAATCGCACAAACCGAGCAGGGAAGTCATCCTCGGCCTGGGATTTGAAGTAAGTTACTTTTTGCTGAAGTGCGGCATCCACGTTTAATGGCGTCGTGCTGCGCAGAAAGGGAAGGTTCTCTTCCGAGCTCGCGGTTGACCCATCCACAATTTCCAAGGACCTGGACCGACACATACCTTGCCCTTCTACACGTCCTGTGTTAGATATGTAGGAGCTAGAGGTATGCTATGCAAGAGAAATCCGATCTTCCGCAAGGCACCCTGGACTTGTTAATTCTGAAAGTTGTTGCGCTCGGCCCCGTACACGGGTACGCCATCGCGCAAAGGCTCGAACAGGTGTCGCGCGGCGTGGTCCGGGTTCCGCAGGGCTCGCTCTATCCGGCGTTGCACCGGCTCGAAAACCGTGGCCTTCTCGCTGCGGATTGGGAGGAGACCGAGAGCGGGCGTGAGGCCAAGTTTTATCGCCTCACTCGGAAAGGGCGGACGCAGCTCGAAACGGAGGCTCGGAGCTGGCAGCGATTGATTGAAGCCGTCGGCCTTGTACTCAAACTGTCTGAGGGAGGTGCGGAATGACTTGGTGGCAGCGCCTGTGGCGCCGAAGGAAGATGGAAGACCAACTCGAGAAGGAACTACGCTTCCATCTCGACCAACACGCGAGCGAACTGATCGCGCACGGCCGCGATCCTCAAGAAGCGCGACGACAAGCCCGTCTTGCTCTTGGCGGTGCTGAACAGGTAAAAGAGAAGTGCCGCGATGTCCGCGGCACACGCTGGCTGGAAGACCTGCTGCAGGACTTCCGCTATGCCATTCGTACCCTGCGAAACCAACCGGGTTTCGCGGCTGCGGCTCTGTTGACGCTGGCCCTTGGCAGCGGAGCAACGACCGTTATGTTCACCGTCTTCAACGGCGTTCTGCTCAAGCCACTGCCTTATCCAGAACCCGACAGACTGGTCGCGGTGCACGGCCATACAGATACGTGGAATACAGAAGTGTATGGGCAGCAGAACGTTGCCTATTTTGACCTTCTCGATTGTCAGCGCGAGAGCCGCTCCCTGGCTATGGTTGGGTGGCTGAACAGCGGAGGCATAGTTGGTGAGCCTGGGATACCCGAATTCGTGGACCGCCGCGAGGTCTCCTCCGAGCTGTTTTCTGTCCTGGGTGTTCCTCTCTTCAGAGGACGCGCTTTCCTGCGCGAAGAGGATCGTGCCGGTGCCGCGCCCGTGATCATCCTGGGCTACAGTTTCTGGCAGCGTCGCTTCGCAGGGAATTCGCCAGCCGTCGGTCTTTCTCTGGTTCTGGACGGAAAGAGCTATACCGTTGTCGGCATCGCGCCCCCACGTTTCCAGCTGGACGGGGACGAGCCGGATGCATTTACTCCGCTCGGTCAAGACACGGAAGGATACATGCGGAAGCGTGACCTGCATCCTGTTGGTGTGGTGGCGCGCCTCCAGCCTGGCGCGACATTAGCGCAGGCTTCGGCGGAGCTGGCACTGATCGGCGGTCATCTGGCGGAGCAGTACCCGCATTCCAACGCGGGCCGCGGTTTCGTCGTGTCACCGCTTCGACCGGATGTTGGCGATGTCCGGTCCACATTATGGTTGCTCTTGGGCGCAGTCAGCCTGCTGTTGTTGATTGCCTGCGTCAATGTGGCCAGCTTGCTCCTGGCACGCGCGGTTTCGCGCGAGCGTGAACTGGCCATGCGCGTCGCGCTCGGAGCGAGCCAGGGCCGGTTGGTACGCCAATGCCTGACAGAGAGCGCAGTATTGGGCCTTTCCGGAGGCGTGCTCGGAGTTTTGCTCGCGGCCATTGGTATCCGCCCGTTTGTGCAGTTCTGGCCCGGTACTTTGCCGCGCGCTGACGAGGTACAGCTCGATTGGCGTGTGCTGCTCTTTGCCATCGCCGTCTCGCTGTTGGCTGGCCTTCTCTTCGGACTGGCGCCGGCCCTGCGCGCCCCAGTGCGCGAACTCGAACAAACATTCCGTGCCGGGGCACGAGCCGTCGCGGGAAGCTCGCGCCGTCTGCACGCCAGTTTTGTCATATCCGAAATCGCCCTGGCCGTCGTGCTGCTGGTCGCTGCCGGGATGCTCGGCCGAACGCTTCTGCGGCTCTCATCCCTCGACGCGGGCCTCAACATCCGGAACGTATTGGTCACTCGGATGGCGCTTTCGCCTAGCGTGCTTTCGAATCGCGGGCAAATCCCTGTGGCGTGGCAGGATGTCCTGGACCGCGCACGGCGCGTGTCGGGAGTGCAGTCCGTTGCCGCTGTCGATACCGTACCCATGCGCGAGGGTAACAATCAATTGGGCTACTGGACCACTCCGGCCGTTCCACCAGAGAGCCAACAGCCTCTCGCGTTGGCAACCAGCGTGACCCCGGACTACTTGCAAGTCATGGGCATCCCGCTGCTCAAAGGACGATTCTTCGATGATCATGATCGCCGGGGAAGTGAGCCTGTCATTGTGATTGATGACGTTCTCGCGCAACACGCTTTCGGCGGAGAGGAGCCTGTAGGGGAACACCTGTGGATCCCTTCCATGTCCGGCCCTTCCTGGTCGGAGGGCTCCGATCCCGTGCGTGTAGTAGGTGTGGTGGGGCACGTCCGGCATTGGGGCCTCGCCCGTGACGATCAAGCTCAAGTGCGAGCACAGTTCTATTATCCGTTTGCCCAGGTCCCAGACCGGTTTTTGCATCGTTGGTCCGAACTCATGTCCATTGCCGTCCGGACCAGCATCCCCCCATTGAATGTCGTCGAATCGCTTCGCAGGGAACTGCGCGGAGCCACTGGTGGAGCTTCCGGTGATCAAGCTCTCTACGAGGTTCGTACCATGGAGCAGCTCATGAGTAATTCGCTCGTACGGCACCGCTTCCTTTTGCTGTTGTTTGGCATCTTCGCCGGGTTGGCGCTACTACTGGCGTGCATCGGCATTTACGGCGTGCTGGCCTACTTGACGGGCCAGCGTGTGCCGGAATTCGGCGTGCGCATGGCTCTCGGGGCCAGCGCTCGAGATGTCATGCGCCTTGTGCTCCGGCAGAGCCTTGGAATGATTTTTGTCGGAGTCGGTGTGGGCATACTCGCCGCTTTGGCTGCAGGGCGTCTATTGGTGCACTCGGTAGATGGAATGCGGCCCACTGAGCCATCGACTTTCGCCATCATGATTCCACTCCTGGTCGCAGCTGCGCTGTTCGCAAGTTTTCTACCGGCGCGTCGCGCCAGCCGGATCGATCCAATGAGCGCCCTGCGCCAGGAGTAGCGCAGTGCCCAATTCTGCTTGTGTTGTCGTGCACTCGCAATGAGTGGCACTACCTTGCGCCTGCTCCCCTGAAGCCGCGGTCACTTGGCCGTGAAGTTGGCATTGCGCAAGCTCATCCACAAACCGCGGATCGTCAAGGGTGCTGAGCCGAAGCGAACAGGGGAGATCGCATGCGGGACTGCCGAAGCGTCCGCAATGTCCGGCATACCTGCACGATGCTCAGACGATCGTCCTTGCTCTGTTGTTCTCTATCAGCGCTTTACGGCCCTTTTCCATACCCCCTTTCTTTTGTAGTACTTCCGTACTACCATTTTCTTGGAACGTCCCTACCTCATTCAGGTACGTTTCCGCTATAGGTTTAGTCGTCGCCCGCGGATTACACTCTTCTCGGATGGGGTGCACCATTCCGGAAAGATGGTTGAGCCTTGGCGACGCAGCGCGATCTGATGACGAAAAAACTCCCAACAGGAACTTCCCCGAAACAGCCGTTTTCACGTACGGAGCGCCGCGGCAGCCGCCGCTGCAAGATTACGCAGCTCATGCGCGTCCGTCCTTCCGACCCGGAAAAAGAACACTTTGAAGACATGCGCGGCTCGGTCAGCGTTTCCCGCTCCGGTGTATTCTTTCAGTCCAGTGAACCCGGCTATGAAGTTGGCATGCGGCTCTTCGTAACCATGCCCTACTCACAAGATCCGGCTTCCATAGCCCGCGAGTACCTCGCGGAAGTTGTTCGAAGGGACGTTCTCCCGACCGGCATGTTCGGCATCGGCATCAAGATCCTCATGGAAATGGGAATCCAGCACTCTTATAACTTTGGCGCTGCCAACTCTCGTTAGAGTCTAGGTTGCGCGCTTAGCCATTCCACTGAGCCTATAAAAGCAAGAACGGGCGCCCCGGGGGACCGGGACGCCCGTTCTTGTGTTTGGGGGTGGAGAGATCGATTTAAGTCGTCTGCGCGAACATTCGCATGGCGCGGTGCCTAAGTATTCCCAGCTGCCGGTTAAGCGGGTGTCTGCGGCCGAGGAAGCTCAGGACGGGAGGCCGGCGCGCCGTAAGTTTGTTCATCGCAATGGTCAGCCGTATATCGCGGCGCGCAAATTTCAGCCCGGTCTGCAAAGCGTCGACGGCGTCGTCGCGCCTCCCAGCAGTGGCGTACACTTCAGCGAGATTCAAGTAGAGCTGTGCCTGATTCCGCTTCATGCGAACCGCAGAGTCACAGAGCCGCTCCGCTTCGCCCCATTTTCCCTCCGAGCGCGCCAGCACCACTCCCAGGTAAGACATGTAATAGGGATTGTTCCTGTCCAGGTCCACGGCGCGCCGCATATGCGGCAGAGCTTTCATGGCGTAATTGTCTCGCAGGAGTGTCAATCCGGTCTTGAATTCACGGAAGGCTTCCGTATCCATCATCAGCTCACCTCATCCATCACCGTACAGCCCGATGGGATACCGGGCGCGTGGCGGTTGCAGGAGAATAGGACTTGCGGATATCGGGAAGTTCCGCTCGGCGTGTTGGAGAATCGCGCCGACCTCAGTTGCGGATCATCAAGAAGAAATATTCCACCCAGCAGGGTGATGAGCGGAACAGCGAGCAACACGGTCGCGAATAGGCTTCCCATCCCAGTCCTTCTTGAAGCTACTCGCGGTCTTACTCAGAATCTACTGACCCAGAGGACAGTCTTAGGCCAGCGGCACTCTAGTTGGAGGGCCTAGAATGAGGACAGGTCCTTTACCACCGTCTAGCGAGGCGCGGAGCGCTTCCAATCGCGCCGCCACTTTTCCCAATCTTTTCTGGTGGCCGCCAACATGGTCTTTGCCGCTTTATGAAGCCAGCGGCCCCGCCGCGCCCGAAGGTCGTGCTTTAGCTTGGCGATCGCCTGCGGCGTGGCGAAATGCATGTTGGCCGTTTCCCAGCCCATCGAGTAAAGCAGCCGCGCCTCGTCGCGATCCTTCGACAGGGAAGCAAGCTCAATTCGTGAGCAGTCCGGAGCCAGACGCCGCACCACCCAGCGTCCGTGGAAATGTACACAAGGATCCGGCACACGAATCGAGCGCTGCAATAGCTTTTCGCAATAAATTTCCGTGGAAGAGGCTTTCTTGGCCCAAACCCAGGCCGAAGGCCGGATCGCCTTCGCTTCCCGGGCAATAAATGCTCCTCGCCATCTAGACAAAGCGAGAATCCTGGGGTGCCCAAGGCTTCCCAGTCCCGCTATTCTTCTCTTCAATAGATATTCTTCCCGCGCTGAAGGAAGCGAACTCGCCAGCGACTTGCCTACATCCTCTGGTGGCTTGGCGGTGTAGGGGGGCAGGTGCTCGAGCTTATTCCAGAATTGCACTGGGTCGCGGAGCTTGCCGAGGGCGAGCAAGCGCAGCCAGCGATGATCCTCCGCCAGGATAAAAGCTTTGCCGCCCGCGGCCAGTGCGTCTCGATAACCATCTTCGATCGCTTCGGCAGCCACCCGCTTTGTGAGGCCCAGGTGTTCTTCTCCGATCGCAACATAAACGCTGGTGGTTAAGCGTACCAGATCGAGCGCGTACGGCGCCGGCCATGCTTCATCCAGATCGTTCACGCCCCAAATCAGGCGCCCTTCTTCATCCCGCCAGGTCCCGAAGTTTTCGATGTGCAGATCGCCTACACCCAAGACCGCCGGGGCCTTCGTCAAATCACGACAGAGCTCCGGCCAGAGCTGCAGCCAGCGATAGAAAGTGGCGCGGAAGAAAGGAAAAGCGGCTTCCGCCATGTGCTGATGCTTGAGCGCGAGATCCTGGCGAATGATCGGCAGTTGCCCTGACAACCAGTGCTCGAAATCGGCGGTTGCTTTGAAAACATTCATTCCGCGCCTTTGGGATTCCCCGTAGGCTAAACGTGGGCGTGTTCGGTTCGCGCCGGACCGCCGCGCAGACGTGTCTCGTAGATCGGGAATCGGGATGCAAGTTCCGCCACGTGCTTGCGCACGCGCTGCTCGACTTCGGCGTTGCCGATGTTGGAAAGAATTTCTGCGATCCAGCCGGCGATCTGCTCCATCTCCGGTTCATGCATGCCGCGCGTAGTGACGGAAGGGCTGCCCAGGCGAATTCCGCCGCCTTTCATCGGGGGCAGGGGATCGAAGGGAATTGAATTTTTGTTGACGGTGATGCCTGCGCGATCGAGGGCTTTTTCGGCGTCCGTTCCGGTGATGCCGCGCGAGTGCACTTCGATCAGGAACAGATGGTTGTCCGTGCCGCCCGTCACGACGCGAAACCCGCGCTTGGCAACGGCCGTGGCCATGGCTTTCGTGTTGGCCACGACCTGCTTCTGGTATTCCTTGAAGGACGGCTCCATCGCTTCCTTCAGGCATACCGCTTTTGCAGCAATCGTGTGCACAAGAGGACCGCCTTGGGTCCCCGGAAACGTCAGCTTGTCCAGTCCCTTGGCAAACGGCGCCTTGCACAGCACCAACCCGCCGCGCGGTCCCCGCAACGTTTTGTGCGTAGTTGTCGAGACGATATCGGCGTGCGGCACGGGGCTCGGATGAATCCCAGCGGCCACGAGTCCGGCAATGTGTGCCATATCCACAAAAAAGAGTGCCCCAACGGACTTCGCGGCTCTAGAAATACGCTCGAAATCTATGATCCGCGAATAGGCGCTCGCGCCCGCGACGATCATCTTTGGTTTATGCTCGTTCGCAAGCTTCTCAATTTCGTCGTAGTCGATGCGCTCGTCTTCCTTTTTCACGCCGTAGGCCACGAACTTGTACATACGTCCGGAGAAATTCAGCGGATGCCCATGGGTCAGGTGGCCGCCATGCGAAAGATTCATCCCCAGAACCACGTCGTCCTTCTGCAGAGTTGACATATAGACAGCCACATTTGCGGATGTGCCCGAATGTGCCTGCACGTTGGCGTGCTCCGCGCCGAAGAGTTCCTTCGCACGATCGATCGCGAGTTGCTCGACCTTGTCGGCGTACTCGCAACCGCCGTAGTAGCGTTTTCCCGGATAGCCCTCGG
>Ga0137394_10002540_pt1 | contig 13504 bp, 8 predicted proteins | sample czobulk116metaG_FD_108278 | JGI IMG/M metagenome (GOLD analysis project Ga0137394, IMG submission 108278) | Vadose zone soil microbial communities from Angelo Coast Range Reserve, California, USA - czobulk1.16 metaG | ecosystem: Environmental > Terrestrial > Soil > Vadose zone | place: USA...
ACGCCATCATCATGAATTACGCGAACGCGGATATGGTCGGCCATTCTGGAAAACTGGAAGCAGCGGTCAAGGCCGTGGAAGCGGTGGACGCGGGTCTTGGCCAAATTTATCAGGCACTGAAGCCGCGCGGCGGAGTCTGGATTATCACCGCCGACCACGGAAATGCAGAGACGATGATCGATCCAGCGACCGGAGGTCCGCACACGTACCACACGACGAATCCCGTGCCGCTGATTTTAGTGAGCGACGACGAAAAGCTGCGCTTGAAGCCCGGCGGCTCGCTGCGCGACATCGCCCCGACTATGCTTAGCGCGCTCGGCCGGCCGCGCCCCGCCGACATGACGGGCACGGACCTGCGCATCATTTCCTAACCAACCATGAGCCGGACAACACCTTCAGCAACAAAACTTGTGATCTGCGTGTGGCATCCGTTTACGGAGTGGCGGCCAAAGCCGGCGATGGCCGAGGCCATTCGAAAACGCTGGCCGGAGATGCGCGTGGTGCATTTGCCGAATTACGACCGGCTGGCTGCAGAACTGCCGGACACTGATATTCTTGTGGGCTACTCGCTGCGCGCGGAACAATTGAAAGACGCCAAGAAACTGAAGTGGATTCACTCGACGGCTGCGGGCGTGGCGCAATTGATGTATCCGGAGCTGCGCGATTCCGGAATCACCGTGACGAATCCGAGCGGGATTTTTTCCGTGCCGATGGCGGAGCACACCATCGGTCTCGTGCTGGCGCTGGCGCGGAATTTTCCGGATTCCGTTCGGGGACAGGACCGCCGAAAGTGGGCGCAACAGGAAATCTGGGACAAACCGCAGCACTTGACGGAGCTGAACGGGAAAGTGCTGCTGATTGTCGGCTATGGATCGATTGGCAGGGAAGTGGCGAAGCGAGCAAAGGTATTTGATATGCGTGTGTGGGGCGTGACGCGCTCGGGAACAGGCGAACACGCGCACGTGGAGAAGATTTTTGCGGCAGCGCAACTGCATGACGCACTGCCCGATGCCGACTACGTGTTAATTTGCGCGCCGGAGACGGCGAAAACAAAACATCTGATTGGCGCGGCAGAAATCGCGAGAATGAAGCACGGGGCGCGACTGATCAATGTGGGCCGCGGGTCGCTCCTTGATGAAGCGGCGCTGGTTGCGGCGCTCGAAAGCGGGGCGTTGGGAGGCGCGGCGCTGGACGTGGCGCAGACGGAACCGTTGCCGGCAGAGAGTCCTTTGTGGAAAGCCCCGAATTTGTTCATTACGCCGCACACGAGCGGGGTGAGCGACCGGCTGTGGGACCGGCAATCAGCCATTCTGATTGACTTGCTCGAGAGATGGTTCGAAGGCAAGGACTTGTTCAACCGAGTCGACTTTGCCCGCGGCTACTAGAATCAAAAATCGAAATGCACAAGATACGGCGAACTAAAGGGCCCGCTGTTTTCAAATTTCCATTTTCTAGTTCCCGGTTTACTCAGTCGCCGGCGCCTGCTTTGATCGCCTGGTAGCCTTCGCGAGCGTAGACCTGGTACTTCTGTTTTTTGCCCTTCTGGTCAAGGACGGTGAGTGGCCCGCCGTCGGGGGCGACCAGCTCGACCTTAACTTTGTGAAATTTGCCGTCTTTCGCACCCGTGGTTGGCGAGTAGGAGAGGCTGTATTGATGACGGAGGAAGGCAGCCACGTCGCGAAAGACGTCCGGCATTTCCCCTGCGAATTGAGGAAACCACGAAAACCCGCCGGTCTCTTGCGAAAAGGTTTTCAGCTGATTTTCAGCCTGTAGATAATTCATGCGGCCAATGCTGCCCATTCCACCATTCATATCCGCGTAGTTCTGAAAGGCACGGCCTAAGCCGATACAAAAAATCGTGACGTCGCTTTGCCGAAGTTGCTTCATGGTCTGATCGAGCGTGTGTTTGGAAAAAGTATCCACACCGCTGGCCAGCAGCACGATGGACTTTTTGCCTTTCACGTCTTTCAGGCGATCCACCGTTTCCAGCAATGCGTCAAAAACATTCGATTCGCTGAATCCCGGAAAATAGAGATGATAAAGACCCTGGATCACTTCGTCCTTGTTTTGCGTGAAGTCCACTTCGATGCGGGTCTTCATGTCGAAAGTCTCAAGTGCGACCCAGTCTTTCTGCTGTAAGGAGGGGAACAGTGCTGTGGACCAATACTTCCCTACATAAGCAAAAAAACCGCCATAACCGCGGCTGCTGAATTCGAGAAGCAGGACCATGGTGATGGGAGCCTCGGTGGGGGCGAAGTTGGTTATGGTTTGCGGCACGCCATCGTCGAGGATGCGAAAATTTTCTTTCTTGAGGCCGGGGATGATATCGCCGTGCTGCGTAGTGGCGACGACGTCGAGAGTGACGATAGGAACGTCGACGGCGATGGTGACGCCAGCCTGCGGCGGCTGCTGTCCGGTAGCGGGCGCTTGGGGCTGCGTCGGGTTCTGCTGCTGTTGCGGCGGAGGCGGAGCGCCGCCCTGTGGGCCGGTGGGGGCTTGGGCAAGAACGGAATTCTCCGACAGCGGCAGGACCAGAGCGGTTGCCAGAACTGCAAGCAGAACTGCGGAAACTATGGCCTTCATGAAGCCCCCTAGATGACGATCGAAAACCTCAAATTCGCGATACCTCGCGCCTTGCGGGCCAGCGTGGAGTCCGCAACGCGGTTGAATTTACGCAACGGCACGGCAATCCCGGGCCAAGCCCCTACACCTGCATGTTAGTATGAAGCACAATCAAGGCAAAACGTTTACTGGAGCGGCCGCGTGGCGGCCAGCCCGGACGAGGAGGATGGATTCGTGAACGGGAAGCGCATGATCCAGGTTTTGGCGGGAGCGGCAGCACTGACGATGGCCGCGAATATTCCCTTGTCAGCGCAGGCGACGCCGGCGGAAAGGCCGGGGATACCGGCAAGTCCTGCGGCAGTCCCGAGTAGACCGGCGATTTCGAAAGAAGCGCAAGGCTGGCTGGCGGATTTGGTCAAGATCAACACCTCGAACCCGCCGGGAAACGAACAGATTGCAGCGATGTACGTTGCGGGAGTCTTGGCGAAAGAAGGGATCAAAGCGGAACTTCTCGATTTGACGCCCGGGCGAAGCGCGGTGGTGGCGCGCTTGCAGAGGTCGGCGGTGGCGGAGCCTTCGAGGGCACTCTTGCTGGTGGCGCATCTGGACACCGTGCCGGTGGATAAGTCGCGCTGGAGCGTCGATCCCTTTGGCGCCGTGATTAAGGATGGATATTTGTACGGACGCGGGGCGATCGATGACAAAGGGATGCTGGCGGCAAACCTGGCGGTGTTCATCGAGTTGAAGCGTTCGCTGGCGCATCTGAACCGCGACGTGATTTTCCTGGCAACCGCTGACGAAGAAACCAGCGGGGACGCCAGCATTCGCATGCTGATTGCGAAGCATTGGGACAGGTTCGCCGCGGGCTTTGCGATCAACGAAGGCGGGAACGTTTTTTTGAAAAACGGAAAAGTGCAGTACACGGGCGTGCAGGCCAGCGAAAAAGTGGCGTTTAACATCTCCGTGATCGCGCGGGGAACGTCGGGACATGCCTCACAGCCGCTGAAAGATAATCCGGTAGTGCACCTTTCCGCGGCAGTGGCGAGAATCGGAACTTATTCCGCACCCGTGCATTTCACGTCGATCGTGCGGAGATACTTTGAAGGTCTGGCGCCTCTTGAAGACGACGAGATCGGGAAATGGATCCGCTCGATGGACACGCCGGACCGCGGAGAGCACGCGCAACGCGTGATTTCCGATGCCAACCCGCTGTGGAATTCGATGCTGCGAGACACGATTTCCCCGACGGTGCTGACCGCGGGATTCGCGAATAACGTGATTCCGCCGGAAGCGCGGGCCAATCTAAACGTGCGGCTGCTGCCGGGCGACACGATTGACACCGTTCTGAAAGATTTGAACAAGCTGGTGAATGACCCGCTGGTAAAGCTCGAAGTACAGCCGAACGCGGGGCTGGCGGCGCCACCTTCGTCTCTCGAATCGGATTTTTACGGCGTAATCACGAAGGTGGTGACGCAGGAATTCGCGGGCGCGCCGGCGCTGCCGTTTCAATCGACGTGGCTGACGGACTCGGCGCAATTGCGGCTCCACAACGTGCAAGCGTACGGGCTGGTGCCGTTTCCGCTGGCACAGGAAGACTTGAGGCGCATGCATGGCGACGATGAACGGATACCGCTGGCTTCGTTCGACAAGGGCGTGGAAGTGCTTCTGAAAATCGTGACGGAATTCGCAACCGCGCACTAGCAAGAGGAAATTTGAATCGCGAGCAGAGAAAAATAGCAGGCGCTATTTCCTGCGCTTCCCGTAAAGAATAAAAGCGGTCTAGAATCATTGCCGCCAAAGGACGCATGACCTTCCGTCATTCCAAAATCGTGTGCACCATCGGGCCGGCGAGCCGTTCGCCGAAAATGATTGACCGCCTGCTGAAGGCGGGAATGGACGTGGCGCGTCTGAATTTTTCCCACGGCACGCACGAGGAGCACGCGAAGAACATCTCGGTGCTGCGGGCCGCCGCCATCGAGCACGAAAAACCGATTGCGATTCTCGCCGACTTGCAAGGTCCGAAAATCCGGACCGGGCCACTGGCAGGCGGAGGGCCGGTGCTGCTGCGCGCGGGCCAGAGATTCATCATCACGACGGCAAGAGTGCTGGGCGATTCGACGCGCGTCAACACGGTTTTCACGCCGCTGCCTCGAGAAGTGCATCGCGGCGACCGCATTCTGCTGTCAGACGGGCTGATCGAGTTGCGGGTGGAACAGGTCCGCGACAAGCAGGTGATTTGCGAAGTAGTGAACGGCGGGGCGCTTGGCGAACATAAGGGGATCAATCTGCCAGGAATCAAACTGCGCGTGCCGGCGCTGACGCCAAAAGACCGCGCGGACCTGGTATTCGCGCTGAAGCACGGCGCGGATTACATCGCCGTGAGTTTTGTGCGGCGCCCGGAGGACGTGCTGCTGGCGAAACAGCTGATTCGGCGCGCAGGAAAAGACACTCCGGTGATCGCGAAACTAGAAAAGCCAGAGGCGATTGAGAATCTGGACGCGATTCTGCGAGTCGCGGACGGCGTGATGGTGGCGCGAGGCGACCTGGGCGTGGAGATGAATCCGGAGCGCGTGCCGGTAGTACAGAAAACGATTATTGCGCGGGCGCGGGAATTGCGGCGCCCCGTGATCACGGCGACGCAGATGCTGGAATCCATGACGGAGAATCCGCGGCCGACGCGCGCGGAAGCTTCCGACGTAGCAAACGCGATTTTCGACGGCTCGGACGCAGTGATGCTTTCGGCGGAGACGGCGTCGGGAAAATATCCCATTGAAGCTGTCGGCATGATGGCGCGCATCATTGAGGAAGCAGAAGCAAGCATCCGGGAATTTCCGCGGCCGGTTGCCCAGGAACAATTGAAAGTGGCGGGAACCGTTGCGGAGCTGGTATGCCACGCTTCACGCGAGCTGCACATGAAGGTGATCGCAGTTTTTACGCACAGCGGATTCACAGCGCGGCTGATTTCGCGCTACCGCCCGCTGGTACCGATTGTGGCGTTCTCGCCGGTGGCGGAAACGCGGCGGCGCATGGCGCTGATCTGGGGCGCGCTGCCCAGGATGATTCAAGACGTGCAAAAAGTGGACGGGCTCGCCAAGGTTGCAGAGAAGCGCTTGCTCGAAGAGCGGCTGGTGCGCAAGGGCGACGTGGTCGGGATTGTAGCGGGCACGCCGATGGGAATTCGGGGTACGACGAACTTCATGAAGTTCCATATGATTAGCGGACCGGCATAGGCAGTTGGCACTCCTAGGTGCTCGCGCCCGGTAAGCATTTTGAGATTTTCACAACTTTGTTATCCCACTGACTGCCATCAACCTTTTCGGATTCCCGATCATTCGGGCGGGAATGCCGCGCCCCGCCGAGGCGATGCCACCCCTGGTTCTTGTAAGTGTTGCTGATAAAGGAGTTAGTGTTTTTGTAAGGAAATTCGGGTTAATTCACCCAGTTGTCGGGGCGGGAGGGGGGCTCTTTCTTGTGCTTGTTGATGTAGACCTCGAACCGTTTGCGATTGCGGCGGTATTGCCAGTCGGAGACGGTGTTGCGGACGCCATAGAGGAAAGAACCGCGACGGAGGTAGATATAACCGATGAGCATGCCGCCTAGATGGCAGATGTGGCTGACGTTGTCTCCACCAGAACCAATTGTGGAGAAGAATTCGATTGCCCCCATCACTGCCACGTAAGGACGCATCGGGATCGTAATCGGAAGAGGAATGAGCCAGATGCGGCGGTCGGGAAAAAGCACTGCGTTGGCCATCAGGATGCCAAAAATCGCCCCAGAGGCACCGATCGTGGGCGTCAAGGAAGGAAGGGCCCCGAAGAACACAGGAACCGTCTTAACAATCACCTCAATGAGACCCGCTCCCGCTCCACATAGAAAAAAATAATTCAGAAAACGGCGCTTCCCCCAAACAAGTTCTAAGTCGCGCCCGAACATCCACAGCATCAGCATGTTGATGAGCAGGTGCCACAAGCCACCGTGCAAGAAAATGTAGGTGAAGGGCTGCCAGATGCGCGGCGGGAGGAGATGCGTTACTGCCGCGGGGATCAAACCAAACCACTTCAAGATCCAGTTGTAGGCAGGCGGACTCAGGAGAAACGCAAATGTTTGTACAAGGAAAGCGCCTGTGCACACAAGCACAACTAGCTTGACGCCTGGAGTGATGAAACTGCGCCAGTCGAAATTATAGCGCCGCATGCCAATCCTAGTCCCCATAATGGCAGTGTACGGCGGAGAATCGTGCGCGTCAAAGCGGGTATGGCGAACGGCTAATCGAGCTTCTTGCGGGCGAAATAGAAGAGCGAGGCCGCGAGAAGGGCGAACATGAAAATGCCGAACAGGTTGCTGGTGGCGAGGGGGCCCATGATTTTGGGGCCGAAGGCGAAAAGATCAACGCGCCAGGGAAGCCCAAGAACCGACGTCAGCCAATGCGGGACGCGATTGGAGATTTCCGGGTCCTGCAGAAGGGCGATGATGATGCCGAGGAGGCCGAAAACGCCTCCGGCGGCGATCAGGCCGCTCGAATAGAGCGCGCCGGGACTGGCTTCGCTTTCGTCTTTTTTCTTTGTTGTGGCTTCGACCAGCGCACGAACGAGGCCACCAGCAAACATGGCCCCGGTGGTGGCGATGGAAAGATAAGAGCCGGTGGCAAAAGCTAGCGACCGCACTCCCAGAACTTCAACGGCAATCACCAAAGCCACGCCCATAAGCACCAGACGCCAGGGCAAGCGCTGATTGAGGATGCCGTTGATGACCGTAGCCATGAGGCGCGCCTGCGGTGCGGGAGCTTTGTCGCTGCCGATACCCTGCGCCCACTGGTACTCGATGCGGTGAGTGCCCGCGTCGTAGAGGTACTCTCCGTCAGGAATTTCATGCGAGCCCAGAGAATTAATCAGCACGTAGCTCTTGTTTTGGTAGGTGAAGGAATCGCGCTCGATCTTTACGCCACTTGGCAAGGCCTGGATGCTGACGGGAATCGGCGTGGGGATGTACTTCTCCAGGCCTTTGTTCATCAAATTTAGAGTTGCACCGATGGCCACCGTCGAAACTGTAACGCCGACGAGCAATCCCATTTGCTGCCAGAACGGCGTCGCGCCTACCAGATAGCCTGTTTTCAGGTCCTGCGAAGTCGCTCCGGCGATGGCAGCGGCGATGCAAACCACGCCTCCAATCATCAGGGCCAGCACGGCATAGTTCGGCGCTGTCCATCCTGCAAGGAAGAAAATGGCGCAGGTGGCCATTAGGGTGGCGATGCTCATGCCGCTGATGGGATTGGAAGAATTGCCGAGCAAGCCGCTGATGCGCCCTGCGACAGTGACGAACAGAAATCCGAAGATGACCACGAAAACGCCGGCAAAGAGATTCTGCCACCAGAACGTGCCGGCGTCTTTCATCGGATGAAACGTCAGCAACACCCACATCATGACTACGATGACGATCGAGCCCAGGATGACCCAGCGCATCGGGACGTCGCGGTCGATGCGGCTTGAAGCGGTGGATTCGCCAGCGCCCTCGGCGCGCACGTCTTTCAAGCCGGCACGCAGTGCTGAAAGGATTGTGGGCAGCGTGCGCAGGAGGGTGATCAATCCGGCGGCAGCTACGGCGCCCGCTCCCATCGGGCGGATGTAGCTGCGCCAGATCTCGTCCGGGGTCATCAAAGGGATGGGAATGGTCGATGGATAAATTGGAGTGTTGCCGGCAAGCTGACCGTAGAACTTGATGGCCGGCATCATGACCAGCCAGGAGACGATGCCGCCGGCGAAGAGTATTCCGGAGACGCGCGGGCCGATGATGTAACCGACGCCCAGATATTCGGAGGTGATGGCGGCGCGGAAGCTTGCTCCGGGGAACCAACTGGGCCGGCCTTCGGGCTGGGAAGTCCAGGCTTGAACGGTATTCATCAGGAAGGTGTAAACGCCGCCGAGGCCGAGGCCCCAGAAGACGCGGCCGGCGAAGGAACCGCCACGTTCGCCTGCAACGAGAACGTCGGCGCAGGCGGTGCCTTCGGGGAATGCCAGGTTACCGTGTTCCTTGACGATGAGCTGGCGCCGCAGGGGAACCATGAAGAGAACGCCGAGCCAGCCGCCGAGAAGGGCCAGCGGGAAAATGCGCCAAAAAGTGAATTCGGAGCCGAAGCCGAGAAAGATCAGCGCGGGGATGGTGAACATGACACCGGCGGCGAGGGACTCGCCCGCGGAGCCGGTGGTCTGCACGATGTTGTTTTCGAGAATGGTGGAGCGGCCAAAAGCGCGAAGGATGCTGATGGACAGCACGGAAATGGGGATCGAAGCGGAGACGGTCAGCCCGGCGCGCAAGCCGACGTAGACGGTCACCGCGCCAAAAAGCAGCCCGAAGAGCGCGCCCAGAATGACCGCACGGATTGTAAATTCCTTGGGGCTTTCGTCAGCGGAGATGTAGGTGCGGAATTCACCCGGCGGTGCCGTGGAACTCCATGGACGTTCGCTCACTGAATCCTCCCCATGTGCCGGAATCTGTCGAAGGTGCTACCCCTGTGCGGGGGGATTATGCCGCAGGCGGGCGAAGCGGGGAAGCGAATCCTCGGCAGTGCGACCAGCCGGTCCTACCGGTCCTGAGGTCTATTGACAGCAAGGATGACATCCTTGTAATGTCCGCCGGTATACGTTGCTTAGGTCGGCAACAATGCCTATGGGACGGGAACCTCTCACGCCGCCGCCGATCGCGAATCGGTCAAGATTTCTGGTACTCGAAGTGTGGCTAATTTCCCGGAGTGTACGCCGCGATTCATTTTTCGTCTCTAACAGAGTTCCATATCCTTCCCAAATCAATACTGGAGACCGGCCGTGAAATATCGCCGATTGTTTCTGTTGATCGTTGTGCTTTTTGTTGGAGCCACGCTGCGAAACGCGCGACCGGTGAGCGGGGATGAGTGGCAGCCCATATCCCAGGATGAATTGAAGATGACGAGCGAGCCTTTGGCTCCAGGGGCGCCGGCCATTTACCTGTACCGGCAGGTAGACCGCAATGACAGCAACCGTGCCGCTAACGAATATAATTACGTGCGAATCAAGGTTCTCACCGAGGAAGGCCGAAGTAATGCAAACGTTGAAATCCCCTTCGAAAAAGGGCGGACTAGTGTCTCGGGAATCAGGGCGCGGACAATCCGTCCGGATGGTTCGGTCGTCAATTTTGATGGAAAAGTCTTTGAAAACACGATCGTCAAATCGAAGACCCTGAAATATCTTGCGAAAACGTTTACGATGCCCGAGGCCGGAGTTGGGAGCATTATTGAATATCACTTCAATTACGACTTCGAAGACAACTACATTTTTTCTTCTCACTGGATACTCAGTGAAGAATTGTTCACCAAACGCGCCGCGTTTACCATGAAACCTTATGCACGCTATCCGTGGACCGTGCAGTGGTCAGCCCCCGCTGGTCTGCCCAAAGGGACGGAGCCTGCCAAGGAAGGACCAGACCACGTGATTCGCATGACGACTCAGAACGTGCCCGCCTTTCAGGTCGAAGATCACATGCCTCCGCCCAACGAACTAAAGTTCCGAGTGGATTTCATCTACCACGATGAGATCCCCGAACAGGATGTGGACAAGTACTGGAAGAAATTCGGGAAAAAACAGAGCGAGCGCGTCGAAAGTTTTGTTGGCAAGCGAAAAGCCATGGAACAGGCGGTGGCGCAGATTATTTCTGCGAATGATTCGCCGGAAGAAAAGCTGCGGAAAATCTATGCCCGGACTCAGAAAATCCGGAATCTTTCTTACGAAATTAGCAGATCGGAACAGGAAGTGAAACGCGATAAACAGAAAGAGATCAAAGATGTGGAAGAATTATGGAGCGAAGGGTACGGATCGGGCTGGGACATCACCTGGCTGTTTTTGGGATTGGCCCGCGCTGCGGGATTCGAGGCGTATCCAGGGTTGGTGTCCAATCGGCACGAGTATTTTTTCATTAAAGAGCGCATGAACAGCCGCGAGCTGAACGCCAACGTGGTTTTGATCAAATTGAATGGTAAGGACATGTATTTCGACCCGGGTGCGGCATTTACACCGTTTGGGCTTCTGCCCTGGGTGGAGACCGGAACACCTGGCCTCAAGCTGGATAAGGATGGCGGCAGCTGGATACAAACGACACTTCCCGACAGCCAAGTCTCGCAAATCGAGCGCAATGCTGATCTGAAGTTGACAAGTGAAGGGGTGCTCGAGGGCAAGATGAAGGTGACGTTTACCGGGTTGGAGGCCTTGTCGAGGCGAATCCAAGAGCGCAACGAGGATGATACGGAGCGGAAGAAGTTCCTGGAAGAGCAGGTGAAAGAGTACATTCCAACTGGAACGGAGGTGGAATTGTCCAACAAGCCAGATTGGAGCGCATCGGAAGCACCGCTGGCCGCCGAATTCGATCTTAGAGTGCCGGGCTGGGTTGCCTCCGCTGGACGGAGAGCCCTTCTTCCCGTGGGTCTTTTCGGTGCAACGGAAAAGCATCTCTTTGAACACTCCAACCGTGTATGGCCGGTCTACTTCATCTATCCGTACAAGATGATTGATGATCTGACGGTTGAATTGCCGCTGGGCTGGCAAGTTGGAAGCCTGCCGAAGGATGTGGATCAGAACGCCAAGGCGGCGGAATATTCACTGAAGCTGGAGAATAAAAACGGGAATCTCCACATTCGGAGAGAATTACGCTGTGACCTGATGATGCTTCCGAAAGAGACGTATCCGGCCCTGCGAGGTTTTTTTCAGAACGTGAGAACTCAAGATGATCAACAGGTTGTGCTGCAACCTGGTGAAACATCGGCAAGCCACTGAGGTTTGTATGCGGAATTCAATGGGAATCGCGCTGGTACTTCTCGCATGGAGCGCAACGGCGGTTCGGGTTGCTTCCGCGAACGACGCGCCGGCATGGATGCATGCGGCGGCGAGCGCTCCTTTGCCCCGGCATGACGAGAAGACCGACGCAATCCTTCTCTATTCGGAGGAAGTCACAACCGTCCAGCCTGATGGCAAAACGAAAAGTCTTGAAAGGCGCGCGTACAGGATCCTGCGGCCGGACGGTCGAGGCTATGGGGTGGTCCGCGCGTACCCGAGCAGTGCCACAAGAGTCGGCAGCATGCGCGGGTGGTGCATTCCGGCACAAGGAAAGGATTATGAGGTTAAGGACAAGGATGCAACCGAGACGGCAGCATTCGACATTGAAAATGGGATTCTCGCCTCCGACCTCAAGGAAAAAATGCTCAAGATTCCGGCTTCCGAACCGGGTAACGTAGTCGGCTACGAGATCGAATACCAGGAACGACCCTATGTGCTTCAGGATCACTGGATGTTTCAATGGACATATCCTACGGGCGAAGCCCGCTATACCCTCCAACTGCCTGCCGGATGGGAATACAAAGCGGTTTGGATCAATTACCCGGAAGTTGCGCCCACGCCCATCGGAAGCAACCAGTGGCAGTGGGTTGTAAAGGACGTCCCAGAGGTCCGCTGGGAGGCAGAAATGCCTCCGTTGAGGGGAATGGTTGGCCAGATGCTTGTAGCGTTCTTGCCTCCCGGGGGAGTGCAAAACGGCGGATTTGTCAGTTGGGACGACGTTGGTAAATGGGAAACGAGTCTGGCCACCGGGCGAAGGGACGCCTCTCCCGAAATCAAACAGAAGGTAGCCGCACTGACGTCAAATCTCTCGACGCAGCTTTCCAAAATGCAGACGCTGGCGCAATTTTTGCAGAGCGACATCCGGTACGTGGGCATTGAATTGGGAATTGGCGGCTGGCAGCCGCACGCGGCTACGGATGTATTCACGCATCGCTACGGGGATTGCAAGGACAAGGCAACGCTGCTGAGCGCGATGCTCAAAGAGAGCGGCATTGAGTCCTACTACGTAATTCTGAACACCCGGCGAGGCGTAGTCGGCTCAGCCATGCCGGCTTCACCATTCTGGTTCAACCACGTCATTCTGGCCGTCCGGCTTCCAGAGAGTCTGAATGATCCCTCGTTGGAGGCCGTGCTGACGCATTCGAAACTGGGACGGCTTCTCATCTTCGACCCTACTGACGAGTACACGCCTTTCGGTCACATCCGTGGTGCGTTGCAAGGAAACTACGCTTTGCTTGTCACGCCTGATGGGGGCGGCCTGGTCCGTTTGCCGGACCTTTCGCCGGCCAGAAACGGGGTCACTCGCTCCGCCAAGATGACGCTGGATCCTTTAGGAAATCTGAAAGGAGACGTCCAGGAGGTCCGCGTCGGGGATGCGGCGAATCATCAGCGTTATGAATTGCGCAGCGCGACAAAGGACGCCGACAGAATCAAGCCGATTGAGACTTTGCTGGCACATTCCCTCGGAGAATTTCATATTACCCGGGCAACCGTGACAAACCTGCAACAAAACGCGCTTCCTTTTCAATGTGATTACACAATCGTGGCACCGAGTTACGCGAAGAATGCAGGCAATCTCATGCTCGTGAGGCCTCGGCTGATCGGCAGCAAATCCAGAGACTTGCTGGAGACCAAGGAGCCGCGAAAATATCCTGTGGAAATGTCAGGTCCGCAGCGGGATATTGACACGTTTGAGATTACGTTGCCGGCGGGGTATGAAGTGGACGATTTGCCGCCGCCGGTGAATGCGGATTACAGCTTCGCGAGCTATCACAGCAAAACGGAAGTGAACGGAAACACACTGAAATATACTCGGACGTTTGAAGTGAAAGAGCTGAGCGTGCCGCTTAGCAAAGTTGAAGACCTGAAGAAGCTTTATCGTGTTATTGCCGGCGATGAACGGAATACTGCGGTATTAAAACCGGCAGCTCACTGATTTCCATTTCACTCATTGCTTCGACGATTTCTCCGTAAGGCCGCAACCGACCAAACGGAGTCCGCGCGCCCGATCACAAATGCGGCAAAGCAAAGGGCGAATACCGAGTGGCTCAGGCTGGCGCCGAAGTATTGCCAGAAAGGCGCGGCTC
>Ga0137394_10002541_pt1 | contig 13503 bp, 18 predicted proteins | sample czobulk116metaG_FD_108278 | JGI IMG/M metagenome (GOLD analysis project Ga0137394, IMG submission 108278) | Vadose zone soil microbial communities from Angelo Coast Range Reserve, California, USA - czobulk1.16 metaG | ecosystem: Environmental > Terrestrial > Soil > Vadose zone | place: USA...
CAGAATGCAGCGGTGCTGATCAAGGAAGACGGTACTCCGATTGGCACGCGCGTGTTTGGCCCGGTGGCCCGTGAGCTGCGAGACAAAAACTTCATGAAAATCGTCTCGCTCGCGCCGGAGGTTATATAAGGATTATGGCGGGAACAAAACGGTCAAAAATAAAGAAGAACGATCAGGTAGCGGTGATCGCCGGCCGCGACAAAGGTAAGCGTGGTCGAGTGCTCGAAGTCGCGCCCGCAACCGGTAAGATAAAAGTTGAGGGCGTGGGAGTGATCAAACGACATCAGCGAGCGAATCCGCAGAGCAATCGTGGCGGCGGGATTATCGAGAAGGAAGCCTTCATCAGTATTTCGAACGTCCAGCTGATCGACCCACAGTCAGGTAAGCCCACGCGGGTTAAATACCTGGTGGAGAGCGACGGGACTAAAACTCGCGTCGCAGCGACCAGCGGGCACTCGTTGGAGAAATAAGATAGTCCGGCACACTTTAGTTTGCCGTGGCGTAGACTTGAGCCAATGCAGAGGGCAACGACAAACTGAAGTTTATCGGACACACGAGGATTGAGATGGCAGCAAGGTTAAAAGAGCGTTATCAAAAAGAGGTTGCTCCCGCGGTGGCGAAGGAGTTTGGGATTAAAAACCCGATGGCCATACCGCGCGTCGAGAAGGTGGTCCTGAATATGGGTATGGGCGAAGCGATTGCGAATGCCAAGATACTCGACACAGCAGCCGAGGAGCTTCGCACTATTACGGGCCAGAAGCCGGTAATTACGAAGGCCAAGAAGTCGATCGCTTCCTTTAAATTGCGTCAGGGAATGCCAATCGGAGTGATGGTCACGCTTCGTGGCGATCGCATGTATGAATTCCTGGATCGATTCGTGTCAATAGCGCTACCGCGCGTGAGAGACTTTCGCGGCGTCTCGCCGAAGGCTTTCGATGGCCGGGGTAATTACACTATCGGCGTGCGCGAGCAGTTGATTTTCCCCGAAATTGACTTTAACAAGGTCGACAAGTTACGCGGAATGAACATCACGATTATTACTTCAGCGCGTAACGATGAACAGGCACGAGCACTTTTGAAGGGACTGGGAATGCCCTTTAGGGCCTAACTGCGGTAAATGGTAAATCGTGAATGGTAAATGGTTCGTCTTACCACGAAGATCACGGTCTGCTATTTACCATTTACCATTCACTATTTACTAAGTTATGGCAAAGAAATCATTGATTGCGAAATCGGAACGGAAACCGAAGTTTGCGGTGCGTGCTTACACTCGCTGCAAAAGATGCGGTAGAGCACGCGGCTATTTGAGGAAGTTCAATTTGTGTCGCATCTGTTTTCGTCAGTTGGCGCTGGAGGGACAGATTCCCGGCGTCATGAAGTCTAGTTGGTAGTGTCATTGCCGATTTTCAATTGCCAGTTTCCGATTTCGGAAATTGCGGCAATTGGCAATTGGCAATCGAAAATGGAGTTTTAGATGACTGATCCTATCGCCGATATGTTGACGCGAATCCGCAATGCGATTGCGGCCAAGCATTCACGCGCGGATATCCCGGCCTCGAAACTTAAGCTGGAGATTGCCCGAATTCTAAAAGAAGAGGGCTACATCAATAACTTTGTCCTGAAGGGTGAGGGCCTTAAGCGCACGATTCGCATTTTCCTTCGCTACGATGCGCGCGGCACGTCTTCGATCACGCACCTGGAGCGAGTGTCGCGTCCCGGCCGGCGTGTTTACGTGGGATCGAGCGAGATTCCGAAAGTGCTGGGCGGCTATGGCGTGAATATTGTCTCCACTTCCAAAGGTTTGATGAGTGGTAAGGCCGCGCGTAAGGAAAACATGGGCGGAGAATTGTTGGCCCAGATTTACTAACATTGCCGATTGCCAATTGTCGATTTCCGATTGGTCTTTAGACGGGATCGCAGAGTGACGAATTGAAATTGGCAATTGGAAATCGAAAATCGGAAATAAAATTATGTCGCGCATAGGCAAGAAAGCAATCACGTTACCAAAAGGCGTTTCGGTAACCATTCACGAGCAAGCGCTTGAGGTGAAGGGGCCGAAGGGTAATCTGAAGACTCCGATTCCTGAAGGCATCAGCTTCAAACTCGAGGGTGATGAGCTGCGTGCGGAGCGGACCTCTGATGATCTTGCGCCGTTGCATGGTCTGGCTCGAGCGCTGGCTAATAACGCTATCGTTGGCGTCACTGAGGGGTTCACGCGACAGATGGATGTCGTTGGGGTCGGGTACAAGGCTGACGTCCAGAGCAAGAAGATAGTTTTCTCGCTGGGTTATTCGCACCCGATCGAGTTTCCTTTGCCCGAAGGCGTCGAGGCAAAAGCCGAACGCATGACAACCAAGGGGAGCATTCAGCAGTATCAAACGACACTGACATTAACGAGCATTGATAAGCAAAAGCTCGGGCAGGTGGCCGCTGAGATGCACAAGTTGCGCAAGCCGGACGCTTACAAGGGAAAAGGCATTCGCTACGCCGATGTGCCCATTAAGTTGAAGCCTGGCAAGACTGGTAAATAGTTTTATTGCCGATTGCCAATTGCCGATTGCCGATTCAGATCGGGCCGGCAAACAAATTGGCAATTGGCAATCGGAAATTGGAAATCGAGAAATGGCAAACACTAGCAGAGCAATAGTTCGCGAGGCGATTCATAGACGGATTCGTCGCAAGGTAAAAGGCAGCGGCGAGAGGCCACGACTGGCCCTTTATCGCAGCTTGAATCATATCTATGCGCAGGTGGTTGACGACCAACTTGGGCAGACAATCGTGTCGGCATCGACCACAGAGAAAGAGTTGCGTGGTTCCACTGGCGGCAATATTGACGCCGCGCGTCGGATAGGCAAGGCCATAGCAGAACGCGCGCTTGAAAAAGGGATTAGCAGCGTGGTATTCGACCGCGGCGGCTATCTTTATCACGGGCGAATCAAGGCGCTGACCGAAGCGGCTCGCGAAGCGGGCTTGAACAAAAACGAGTTGGCCGCCGCGCTGGCAGAAAAAGAATCTCAGGCGGCGGAAGAAACTGTGGCAGACAAGGCAGAAGAAAAAAAGCCGCGTAAGAAAAAAGAAAAGCAATGAGACAACCTAAGCAACGAATCCCGTCCGCGGGCCTGGACTTGAAAGATCAAGTTATCTCCATCAATCGCGTAACCAAAGTAGTAAAGGGCGGCAAGAACATGTCCTTCGCCGCGCTCGTCGTGGTCGGCGACGAAGGGGGTCACGTTGGCTTTGGCACGGGTAAAGCGCGTGAAGTGCCACTGGCTATCAAGAAGGCGATCGAAGCTGCCAAGAAGAATCTGATTCGCGTGCCTTTGATTAAGAATACGCTGCCGCACCAGTTGATTGGAAAATTCGGGGCCGGGCGGGTTTTGATTAAGCCGGCTTCGCAGGGGACCGGGGTAATTGCGGGAGGTGCAGTTCGGGCCGTAATGCATGCCGTCGGTGTCCACGACGTGCGCACCAAAGTGCTGGGCTCGACCAATCCACATAATGTGGTGCGCGCGACTTTTGACGCGCTGCTCAGGATGAAAGACCCAATGGAGCTGGCAAGGCTGCGCGGGAAGCAGGTCCACGAAATCTAGGGCTGGTAAATGGTAAATGGTGAATCGTAAATGGAGAAGCGATTCGTAATTTAAGACTTACCATTTACCATTCACTGTTTACCATTTACCAGATTGAGGTGTTATGGCGGAGAAACCAAAAAAGAAAAGCGAGCCGGCGGGCAAGGGCAAAATTCGCATTCAATACTACCGAAGCTTTATTGCCACGCCGAAAACTCATAAACAGATGGTTCGCAGTCTCGGTCTTACTAAGCTAAATCAGATCGTTGAACGTCCCGACACGGATTCGATGCGCGGCGCGGTAGCCAAGATCCCGCATCTGTTGCGCATTGTAGAATGAGGAACGAACTTTGTACTTAGTTCTTTGTGCTTAGTGGTTTGCGACCAGACTCGAGTACAGAGATCCAAGTACAAAGCTCAAAGAACCAAGTACAAAGTTAAAACATCATGGCATTAAGTCTTAACAACCTGAAACCCGCCAAGGGTTCGGTACATAAAAAGAAACGTGTGGGCAGAGGGCCAGGATCTGGTCTTGGCAAAACTGCCGGCCGTGGGGAAAAAGGTCAGAAGTCCCGGTCCGGCTATTCTGCAAAGATTGGGTTTGAAGGCGGGCAAATGCCTCTTCATCGCCGGTTACCCAAACGCGGTTTCACCAACATCTTCAAGAAGCGCTGGCTTGAGGTGAGTTTGGAGGCACTCGAACGCGGCTTCCAGGCCGGCGAGGAAGTGACGCCGGAGCTTTTACACGATCGCGGGATAATCAAAAAAGCGAAACACGACGTTGTCGTTCTGGGCAATGGAGAGTTGTCCAAGCCGCTACGCATTTCGGCGCACCGCTTCACCAAAAGCGCGCGCCAAAAAATCGAGAAAGCCGGTGGGGCCGTTACCGAGATCGGCAAGTAGCAGCGTAGGGAGCGATCCACGCGGGGGGCCCACTTAGAGGACTCCGAAGAGGAACTAATGGATAAGTTTTTTGCGGCAGTTCGCAACATGTTTAGTGTGCCGGACCTTCGCCGGCGCATTTTGTTTACGCTTGGGATTCTGGCCATCTATCGACTTGGCGCACATATTGGCGCGCCCGGAATTAATAAGGACCGGTTGGACCAGGTCTGGCACGACGTAGCGGGCACTCTGCTTGGTGTACTCGATCTGTTCTCGGGCGGAAACTTCCGCACGATTTCGGTTTTTGCTCTCGGGGTCACGCCCTACATTACCGCCTCGATCATTCTTCAGTTAATGACCGTGGTCTCGCCGCAGCTAAAGAAGCTGCAGGAAGAAGGCGAGATGGGCCGGCAAAAAATCAACCAGTGGACCAGATATCTGACCGTTGGTTTAGCGTGCATTCAAACCTCGTTTGTTGCCCACTGGCTGCAGGTTAACGGAGTCGGCGCTCCCACCTGGGGGTTCCTGCTGACTACGGTTTTGACGTTAACCACCGGAACCATTTTCGTCATGTGGCTCGGTGAACAGATCACCGAACGGGGCGTCGGTAACGGAATTTCGCTGCTGATTTTCGCGGGCATCGTAATCGGGCTGCCTCGCGGCGTCGAACAGGTGTTTGAGCGAGTGCGTGGCGGCGACACGCTGGAGACGCTTGGAGTTATTGGCCTGCTGGTAGCGATAGTCGGGATCATTGCTTTTATCGTTTTTGTCGAAGCAGCCCGGCGAAGAATTCCGGTTAGCTATGCCAAGCGCCATGTGGGCCGGCAGGTCGTGGGCGGACAACAGACGACGATGCCGCTCAAGATCAACATGGGTGGCGTTATTCCAGTCATCTTTGCATCGTCTGTTCTTTCAATGCCCCAGAGTCTATTTGCGGCGTTTCCACCGGATCCCAACAAGCTGAATTCCGTCTGGGGAAAGATCTGGACCTTCTTTCAGACGTTTCATGCCAGCGATCCCTATTACGAGTTGATCTTTCTTTCACTGATAGTCTTCTTTACTTTCTTTTACGTCTCGATCGTTTTCAACGTGGAGGAAGTGGCGGATAACCTTCGTAAGCACGGTGGCTTCATGCCGGGCATCCGGCCGGGCCGGGCGACCGCGGAGTATCTCAACAGCATCCTTACGCGTTTGACCGTAGTGGGCGCAATTTACCTTGCCCTGGTTGCCTTCGTGCCGCAGTTTATGCTGAGCGGATTCAAGGTGGCCCGACTTCCCTTGATAGGTACGTGGCTGGACGCTTTCGTCAGCAGCACGCCGGGGTTGAGCTGGATTCCTACTGGTATGGGTTATCAGTTCTACTTTGGTGGAACCTCGCTATTGATTCTCGTGGGCGTGGCAATGGATACCGTGGCCCAGATTGAGGCCCAGCTGGTAATGCGAAACTACGAAGGGTTCCTCGGGAGTGGTGGACGGCTGCGAGGACGAAGAGCTTAAGGTTGTTTTCGATTGCCGATTTGCGACCTGGGATTTGAAGTGTGACTCTCGTAGTTCAACATCAAAGGCCCATAATCAGGAATCACGAACTTCGCAATCCGTATGTCGAAAATCATTGTCTTGATGGGTGCGCCTGGTGCTGGAAAAGGCACGCAGGCGCGATTGCTTCATGAGCGCTTGAATTTACCGCAAGTCTCAACCGGCGATATGTTTCGCGCGTTGAAGGAAGCGCAGACGCCACTGGCAAATGAAGTGCGGGCGCTGATGGAAGCAGGGCAACTCGTGCCTGATGATCTTACGATTCGGGTTGTTCGTGAACGGACCGCACGGGAAGACTGCCGGGGAGGTTACATTCTGGACGGCTTTCCCCGCACGCCGGCGCAAGCGAAAATGCTGGACCAGCTTGCCGCCGAGCAGGGGAAAAAGATTCAGGCGATTGAAATTCAAGTGCCTCGTGAGCTGCTCGCGAAGCGTATGGTGGGAAGAAGAAATTGCCCGGTCTGCGGTGAGATTTATAATATTTATTTCAAACCGCCCAGGAATGATATGGTTTGCGACCTGCATCCCGAGACCCCGCTTAACCACCGATCGGATGATAACCCCGGCACGGTAGAGGCACGGCTCGCCACTTATGAGGTGCAAACTCGTCCGTTGCTCGATTACTATAAAGCTGCCAATCTTCTGCACGTGGTTGACGGAACGAGAGAACCTGAGGCGATTTACAGTGATATTGACAAGCTTGTGAAAAGTGATAAGTGACAGGTCACCAGTGACTTGTTACCAGGCTCTATTTTATGATTATCGGGAAGTCGAAGAAAGAGCTGGAGAAAATGCGGGCCGCCGGACAACTGGTTGGGCTGGTCCTTCAAGATCTCAGGGAGATGGTTGAGCCGGGAATCACTACGATAGAGATCGATCGGAGAGCCGAGAAGATGATCCGCGATGCCGGCGCGCTGCCGACGTTCAAAGGTTATCACGGCTTCCCCTATTCGATCTGCGCTTCTGTTAATGAGCAAGTGGTCCATGGATTCCCGTCAGATTACAAGCTGAAGGAAGGCGACATATTTTCGATTGACTGTGGTGTGACACTCGATGGGTACGTTGGAGACACCGCGACTACAGTTCCGGTAGGAAGAGTGAGCGCCGACTGCCTGGATCTGGTTCGCGTCACTGAGGAGTGCCTTGATCGAGCGATTGAGGAGTGCCGTCCCGGAAAGCATTTGGGAGACATCGGGGCGGCCGTTCAGCAACACGCCGAAGCTCACGGTTATTCGGTGGTACGCGATTATGTGGGGCATGGAATTGGTCGTCGCATGCACGAAGACCCGCAGATACCCAATTACGGCAAGCCAGGACAGGGTCCTAAAATAAAGGCCGGGTACGTTTTTGCGGTTGAGCCGATGGTTAATATGGGAACTCATCATACCAAGGTTTTAGGGGATGGCTGGACGGTAATCACGTTAGATGGAAAGCCCAGCGCCCACTCTGAACACACCATAGCCATAACCGAGGAAGGGCCGGAAGTGCTAACAAAAGTCGCTTCCCGGAGACCCGAGGTGGTGGTTGGAGCAGGGTTAGAGCCAAGCCGCGCCAGACTCTAACTGTAAGACCCAGCGCGGCTTGGCAAAGCCAGATTGGCATGCTATTATTTGCAGTTTGTCGGTACAGGCAAAATTCGTTCTGAGCGGATATGGCGAAGGAAGAAGCTATAGAAGTTATGGCGAAGGTCCTTGAGACTTTGCCTAACGCTATGTTTCGGGTTGAGTTGGAGGACAACCAACACCAGGTGCTTGCGCACATTTCCGGAAAGATGCGTAAACATTTCATTCGCATTCTTCCCGGGGACAGGGTTCTGGTTGAGTTGTCGCCCTACGATTTGAACCGCGGACGTATTACTTACCGATATAAATAGAGTCATAAGGATTGGCTTGGAACATCTGAGGGTTGTTTAAAATGAAAGTCCGTGCTTCAGTAAAAAAAATGTGCGACAAGTGCAAGGTCATCCACCGCAAAGGCGTAGTGCGGGTGATTTGCGTCAACCCCAAACATAAACAGCGGCAGGGATAACTTATTTCGATTTTTGGGCTTGCGATTACCGAATGGTAAGAGAAAGGCAGCCCAAAGATAAACTGGAGAGTATTTACAAAACATGGCACGTGTAGCTGGCGTCGATCTTCCACCACACAAAAGAGCTGAGGTCGGGCTGACCTATATCTACGGCATCGGTCGTTCGCGCGCAGCTTCGATACTCAATGAGGCGGGAGTTAACCTTAGTACTCGCGTCAACGACCTGAATGAAGATGAACTTAGCCGCATCAGGGCGATTCTGGAGGCGCAGGGTGAGATCGAAGGCGACTTGCGGAAGCGTATCCAGATGGACATCAAACGATTGATGGACATCGGATGTTACCGAGGGTTGCGGCACCGGCGCTCGTTACCCGTCCGTGGACAGCGGACCCACACAAACGCTCGGACTCGTAAAGGACCACGGCGCGCGACCATCGCCAAGAAGAAGGCACCAGGGAAGAAATAGTATTAGTCAGTTGTCCATTGTCAGTGGTCAGTAGTAGACCACGGTTACTACTGACCACTGACCACTGACCACTGACTAATGACAAAGTTATGGCAAAGACTACTGGAAAAAAGAAAGTTTTTCGTAAGAAAGAGAGAAAGCATGTCCCGGTGGGCATCGCTCACGTAGCGGCCTCTTTCAATAATACGATGATCTCGATTACGGACCTGGAAGGTAACCTGATCGCTCAATCTTCGTCAGGCGCTCGTGGATTCCGCGGCTCTCGCAAGGGAACTCCTTTCGCGGCTCAACAGGCCGCTTACGAAGCCGCGAAAAAGGCCCACGAGGCGGGGATGCAGCAGTGTGAGGTTCGCGTTAAGGGGCCTGGCGGTGGCCGCGAATCCGCAATCCGTGCAATCGCCAATGCCGGAATCAGAGTGACCACGATTCGCGATACGACACCCATTCCACATAATGGATGTCGGCCCCCGAAGCGGCGCAGAGTTTAAGCATTGCCGATTGCCAAATGGCCGATCTCCGATTGTTTCGGATTGAGGCTGGCATGTATTTGAATCGGCCAATAGAAATTGAAAGTTTTTGAGTGAATTAACCTAAAGGATGAAGGGCCAGCTTCTTGGATCTAATAATCTCAAATCTCAAATCTCAGATCTCAATTTGAGATCTTAAATCTGAGATTGAATTGACAGATTCCAAAGACGCAGCCTGTAAACTTTTCCGTCAAATAGACTGGAGGCAGAAAACAGTTGGCTAGGTATAGAGATGCGGTGTGCCGTTTGTGCCGCCGTGAAGGTGCAAAGCTCTTTCTTAAAGGTGATAGGTGTTACAAGCCTTCTTGTCCGATTGAAAAGCGGGGAACGCAACCGCCCGGACAGCATGGCAACTCAATGCGCCGTGGCAAGGCCCTGGTCGGCTACGGTCAGCAGTTGCGCGAGAAGCAGAAGGTTAAGCGCATTTATTTCATCCTTGAAGGACAGTTCCGTAACTATTTCGAACGCGCCGCTCGTATGAAGGGAATCACAGGTGAGAACCTGTTGTTTCTGCTCGAGCGTCGTCTGGATAATGCGGTTTACCGTGCAGGGTTTTCCACTTCTCGGCGACAAGCACGACAGCTGGTGAATCACGGTCACGTTCTGGTGAACGGACGAAAGGTAGACATTCCTTCTTATCAAGTCAAAGCCGGCGAGCTCATCGGTATCAAAGAGAACAGCCGCAAGAATCCGCATATTGAAGGCGCATGGCAAACTGCCTCCGGACGTGGGCGGCCGTCCTGGATTTCTCAGGATGGTGGAGAAATGTCGGCCCGCATTAGCGGTCTGCCATCTCGCGAAGACATTGATCGCTCAATAAACGAGCAGCTCATCGTTGAACTTTATAGTAAGTAATACGCAGACCCGTCGAACTGCAATTGCATTGCGGTTTCGCGGATAACAGTTTTTTCCAGAATCGGGACTTAATACGCTATGGCTATGGACCAAAATAATCTATGGACCGGATTTCAAATGCCGCGTCGTTTGGCGGCGGACTCTGAAACACTCACCGAACGTTACGGCCGCTTTTCGGCCCAGCCTTTCGAGCGCGGGTTCGGCACGACAGTAGGCAATTCGCTGCGTCGAGCCTTGCTTTCATCGATTGAGGGTGCCGCAGTCACCGCCGTAAAGATCGAGGGCGTTGAGCATGAGTTCTCCTCGATAAAGGGCGTGGTTGAAGATGCGACGGACGTGATTCTCAACCTGAAGCAAGTGCCGTTTAAGCTTCACGGTGGTGAATCGAAGACGCTGAGAATCTCAAAAGAGTCAGCCGGAGAAGTTACCGCTGCCGATATTGAAGGTGACGCCGATGTGGAAGTGCTGGATGATTCCGTCCACATCGCCACAGTTAGCGAAGGCGGCTCGCTCAAGGTCGAAATGCGATTGAAACGCGGCCGCGGCTACGTTTCCGCGGATCGTAACTTCGACGAAGATCTCTCGCTGGGCTACATCCCCATCGATTCCGTTCACACACCGGTCAAGAAAGTTAATTACACGGTAGAAGCGGCGCGTCTCGGGCAAAACACGGAATTTGATAAGCTCACGATTGAAGTCTGGACTGATGGCTCCGTCAAGCCCGAAGATTCGATCGGCCTCGCGGCAAAGTTGATTAAGGACCACATGTCGATCTTCATCAACTTTGAAGAGGACACAGACGACTTTGCTTATTCGAAGATAGAGCGGCCGCCGTTGCCTCGTAACGACCAGCTGGATCGCTCAGTTGATGAGCTCGAGTTGTCGGTGCGCTCTTACAACTGTTTGAAGAATGCTGATATCAGAACGATTCGTGACCTGGTGCAGCGCAGTGAACGGGAAATGCTGGCCACAAAGAATTTCGGCAAGAAATCGCTCAACGAAATCAAGGATATCTTAAACGGTATGGGCCTTGATTTTGGGATGGAATTTGACGAGCAGGGAAATCCCATTCCTGGCACGGGCGGTCGTGACGGAGCCGACCTCAGCGACTTCGAAGGTGAAGAGGATTAAGAGTTCAGGCGCATCAGCGCTTTAACGTATCCCCAAACGGGTACTACGGATTTTAGAGTCATGCGGCACCAAAAAGCACATCGTAAACTTGGTCGAACCAGCGAACATCGCATGTCAATGCTTCGCAATCTTGCAGTCTCGCTAATTAATTCCCGCGAGGAACGCATTGTCACTACTCTGCCGAAAGCCAAAGAGCTCAGACCCTTTGTCGAGCGCGCAATTACACTTTCGCGCAAGGCTACTAACCTTGAGGGCGACGATTCTGGTCCGCGGGCGCTCCACCTTCGCCGCCAGGCGGCGGGTTTCTTTCACGCCGGAAACATGCAGCAGTCGGCATTGACTGGTAAGCGGGGACAGGTGCGTCCCCCGCGCACTGCCGGCATGGCGGCGCTGAAGCGATTGTTTGACGAACTGGGAGAGCGCTACAAGGATCGCCCGGGGGGCTATACGAGAATTTTCAAGCTTGGTCGCAGGGCAGGAGACAACGCAGAGATCGCGATAATTGAGTTGGTGGATAATCAAGGCGAGCGCGATGCTCTGGCAGCGGCGAAGAAGCGGAAGACCTCAGGTTCCAAAAAGAAAAAAGGAGCAGAGGGTAAGGGAAGCACAGCCAGCGAACGCGGCAGCGCTTCAAAAAAAGAAGCAACTGAGACGGTGAAAGCTTCCGATAAGTCGGCAGAATCAAGTAAGGCACCTGACGAGACGTCGGGCAAGACCGGCGCTGCAGAGCCTGAGAGCAGCACAACAGAAGAGAGCTAGATAGAACGACTCGATTCCACTTTTGAAAGCACCGAGTGCTGGCATTGCACGCTCGGTCGGGAATGCCCCAATCGACCATCGGCATCGCAATCCGAGTCTTTTGGGGCTCAACACTTTGATGGGGCGCCCAGAGTTCGGGCCCAGTAGCCCAATATGGAACCTGCAAAAAAGATGGATGATCGGGAAAGCCAAAATGTAGGGGACAACGAGCAACCTGAGGCTGAAGTTGTGGTCGAGCCTGTACGCGGTCGCGGGCGTCGCCGCAATCGCGCTGCCGGAACGGATGCTTCGGTAAACATGGATGAGTTACGTGAGCTTATCCAGCTGATTCGTGAAAACGAGTTCACTGAGTTTGAACTCGAACGCCAAGGTTTCCGAGTTCGTTTCAAACGAGGGGTGGATGCCTACGAAACCGGAGCCGGCGGTGCGTCTCGAGAGTTGGCAGGATCTGGGGAAGGTGGGACGACCTTATCTACCGGCGAATCGAAAGTTGTTTCCGGGCCGGTACATCCGGGGGCAAAGGCTGAGACTGCCGCCGCCGAAGATCCGGATCTTCATATCGTTCCTTCCCCGATAGTCGGGACTTTCTATCGTTCGGCATCTCCAAATGCCGACCCGTTTGTGGAAATTGGCAGCCGCGTCGAGCGCGATAAAACGGTCTTGTGTATCATCGAAGCCATGAAGCTAATGAATGAGATTCTGGCCGATACCGGCGGAGTGGTCACTGAGATCTACGTGGAAAATGGGCAAGCTGTTGAGTACGGGCAGCCGCTTTTTGGAATTAAAAAGTAGCCTTAAAAAAGTCCAACGTCCAATGTTCCAAAGTCCGTTCGGGACAAGAGGGCATTGGACGTTAGACTTTGGACATTGGACCAGTCATGAACTCTGGAGCCAGGAAGTTCAAGAAAATCCTGATTGCCAATCGCGGCGAGATAGCCTGCCGTATTATCTGGACGTGCAAGGAAATGGGCATCCGCACGGTTGCCGTGCATAGCGACGTCGATCGCGATTCGCTGCATGTGCGCTTTGCCGATGAAGCAGCCTGTATTGGTCCAGCACCCTCCGCCCAGAGTTACCTGAATATTCCCGCAATCATTAGTGCTGCGGAGATCTTCAATGTCGACGCGATCCATCCAGGTTACGGTTTCCTTGCCGAATCGTCCTACTTTGCCGAGATTTGTGCAGCCTGCAACATCAAGTTTATCGGGCCGCCCGCTGACATAATCCGCTTGATGGGTGACAAGGTTCAGGCTCGTCGCGCGATGGCGGAAGCCGGCCTGCCTGTCCTTCCTGGTAGTCCGGAACCAGTCACGTCCGAAGCTGAGTGCTTGAAGTTAGCCAACGAGATCGGGTTTCCCGTTATCGTGAAAGCATCCGCCGGCGGCGGTGGCAGGGGCATGCGCATTGTTCATTCCGCGAACGAACTGGGCAAAGCTTTGGAAACGGCATCGACTGAAGCAGCGGCGGCTTTTAAGGATGGCAGCGTCTACATAGAACGTTACCTCGAAGACCCGCGCCATATCGAGATCCAGATTGTGGCCGACGAATATGGCGACTGCATCCATCTCGGCGAACGGGAATGTTCAATCCAACGTCGTCATCAGAAATTATTGGAAGAAGCGCCATCGCCAGTGTTATCACCGGAGCTGCGCAACGAGATGGGCGCCGCTGCGGTCGCGGCCTGCAAGAAGCTCGGTTATGTGAGTGCGGGAACAGTCGAGTTTCTGCTTGATCGGGACAACAAGTTCTA
>Ga0137394_10002542_pt1 | contig 13502 bp, 11 predicted proteins | sample czobulk116metaG_FD_108278 | JGI IMG/M metagenome (GOLD analysis project Ga0137394, IMG submission 108278) | Vadose zone soil microbial communities from Angelo Coast Range Reserve, California, USA - czobulk1.16 metaG | ecosystem: Environmental > Terrestrial > Soil > Vadose zone | place: USA...
ATGGGCAATAGCACCCCCCGAGCGAGTGGTCCTGGTACTTCCGCACCCACGCTGAACGGTCTCTGAATAAACTCGCGATATGGCCGATCCGATCCTCGAGCGCGATCAGGTGATGAAGGCCCTGCATGCTGCCGCGGATGCGGCGGAGCGCTATCTCGCGACGATCGATACGGATCTCGTGCGACGCCCGGGTGCGGACGCGGCCGCGATGTCGCTGCGCTCGACATTTCCCGAGGAGGGCGACGGCGCGCTCGTCGCGATCGACGAGCTCGTTCGCGCTTCGGACGGGGCGCTGCGTGCGTCGGGTCCGCGTTTTTTCCACTGGGTGATCGGCGGGACGACGCCCGCGGCCCTCGCGGCGGATTGGCTCACGTCCGCGTTCGACCAGAACGCCGCCGCGTACGACTCGACGCCGCTGGGAACGCGGTGCGAGGAGATCGCGATCGATTGGCTCAAGGATCTCTTCGGGCTTCCGCGGTCGTGGGGCGGCGTCCTCACGACCGGCGCGACGATGGCGAACTACACGGCGCTCGCCGCGGCGCGGCGGTGGTGGGCGCAGCGTCACGACGTCGACGTCGACGCGCGCGGGTTCGCCGGTCTCCCCGCGGTGCCGGTGCTGTCGAGCGGGTACATCCATCCCAGCGCGACGAAGGCGCTCGCGATGCTCGGCATCGGCCGCGACACGGTGCGCCGCTTCGCGCGCGACGACATCGGTCGCGTCGATCTCGCCGGGCTGGAGGACGCGCTGCGCGCGCTGAACGGCGCGCCGGCGATCATCGTCGGCAACGCGGGCGAGGTGAACGCCGGCGACTTCGATCCGCTCGACCGCATCGCCGACCTTGCCGAACGGTATGGCAGCTGGCTGCACGTCGACGGTGCGTTCGGTCTCTTCGCGCGGGTCACGCCGCGCGCGGCCCATCTCGCGGCCGGCGTCGAACGCGCGCACTCCGTGATCGCCGACGCGCACAAATGGCTCAACGTCGCGTACGACTCGGGCTTTGCGTTCGTGCGCGACGCGTCCCTGCTCGACTCGGCGTTCGCGATCGGCGCGCCGTACCTCCCCAAGCCGGGCGAGCACGCGATGTTCGGCGGCCGCGGGCCCGAGGCGTCGCGGCGCGCGCGGGGCATCGCGATCTGGGCGACGCTGCGCGCATACGGTCGCGCGGGACACCGCGCCATGGTCGAGCGGCACCTCGACCTCGCGCAACGGCTCGCGCGCGCGGTCGATGCGGCGCCCGAGCTCGAGCGGCTCGCGGAGGTGCCACTCAACATCGTGTGCTTCCGCTATCGGCCGGGCACGCTGTCCGAGGAGGCGCTCGACACGCTGAACGCGAAGATCGGCGCGGACCTGCTCGCGGACGGCCGCGTCTACGTCGGGACGACGCGTTACCGCGGGCGGGTCGCGTTCCGCCCGGCGATCGTGAACTGGCGGACGACCGAGGCCGACGTCGATCTCATCGTGACCGTCGTGCGCGAGCTCGCGGCGCGACTGGGCGTGACGGTCGCGTAGCGCGCGCTAGAACAGCGGCGGCGCGGCTCCCGCGCACGTCGCGGGCTCGTGCGGCATGAGAGGGATAAGGGCCAGCCGCACGGACCCTGTCGCGTGCCAGGCCAGACTCGCGGTGACGCTCGATCTGTCGCGCCGCGCGGCTCCCGCGCGGGACAGCGCGTCGTCGAGGAGCCGCGCATCCTCGTCGATCAGGACCGCGCACCGCCACAGCGTTCCACTCATGGACGTGCCCACGGCATCGATCGGTGCGAGGAACGGCCAGAGCGCGTCGACGTCAGGCGGGGCTCCGCCCGGGACCGGCGCGAGATTCGGGTCGGCCAGGACGAAGAGCCGCTGGAACGCGGGCTGGTACAGCTGCGATCGCGGCTCGGCCCACTGGTTCGCGGGCACCCATGAGAGATCCTCATAGCCGCGCGCCAGCGCGGTGAGCTTCTCGCGCATGGTCGACTTCTGGTATTGCTCGTCGTCCGGCTGCCCGGTCGGCTCGAACGAGACGCGGACCTCGCGTCCCGCGTTCGCGACGGTGAGGATCAGGAATGTCGGACCCCGCGCAGGCGGCGTGGTGCCGGGCACCGGCACGCGCGGGTAGCTCGCGTCCTTGTCGAAGAAGCCCGTCTGGATCGCCTGCAGCAGCATCGCCGCGGTCCCGTTCGGCGTCAGCTTGCGCTGAAGGAGCTGACCGCTGGCGTCCAGCGTGATCACACGCCCGTCGTCGGTGAGGAGGAAGCGCAGCAGTGGGGTAAGGGGGATGTCGCTCGCCTGCTCGGAGCTGAGCAGGCGCGAAGGCGGCGTCACGCTCGGGACCGGTCGGAGGGCGACCTTCGGCGGAGCGGCGGTCGCCGTCGGCGATGGGGGTCCGCTGGTCGCGGTCGCTGTGCCGGTGGGACTCGGCGTCTGGAACGTGATCGACCGCGGCTCGCAGCCGCAGAGCGTGACCGCGACCGCGAACGCGAGCAGTTTCCTCACAGACGTTCGATCTTCACGGCCGCACCCTTCGCGTAGGTGACGCGCACGCCCTCACCGTACCCGAATGATGGTCCGCCGAGCTTCGCGCCGAGCCGATCGGCGATCACGATCGCGGGCAGATCGAGGATCCCGCCGTGCGTCACGGCGAGGACGCGGTCCTTCTCGCCGACGCGCGACGCGATGCGCGCCCAGGCCGGCAGCTGCTCCTCCGCGAAGTGGCGCGCGCTCTCGTCGCTGCGCATGAGCAGCGCCCAGTCGGCGAGCGTCCGCATCTCGCCGAACATCTTCGCGGCGGCGCCGCCGAGATCGGGCAGGAGCGCGGCGTCCACGCCGTCGAGGCGACCCGTGATGCGCTCCGCGGTCTCCTTCGCGCGCGGGAGCGGGCTGGACACCACCAGCGCGTACTTCGGCGCGTCCTTCGCGAGGCGCTCGCACATCGCGCGGCCGGCGGCGGAAAGGGCGCTCTGGTTGTCGGCGAGGTTGACGCGCTCGGCGTGGCGGCGGATCTCCAGGACGCTCACTGGATTAGTCTCGCAAGGATCAGGGAGGGGCAGAAGTGAGGACCATCCGGCAGACGGCGACGATCCGGGGCGCGACGCCGCATGACATCTACGAAATGATCATGGATTCGAAGAAGCACACCAAGCTGTCGCAGCAGCCGACCAAGGTCAGCCGCAAGGTCGGTGGGGCGTTCACCGTCGGACACGACCTCGAAGGGCAACAGGTCGCGCTTACCAAGGACAGGAAGATCGTGCAGACCTGGCGCGCGAACAACTGGCCGAAGGGCACTTACTCGCAGGCGACGTTCGCGCTGGCCCGCGCGGCCGGCGGCACGAAGGTGACGTTCACCCAGACCGGTGTGCCGGACGAGTTCTACGGCGAGATCAGCGAGGGCTGGCGACGCTATTACTGGGTGCCGCTGCGGCAGCAGTACGGCGCGGCGAAGAAGCCCGCGAAGAACACGAAACGGGCCAAGTAGCGCGCGAGAACCGCACGACACGCTAGGACGCTCGCCGGCCGAGCGCGGCATAGTCTTTGCTACTGTTCCGCCGATGCGGGTCCTGATCACGGGTATCACCGGCTTTGCCGGCAGCCATCTCGCGGAGTCCATCCTGGCGAACCACCCCGACGTCGCGATCTATGCGACGTACCGGTGGCGCTCGCGCACGGAGAACCTCGAGCTCCTCACGTCCCAGAACAAGGTCGAGATGATCGAGGGCCGGTATCCCACCGGCGCGACGCTGCGCGACGACGGCCGTCGCGGCCGCGTCACCCTGCTGCACTGCGAGCTCACCGACGCCGGCGCGGTCGAGAAGCTCATCGCCTCGGTCCAGCCGCAGCGCGTCTTCCATCTCGCCGCGCAGTCGTACGTGCAGTCCTCGTTCGACGAGCCCGCCGCGACGCTCCGCATCAACATCGAGTCGCAGCTGAATCTGCTCGAGGCGATCCGCCGGCACGACACGCAGATCCGGATGCACATCGCCGGGTCCAGCGAAGAGTACGGGCTCGTCCATCCCGACGAGGTCCCGATGAAAGAGACCAATCCGCTACGGCCGCTGTCGCCGTACGCGGTCAGCAAGGTGGCCCAGGACAAGCTCGCGTACCAGTACTTCAAGTCGTACGGCATGCACCTCGTCGTGACACGAGGTTTCAACCACACCGGCCCGCGCCGCGGCACACACTTCGTCACCAGCACCATGGCACGCCAGATCGCGTTGATCGAGGCAGGAAAGCACGAACCGGTGATCTACCACGGTGACCTTACGAGCAAGCGCGACTGGACCGACGTCCGAGACATGGTCCGCGCGTACTGGCTTGCACTCGAGAAGGGCGAGCCGGGCGAGGTCTACAACGTCGGCCGCGGCAAGTGCTGGTCGATCAGAGAGATGCTCGACATCCTTCTTTCGCACTCCACCGTGAAGATCAAGACGCAGGAGGATCCCGCGCGGCTGCGGCCGAGCGATGTCCCGATCCTGTGGGCGGACACGGCGAAGTTCCAGCGCGCGACCGGATGGGAACCGCAGATCCCGTTCGAGAAGACGCTGGCCGATCTACTCGACTATTGGCGTGAGCGCGTGCGTCGTGAAACGCAGCGGCTCGGGGCGGAGGTCTAGGCAGTGCCCGATCTTGGTGGAATGTGGACGACGTTCGTCAACAACCCGCTCGTCCAGCTCGCGTTCCGCGGCGTGGGTCTCTACATCCTGGCGCTGTACCTCGCGATGGTCTTCTGGACCGTCCGCGACGCGCAGCAGCGCACGGAGCATCCGATCCTTCCGTATCTCGCTGGCCTGCTCGTCGTCGTGCTGAACGTCCTCGGACTCTTCCTGTATCTCATCGTCCGTCCGAAGGAAACGCTCGGCGAGGCGTACGAGCGGCAGCTCGCGGAGGAGAGCCTCCTGGCGGAAGCGGAGCAGCGCGTCGTCTGTCCCACCTGTAAGGAACGCGTGCAGGAGGACTTCATCCTCTGTCCGACCTGCCGCACGCGCCTCAAGCGGATGTGTCCGTCGTGCGCGAAGCTGATCCGGCCCGAGTGGAACATCTGCCCCTACTGCGCGAAGGATTTCGATGAGCGCGACTGGACCGTGCATGCCGGAGGCAAGGCGGCCGAATAGCGCCATCGGCATGCTGATGCCGATATCTCGCATGCGTGCCGATCCGCGAGTGGCCTGAGTCCACCCGACCGCGAGAGCGTCTCGTCGCGCGCGGCGCGTCGTCGCTCTCGGACGACGAGCTCCTCGCGCTGCTGATCGGCAGCGGCACGCGCCGGCGTTCGGCCTTGCTGCTCGCCAACGAGATGCTCCGCGCGATCGGGGGAACGCGGGCTCTCGGCCAGGCTGATGTGTCGCGCCTGCGCGAATGCGGGGCGGGCGTCGCCACCGCGGTGCGCGTCGCCGCCGCGTGCGAGCTCGGGCGCCGCGTCATCGCGGCAGGCGCCGACGGCGAGCGGTGCGACACGCCGGAGCTCGCGGCCGCCGCGCTCGCGCCGCATTTCGCGCACCTGGAGCGCGAGTCGCTCGTCGTCGCGCTGCTCTCGCGGAAGCACCGGCTCATGGCGGTCGTGCCGGTCTACGTCGGCAACGTCGCCGGGACCTCGGTGCGGATCGCCGAGCTCTTCACCGAGGCGGTGCGCCGGAACGCCTCGGGGATCCTGCTGGCGCACAACCACCCGTCCGGCGATCCGTCGCCATCGGCCGACGACCTCCGGACGACGAAAGATGCCGCGGCGGCCGGCCGGCTGTTGGGAATTGAGGTCGTCGATCACGTGATCTTCGGCGCTGGAAGGTGGGTCAGCTTGCACCGCAGCGCCGGCGACGCGGTCGTCTGGCGGTAGGCGCGCCCGTAGCGGACCCGTATCTGCCTGACACGTTCGCCGAACGCCGTCGTTCCCAGAGTCCGGTGGGACAGTCAGCCCGACCGGTCCTGACGCGCGCCGCCTCGGCACTGGCGCTGGCCGCCGTCATCGTTTTTCCGCTCCAGGGCAGCCGGACAATCGAGACGGCGGCTCCGGCGGAGACCGCGACCATCGCGAGCGACTACCGCGCGGCGGCGGCTCCCGAGCCCGCGGCGGACGTCCTCCGCGTCGAGATGCCGCTGCCACAGCTGTTCGTCGACACCGAGACGAGCGTGTCGTTCGTCGCGCCGCCGGGCTGGGTCCGCGGTCCGGCGACCGCGCTCAACCCGGTGGCCGATCCGCCCGAGCCGGTGCTCGAGATCGTGCGCTACCAGATGCGCGTCGCCGATCCGTCGCTGTATGCCGCGCCGATCCCGATCACGAGCGGGCTCGTCGCGGACGCTGGCGCCGTCATCAGCGTCGGCCTCGCGCGCGTGGACAGCGGCCTCGTCGGCATGGACACGCACGTTCGCGGCGACCGCGAGATGGGCGTCACGCCCGGGTTCGTCACTCTCGACGAGGAAGCCGTCTACGAGGGCGTTCACATCCTCAGTCGCTACTTCGTCTCCCGGCCCGGCGATCGTGTCGTCGTCGTTCGCGCGGCCGCGGCCGAGTCCGATTGGAGCGCGCTCGCGGACACGATCATGTCGACGTTCAACTCGCTGCGCGCCGATCCACGCGGCGCGAACGCGCCGGCCGCGCCGCCGCCTCCGCCACCGCCGGCTCCCGTCGTCGAAGCCGCGCCCGACGCGACCGCGCAGATCCGTCAGCGGATCCTGTCTCGCGCCGCGTCGCTCCTCGGGCTCCGCTATGTGTGGGGCGGCAACTCGCTCGCGAACGGCATGGACTGCTCGGCGTACGTGAGCTGGACGTGGAGCGTCAGCCGGTACACCACCGACTCGATCTGGAACGTCTCGTTCCCGATCGCGAAGAGCGAGCTACGACCGGGTGACGCGATGAACCTGACCATCGGTCGCGACCCCAAGCGCACCGGTCACATCCGCATTTTCGAGGCGTGGGCCAACACCGAGCACACCCTCGTGTGGGTCTACGAGGAGACGCCGCCGCGCGTCGTCCACCGGGTCATCGTCTACGACGACCGTTACCAGCCGATCCGTCTCGCGGGGCTCTCGAGCGCCGGCGAGACGCGGCTGATCCCCGGCACGCCGGCGCCGACGCCGACCGCGCGACCGGCGACGACGCGCCGGCCGGCGACGGCGACGCCGCGACCCACCGTGCGCCCGACCGTGCGACCGAGCGGCAGTGTCTCGCCGCGACCGAGCGCCACCGGAGCGGCGGGGACGACCGGCGCGACCGCGACCGCTACCGCCACGACACCTCGACCGTCGCCGACGAGCGTGCCGGTCGCGTCACCGAGCCCAACGACCAGACCCTGAACTGCGCGCGTTCTGACGCGCTGCGACGTTATCCTTCGCGTGAACGTGGCTCCGCGTCTGGAAGGGGTATCCCCACCTTTGTTCGACGGTCTCTTCGGCCTGTTCTCCCGCGACATCGGCATCGACCTCGGCACCGCCAACACGCTCGTGCACGTGCGCGGGCGCGGCATCGTCATCGCCGAGCCATCGGTCGTCGCCAAGGATCAGCGCACGGGTCAGATCCTCGCGATCGGCGCCGAGGCCAAGCGCATGGTCGGACGAACGCCGGCGAGCATTATCGCCGTCCGTCCGCTCAAGGACGGCGTCATCAGCGACTTCGACATCACCGAGCAGATGCTCAACTACTTCATCCGCAAGGTGCACGAGCGCGCGCTGATGTTCCCGCGGCCGCGCGTGATCGTCGGCATCCCGTCCGGCGTCACCGAGGTCGAGAAGCGTGCGGTGCAGGACGCGGCGATCTCCGCCGGTGCGCGGTGGGCGCGTCTGGTCGAGGAGCCGATGGCCGCCGCGATCGGCGCCGGACTTCCGGTGAACGAGCCGACGGGTTCGATGATCGTCGACATCGGCGGCGGCACGACCGAGGTCGCGGTCACGTCGCTCGGCGGCATCGTCATCTCGCGATCGATCCGCATCGGCGGCGACGAGATGGACAGTGACATCGTCCAGTACGCCCGGCGCGAATTCAATCTGCTGATGGGCGAGCGCACGGCCGAGGACATCAAGATCGCGATCGGCTCCGCGTATCCGCTCGACGAAGAGGTCTCGACATACTTCCGCGGACGCGACCTCCTCACCGGGCTGCCGCGGTCGATCGAGGTCACGAGCGCGCAGATCCGCGAAGCCATCGAGCCGTCGATCGAAGCGATCGTCGACGCGATCAAGGCGACGATCGAGGAGACGCCGCCCGAGCTCATCGCCGACGTCATGGACCAGGGCATCTACCTCGCCGGCGGCGGCGCGCTCCTTCGCGGTCTCGACACGCGCGTCGCCGAGGCGACGCAGATGGCCGTCCACGTGGCGGAGGATCCGCTCACCTGTGTCGTCCGTGGCTGCGGGATGATCGTCGAGGACCTCGTGAAGTACGAGCGCAGCCTCGTGATGGACACCTACACGACGGTCCCGCGCTAACCATCAGGCATGGCGAGTTTCGGACGCGCGCGTAATTCCCAGCGCAGCGCTCTGCGGCCTTTCGCGGGGCTCGTGCTGGTCAGCCTGCTGCTCCTCGGCCTCCGGAACACCGATCTCGTGCGCGGCTCGTCGACCTTCGCGACCCAGCTCCTCGTCCCCGTGCAGCAGGTGCTGGCCAACGTCGGCGCCGCCGGTGACCGCTTTGCGTCCGCGATCGCCCAGATCGATCGACTCCGCGACGACAACTCGCGCCTCCAGACCGAGAACGACCGGCTGACGCTCGAGAACGTCCGACTCCGCGAGCAGGCCATCGTCGGACAGCAGGCGGAGCGGCTCCTGGCGCTGCAGCGGACCGTGCCCTTCGAAAGCGTCCCGGCTCCCGTCATCGCGCGCGACCCCGCCGGCGTCCTCCACTCGATCGTGCTGGGGATCGGCACCGACGACGGCGTCAAAGTCGGGCACGTCGTGCTCTCGGATCAGGGCCTCGTCGGCCGGGTCAGTGAGGTCGGGACCAACTACAGCAAGGTGCTGTTGGTCACCGACTCCTCATCTGTTGTGTCCGCCCTCGTTCAGGGTTCGCGGGCGACGGGCATCGTCCGGGGTCAGTTCGGCGACTCGCTGATCATGGACTGGCTCCTCCAGACCGAGCCGGTGAAGGAAGGCGACGTCGTTATCACCGCCGGACTCGGGATTGGCGACGAGCTGCGCTCCTTATATCCAAAAGGCTTGGTGATCGGGAAGATCGCGCAGGTCCAGACCGCCGAGGCCGCGGCCTACAACCGCGCGATCGTCACGCCGGCCGTCGATCTTCGGCGGCTCGAGCATGTTCTGGTCGTGAAGACGAACTAGCGAGAGCGATGACTCCGCCAGCTCTCCCACTCGCGCTTTCTTTGGACATCAGCGGCATCGACGACGCAGTACGTCAACGCGCCGGTTAGGTCGCCTAAACGCAGCGCAGCTGTAGCCATCGCAAAAGTTTCGCGTCGCTCTCGCGTGATTAACAGGAGTGGCGTCACGGACTAGGACTCGATGCGGCGAGTGACCTAGTCCGGAAGTCAGGCTTGTCGCTCCAACGCTTCGGGTGCTAGTCGAAATTCACGGTTCGAACGCAAATCGCACGTTGACGTTCGCTTCCGTGTCATTCGTAATGTGCGGAGCGCGCGTGAGGGGGTAGGGGAGCCGGTGGGCTTTTCCAACTTGTAGTGGCATTCGGCCGCGGTTTGGTCGGCGCGTTCATCGCGATGTACGTCGTGTTTATCGGCGTGCCGCTCGCACGCGCGGTTCCGATAACGACTCCCGAGAGCGCGACCACTCCTTCGATCACGAAACCCGAAGTCAAGACACCGGTCCAATCAACCACCACCCCCACCAATCTCAAAGTCGAATTCGGAACTGACCCCAACACCCTCATCGTTAACTTCCCACGCGGCACGAAATCGGATCTCGTTATCGCTGCGGTCGGGCCACTCGGACTCTCGCTGATCCAAGGAGACGTCAAGACCGGCCGTTATGTCTTCGCCATTCCAAAGGTCAACGTTTTCATCGAACGTGCCGGAAATGACGCGGGCACGAGCGATAAGGCCTGGATCAACTTCCCGCGCATCTACACCTCGGACGACATCGAGGCGTATTTCGGCAAGAACCACGTGAAGGTCGATCGCTGGTCGACAGATCCGGAGACGGGCGATCGCTACGCGGTGGTTGATCTGCCGCGTCTCGAGGCGAAGCTCGCCGACCCGGAGCAAGGTCTTTACACGATCACACTCACGCCCACGGATCAGGCGACGCTCGATGCTTGGGCGCGCGACTCCGGGGTCCGCATCATCCAGTACGACGAGTCGACCGGCGATGCGGTGGTACAGCCACTCGACTGGGTAGCGCCTTCACCACCGGCCGTCGTGTCGGTCCCGCAGGTGACGAAGGAGCCGACTGCGAGCGCTGCTCCGAGCCGGACGCCGGCTCCCGCGCGCACCGCGCCACCGAAGTCCGAGATGATCCCCGGTGTCGACCGGACTGGTCGCGCAGGTTGGTGGACGAGCGATGGAACCTTCTGGGTGCCCGCGAGCGACTCACCCGCACCGAGCGCGTCGCCGGGGTCGTCGCCCGCATCGGCGAGTTCCACATCGATCGCGCCGCAGCCGAGCGCGTCGCCGACACCGGGAAGCACGCACTTCCCGTCCGCGCCCCCGGTGTACAACGCCGCACCAGTTGCTAGCGCAGCGCCGAGCGCGACAGCCGCGCCCAGCGCGACCGCGGCACCGAGCGCGACCGCATCGCCGAGCGCGTCCGTAAGCGCGTCTCCGTCTCCATCAGCGTCCGTCTCCGCGTCGCCGAGTCCGTCGGCATCAGCCTCGACCTCCGCGTCCGCGAGCCCATCCGCGTCTGCGAGTGCATCTCCGTCACCCTCCGCGTCGGAATCGCCGAGCCCGTCGGCCTCCGCCTCACCGAGTCCTTCGCCTTCAGCGTCGACGTCGCCCGATCCGAGCGCGTCCGCGTCACCGAGCCCTTCACCCTCGGCGTCGACGTCACCCAGCCCGAGCGCGTCTGCATCAGCGAGTCCGTCACCGTCGGCGAGCGCATCGGCCTCAGCGAGTCCAAGTCCCTCGGCATCGCCGTCTGCGTCGCCGAGCGCGTCGGCGTCGGCGAGCCCATCTCCGTCACCAAGCGGTCCCGCGATCTCACTCGGTAGCTCGTCACAGCAGGTCGACGCGGGTTCGAGCTCGACCGTCACGGTGACGGCGAAGGACGGCACCGCACCGATCGCGGGTCTCGACGTCACGTTCGCCGCGCCAGGCGCGACGTTCTCCGGATCGCCCACCTGCACCACCGCGGCGGATGGCACCTGCGCCGTTACCGTCACCAAGCCAGAGTTCGGCATGGTCAACGTGTCGGCTACGACGCCCATCACCGCCGGCGGAGTGACCGAGACCAAGAGCAGCGATCCCGTCGCTCTCGCGTTCCGCGCGCCCTGGACTGTCGCTCCGACACCGATGGCGACTCCGCCACCGACGGCTCCACCGTCTACGCCCTCCACATCCATCGGAGTGAGCGCGGCTGGGCCTGATCTCGCGGTCACCGTGAACGGCACCACGTCGACGCGACCCGCGCTGACCGTGAAGAGCCTCGACATCACGGCCGCGGCAGCGGACGCGACGGCGCTGAAGGTCGACACGACCGCTGGCGCGATCGCCATGCCGATCACGTTCGCCGGCAGCACCGGTAGTAGCAACAGCTCGGTCGAGGTCGTCGGTGCCGCTTCGACGTGGACGGTGGACAGCGCGCCAACGGCCACGACGGGTGCGGCGGGCGCGGTGAGCGGTGCGGTGACCCTCTCGTTCACGAACGTCTTCGCGATCAAGGCGACCGGACCCGACCACACGCTGATCGGACCGGCGCCCGACACGACCTGGGTCGTGAACGGTCCGGGCGCGGGCGCGGTCGGAACGCTGAAGTACGAAGGCTTCACGAACCTCACCGGAAAGCCGGACAACCAGGACACCTTCGTCGTCGACACCGGCGGCACGCTGACCGGCGTGATCGACGGCGGTGCGCGCGGCTTCGACACGATGGTCATCAGCGGGACGCACGCGTCCGTCTCGAGCGTGGCTACTGGGCCGAACTCAGGCGTGGTGACGGTCGACGGGCAGCCGATCCGTTACGTCGGTCTCGAGCCGATCGTCGTCGAGTCTCCAGCGGGCGTCGTGTCAGTGACGGGCAGCGGCGGCGACGACGCGATGACGGTCGAAGAAGACAGCGCGATACCCGGCAACCTCAAGGCGTCGAGCCCTGGGACCATGGAGAGCATCTCGTTCCCGGCGCCGACGATCTCGCTGACGATCACCGGCGCCGCCGGCATCGACACCGTCACCCTGAGGTCGCTGACGCTCCCCGGTGTGAACCTCGTCGTCCAGGCGGAGCACATCGTGGTCGGGGCCGGCCAGACCATCGACCTCACGAGCGGCGCCAGTGGCAGCCTCAGCTTCTCCGCGGAAAACACGCAGACCGGTACGGAGAGCTCGGGCGTCATCGCGGCCAGCAGCGCTGCTGACGTGACGATCACGTCGGCGACCATCCGGGCCGGGAACATCAACCTCAACGCGACGTCGACGCTCACCCCGGCCAACCCGACGAGCTGGCACATCGTGCTCCACGGCCCGTCGATCACCGACCCGGCCTCGTCCACCGCGGCTGTGGTGCTCACGAATGCGACGATCGAGAGCGGCGGCAACGCGTCGCTCGCGGCGTCGTCGGTCGTGACGACCGACCTGAACGCGCACGGCGACGGCGCCCACTCCGACACGAGCAAGGACGCGGCGATCGCGGCGTCGCTCATCGACAGCAACGCGACCGCTCAGATCAACGGCGGCTCCGTGACCGCCGCCGGCGACCTGTCGCTGACGGCGACGAATACGGTCTCGGCTTCGACGACCGGAGACGCGACTTCGGCGGTCGGCGGCGCGGGCATCGCGCTCGCGAACCTGACGCTGACGACCAGGGCCTACCTGACCGGCGGCGCGATCGTGTTGGCGAACACCGTCACGCTGTTGGCTGACGCCGACGGGACGGCGACAACGACGGCGAAGGCAAGCCCCGGCGGCTCGAGCGCCAACGACGACGACGATCCTGGGACGACCGATGACTCTCCGACGGCGCGCACGCAGGACAACGCGCGCACCGGGAGCGGCGCCGCGGGCGCGGTCGCCAAGGCCGGCGCGCTGTCGTTCGGCCGTCTGGTGAGCGACACCGAGGCGAAGATCTCCGGCGGTAGCAGCGTCACGGCGCGCACGCCGTCTGGCACGCAGGCGGTGAAGGCGCGATCGAAGGCGCATGGCTCGTCGACGGCCGATGGCACGACCGTGTCGACCGGATCGGCCGGCTCTGGCGTCGGCGTCGCCCTCGCGGTGAACCTCGTCCAGCTCACGACCAACGCGCACCTGGGCACCTCCGTTCTCGCGGCGCCGGGCGGCGTCGCCGTGGAGGCGTCGAACCCAACGGCGGTGACCGCCACGACGCACGCGGCCTCCGGCGTTGGCGCCTCTGACACGGGCGTCGCAGGCGCGCTCTCAGTCGGAGTCACGACGAACACGACGACCGCGCTCGTTGACGACGG
>Ga0137394_10002543_pt1 | contig 13499 bp, 8 predicted proteins | sample czobulk116metaG_FD_108278 | JGI IMG/M metagenome (GOLD analysis project Ga0137394, IMG submission 108278) | Vadose zone soil microbial communities from Angelo Coast Range Reserve, California, USA - czobulk1.16 metaG | ecosystem: Environmental > Terrestrial > Soil > Vadose zone | place: USA...
ACCGCCAGGCTCTTCCCGTCGTTGTTCAAGAGCCCCGCACTTTTGGTCACGTCGGTAAAAGTTCCGTCCCCACTGTTGTGAAAAAGCCGCGGCGAATTTCCCGGAAAACTGTCTGGATGGCAATACGCGCGATAGCCCGGCTTGTTTTCGCCGCACGAAACCGGATGATCGGCGTCAAATTGCACGTAGTTGGTTACAAGAAGATCGAGCTGCCCGTCGCGGTCGAAATCGAACCATCCCGCCGCCGTTGCCCACGCGCCATCATTACTGACGCCGGCCTTCGCCGTCACATCAGTGAAAGTCCCATTGCCGTTGTTGTGATACAGCACGGAATGCCGGTAGCCGGTCATATAAATGTCAGGGAATCCGTCGTTATCAAAATCGCCGACGGCCACGCCAAAGAAAAACGTCCCGTCCGTTCGAATGCCCGCCTGTTCGGTCACGTCGGTGAACGTTCCATCGCCATTGTTGCGGTACAGCGCCGGCTGCGGCGCCTTCTCCGGATGAAAAAATGGCGTGAAGCCGCTATTCACGAAAAACGCGTCGAGCCAACCATCCTGGTTGTAATCCATCCACGCGACACCCGCCCCCATCGTCTCCGTGTAAAGCTTTTGCTCCGATGCTGCTCGTTCGTGATGAAAACGGATCCCCGCCGGCTCTGTCACATCCTGGAACTGCACGTTGTAGCGATTCGCGCCGGCCTTCTTGGACGATGCCTCCGCTGCAACGTTCCTTGTCCTTGTGCTTTTCGCATCCTGAGCCGCGCTTCCGGCAGATCCGAGGAGAAATCCAGCAGCCAGTGCAATCGTCACAATTTTCGCGGTCATTTTCCGTGCTGCTGTTTCATTCTGGAGCATCACAGAAAATAGTAGCATCTCTCGCGGAGCGGCCAGCCGCATCCAGGCGCTACAATTTCCCGATTCTGCACTTCCGACAATCATGTGAAAAAGTTTTCCACCGCACTACAATTTCTGACACTACTTTTGTCTTGACACTTCCGTAACGTGAACGCTAGCCTACGCCCAATTCTGCCTGGGGGTTGTTTCTGGAGCGAAGCGCAGCATGCGGTTCTTGTAGCGGCGTGGCCGAATGGGAATCGGCCAGAATGGCTCGGTCATTTTCTCATCCTCGCTCCACTCGAGGTCGCACGTCCAGAGGCAGTTTGTCCGCTGCAGGCCGCAACTTCGGATTCCTCCTCGTTCTGCTCATTCTCTCCGTGATTCATGTTCCGCCTGCCGCCGCCTCCGGCAAGAAAATCATCTTTGACACCGATCCCGGCACCGATGACGCCATGGCCCTCATGTTGGCGCTCCATTCGCCGGAGCTGGATGTCCGCGCCATCACTGTCGTCCCCGGCAACACCACTGCCAGGCAAGGACTGGAAAACGCCCTGCGCATGGTTTCGCTCGCTAATCGTTGTGAAATCCCCGTAGCCGCCGGCGCACAACATCCGCTTTTCCAAAAACTCATCACCGCCGAGTTCTGGCACGGAAAAAACGGCCTCGCCAATATCGAGTTGCCGCCCAGCAAGTGCAAAGTGGACGCGCGCTTCGGCCCCGACCTGATCATCGAGCTCATCCGCGCCGCGCCGCACGAGATCACCCTCATTCCCGTCGGCCCCCTTACCAACATCGCGCTCGCGATCCAGAAAGATCCCGCCATCGTCCCGCTCGTCAAGGAAGTCATCCTGATGGGCGGCTCTATCAAAGGAGGAAACGTCAACGCCGCCGCGGAGGCGAACATCTATAATGATCCCGAAGCCGCCCAGATTGTCTTTCAAGCCGGCTGGCCGCTCACCATGGTCGGTCTCGACGTTGGAGATAAGACCCTCCTCGGCCGCAAGCACCTCGAGCAGCTTGCGCGCACTCACGGTCCGGTCAATGATTTCATCTACAGCGTCGCAAAGTTCCTCCTAGATCTCTCGGAAAAGTTCGGTGATGAGGGCACACCGATGTATGATCCTCTGGCCGTTGGCGTCGCCGTTGACGCAACTCTTGTGACCGCGCCGCCCATGCACGTGGACGTCGAAACGCGCGGCGAATTCACCCGCGGCGAAACCGTGGCCAACCGCCGCGGTGAAATCGAGCGCAACGTGCTTCATGGCGACCGTTACATCATCGAAGGGCTCGACAAGGTCGAGCCCAATGCCAAAGTTTGCATCGACGTGCAAGCCGACCGCTTTTTGCAGCTTTTTGTTTCACGGATTCAAGGGAAGTAGCAAACGGGTGGGAGTGCCCGGCACAAAAGGCCGGACGCAGTTTTCGAATCTCGGAGGGGAAAGCATGAAGCAAGCATTCAATAAAAACTCAATTCTCGCGCTGTTGGTTCTGCTGCTCGCCGCAATCGGTGCCTCCGCGCAAACTCTGGATCGCGGCGCGGTCCACGGTTTTGTCTACGACACGTCCGGTTCCGCTATTCCCGGCGTCAAAGTGGTGCTGACGAATCCGGCGACCGGCCTGAAGCGCGAGCTCACCACCAACGCCGAAGGCGGCTACGACTTCGAAGCCCTCACCCCCGGCCAATACACGCTCGTCTTCGAGTCCGGTAATTTCGCCACCTACACGGTCAAGGAAATCGGCGTCACCATCGGCTCGTCTATCGCCCTGGACGCCCACATGAAGCTCAAGACCGCCGAACAAAGCATTACGGTTACCGCGGAAGCCGCCGGCGCCATCGACACCACCACTGCGGGCATCACGCAGCTCCTCGATTCCAGGAGCCTGGATAATCTGCCGTTCCCCGGCCGCGATTATCGCGACCTCGCGCAACTGACGCCTTCTGCGCAGGTTGTTCCCGGACTCCGCGGTGCCATCCGGCTCGGCGGCCAGCAGAGCGATTACAATGGCCTCGTCATTGATGGGGGCGACACCACCAACAATTTCTTCGGCGAGAATTTCGGCTCTCTCGAAACGAAGAATTTCACGGTTCCAATCGAAGCCGTCCAGGAATTCCAGGTAGTCACGAACGGATTCGCTCCCGAGTTCGGCCGCGCCACCGGGGGCCTCCTCAATGTGATTACCAAATCCGGCACGAACGACCTCCACGGCGAAGCTCATGAATACTTCCGAGGCGGCGGCTTGACCAAGGATGATGCCCTCGGTAATCCCTCCAACATTGATAAGCAGAATCAGTTCGGCGGCTCCGTCGGTTTCCCCATCCACAGAGACCGGCAGTGGCTCTTCCTCTCCACAGATATTCAACGCAGCCACGGTCCGCTGACAACGAATCTCTGCGCTAAGAGCGATCTGGAATGTGAGAATGACGCTGGTCCCATCATTCAGGCACCGGCGAACAACACTGGCGAATTTCTCGGCCCATCTTGCAAGAACATCACGTTCGGTACGACTCGGCTGCTTCCCGGGTGCTACGGAGTTGACAACTTGCACGCTTTGGAAGGAGCCAGCACGCAATTCCAGAATCTCTTCGTCCTTCTCGGTCACTATGACTATCAAATTACGCCTGCAAACCACTTCAGCATCCGTGGCTTCGGCACCCGGAATCACACCCGTGGCTTCACCGGCGGCCACGGACAATCGGAAACCTTCGATGCTTTCGGTGATACCGAAGATTTTGTCAACCAGGGCATTAGCGGAGTTTTCTCGCTGACGACGGTCCTGGGCTCGAAAGTCAATGAACTCCGCGCCATGATTCAGGGCGAAACCCGCGTGCGCCATCCCATCTTCTCCGGCGCCCCCGAAATCTTCATTGGCGGGCTGGGTGAATTTGGCCAGCGCTTCTACCTGCCTGGCAACAACGACAACGGCAAGCTTCAGGTTCAGGACAATTTCTCTTACTCCTTCTCGAAGCACGACGTGAAATTTGGTGGCGACGTGAACTCTTTCGTGGACCGCAAGGACATATTCGCGGGGTGGAGCGCCGGCCGGTACAATTTCGGCTCCCTTTGCGATTTTGACCCCAGCCCGACCGCTGCGTATTGTGCTAACTACACTGCGAACACAGGAAATCCCATCCCGACGGCCAGCAATCCCAACTTCTACTTCCAGGGCTTCGGCTTGAACAACGTGGATGTCTTCAAAGCCAATTCGCTGGGGCCCGCGTACCAGACCGGCATCGGCCTCTATGCGCAGGACAAGTGGCAGGTTACGCCGCGTCTTACAGTCACCTACGGCGTTCGTTGGGACGGTACCAGGAATCCTCAACCGCAGTCTCCTATTCCCGGCAATCAGGTTTACGCGGGAGTGGGCGCGGGTAGCCATCTCATTCCTGTCCCGCAAACGGTTCCGAACGACTACGAACAATGGGGCCCTCGCATCGGAGCAGCCTGGAGGGTGGGAGGAACTTCGCATCCGACCACAGTTCGTGCTGCCTGGGGTCTCTACTACGCCCAGACTCCGACCATTTTTTTCCCGAGCCTCGGTAGTTCAAGGTCGCAGACGCTTTTCTGCCCGCCGCAATTTGGCTGCGCCCCGCCCAGTAGCGTACCCGGGCAAGTTGGTGTGCCTTTTACCTTTGCTACGACTTTGCCCGTGAGCGTCGATCAGATGTGCACGGGGAGCATCATCGGCTGCCCATCTATTACCTATGTGGATCCGGCATTCCGCAATCCGCGCGTTTCGAATCTCACTGTGGGGGTCGAACATCAGGTCGCCAGCAATTGGACCGTCGCCGTCAACTATGCTTACATGCATTCCGCGCGGTTGAAGACCGGAGGATTCAGCACCTCCAACTGGCAAAGAAACTTCGTATCCGCCGGGACCGACCAGTTTGGCCGCACCATTCTGGCATCGGAGCCGGGAGGGTTTGGTATCTGCACTGATACCGGAGCGCCAGTCTTCGGAGCCCTCCCAGCAGACTGCACTATTTCCGTGTTTGGCGATGGTTCGCTCGCCAGCTTCAGCCACGGCAATTACCACTCGCTCGTTGTGAGCGCCAACAGACGCTTCTTCAACCACTTCCAGTTCTTCGCCAACTACAGCTGGTCGCGCAACTTCAGCAACGACTCCAGCGAGCGCGACACCGATACTTTCTTTGGTGCGCAAGATCCTTTCAACATCGAGATCGACTACGGCCGCAACGGTCTTGATATCACCCACCAATTCAAGTCCGGTATCGTGGCCGAGCTTCCGCATGGTTTCAGTTGGAGCAGCAACTTCATCGCTCACAGCGGTCTTGCCTACCCGGCCTATTCCACGACGGATGAAAACGGAGACGGCGTCATCAATCAGTTCTCGAACAACGACCGGCCGGTGGTCACGATCGGAAGCAAGTCGTTCTTGCTGACTCGCTACCCGGCTCGTCAACCCAATTTCTTCACGTGGGACATGCGCATCAGCAAGAACTTCAATCTCAGCGAACGCTACCAGATTCGCCTGATCGCGGACATCTACAATGTCACAAACCGCGGCAATCTCTACTCCAATCCAGATAACAGCGCATTCGTCCCCGCGGCGCTGACGGCGATACCCAAGCAAGGCGACGTCTTCAGTGGCATTACTTACGGGGCGCGCGATGAAATCTCGCCCGGCAGCACGCCCTTTGGCGCTCAATTCGGCGTTCGCTTCCAGTTCTAGCGTGACGCGATCATTGGCCAGGACCGGCGCTTTCTCCAACTCATCGGAGGGCGCCGGCCGCTGCCGGTTTCCTTAGGAAACCTCGCCCCGAATGTGTTTCGCCAGCTTCTCGATCTTCTTTAGATTATCGATCAACTCTTTCGGCAGCCGGCCGTTTCCAATTTGTTCCATCTGCGCCGGGAGCGCGTTGCTGAGATTCGTCAACTCCTTGGCTTCATTCTTCAGTTGGATAACGTCTACCATCCGTCTGCCGCCGGATTGTGGCCATTGACCCGGCTGTCCGGGCACGGTTTCCGGTGTGCGGACCTGCGCTGCGCTGGCGTTGAATCCCGCCTCGGCTGCCGCTGGGGCCGTTTGCAGGTCGCCTGCACTTGGCCGCAGGGGACGCGATTTCACGCTTTGCACTAATGCGCAACCAAAAATCGCGACACAGAATACAAACCGTTGGATTCTTCGCATGAGAACCTCCGGCAGGGAACTGCAGACTGGCGCGATTCTACACCAGGAGTTGCGCCAGCAGTTCCCCTCACCCGGGTTCCGGCAAATCCTTCGCAATAATTAGGGTCTTCACCCGATTGTTCGCTCCCGATCCACCAACTATCGTCAGCCATAGACTGCGTGGGGTCGCGCCTTTTCTCAGCGGCCCGCCCAAGCCCGCAGGCACTGAGGAGATCTGTGGCAACCGCATTGGCAAAGCTGGCCTATTCCAGAAGAATGGCTTCTCGCATCGAGACCATGGGCGACGTTTGGGTGTGTTGGCGCTGTCAGGACATGGATGATGTTTCCCGCGTTTGCGACCTGAGCGTGGGTGGGTTGTTCCTATCCACGCCGATTCCGCCGCCTGTGGGCTCGAAAGCCGAGCTCGATTTTCTTGTTCAGGAAGGACAGATCAGGGCCCAAGCGGTCGTCCGCCATCATGGCCCTGGAGGCGGACTGGGCCTGAAATTCACAGCGATACCCGATAAAGACTGCCCGCAGCTGGTAGCGCTACTCAACAGGATTCGCACTTTGTCGTCTACTCCGAAGGTTCCTTCCTTCGCGGCGCAGTCGCAGTAGCGCGGCCCATGCGGCTAGCGGCTCTCAAGGCATAATATTGGTCCTGCGATTTTGCAGCACAAGGTGTCCGCCGATCACCACATAAGCGCAGTCGGGAGGGGAGGCGCTCGCCGCCGTTCGAGCTCTTCAGGGCCGGGGCTGCAGCCGTTTCTCTAGAAGCGTTGCAACCCGAAATGGATGCAGCATTTCTTGGGGGGAACATTCTGGTTGGAATTCCAACCAGAATGCAAGTTTCGCACGGGTGAGAGATTCTGCCCGAGCATTATTCAAAGGTCACAGGTACCCCGGCCAGGTTCAACCTGCGGATAGGCTGGGCCAAAACGGTCGCCACCGGGGCCGGGGTGCCTTCTGACGTCAGCCCAGGTGGGCACTTCTCAACCCTGCTGCACGCCCGGAATCCGCCTCCGGGCTGAATTCCGTCGATCGCAGCTGGAAGCCGTCTTAAAATTCTAATTCATTGACTTCGGACGTCCCCGCCGGAACCGCGGGCCAACTCCTTGCAATAACTTCCCCGGCAGGAAGCACATGCATGGGCAGAAGCCTTTGACTTCACCTGGGGCTTGGCAGGAATACTTGAGTGCGACGTGACTGCTGGCGCGGTGTCCACAGGAGCAGAGTTCTCCTCCGCGCTCTTGAGAAGCGGCCGCCTCTCGGCTGGTTTCGTCAACCACAGGTTCCGTCCCTCCGGGTCTCCTACCGGTCATTGCGCCTCACGGGCCGCATAACGCGCAGGTAACCCCACCTTCCCCGCTGTGCAAGAGCGGGACCCCTCATTTTTTCTTTATTATCCCTCATCCTGCAGCGCCATCGCATAGTTTCCGACCGCGCTAGGGAATCACCTCCGGCCTGCAATCCCTTGCCATCGCTCAACTCCCCCGTGTCCCGCTTGGTTCTCTCTTCCCCTGCAACAGCTATACCTTTGCTTGCCACTTCTAGGAAAACTGCCGGGTGTGTACCCACAATTCCCATTTTGGAACTCGTTGCACTTCACTCCAGGCCGCTTTTCTTTCCCTCCCTTTTCATGTACTTACAAATTGCCCCTTTCGCAACTCCTTTCCTTTGATATTTCTACAAAATGCCGGGGTGGAGGGTGTGCCTCGCTGAATTCTCTTCCACTTCCGGGCCGCGAACCTTTAACCTCTGTGCTTGGTGTTTGGCACACATAGGAAAAACAGGGGGGTGGGGGGTGTTCGTCCTAGCTAAATTCGCGGTTCGATTCCGTGTCGGTCGGAACTGTCTCGTGCTTCTACTACTGGTGGCATTGCTCGCTCCCGCTGCGTTCGCACAGGCCAAGCACAAGGTCATCATCGATCAGGACGCCGCTGGTCCCGGTGGTACGGACATGCAAGCTATCCTCGCGCTGATCAATTCGCCTGATACGGAAGTTCTCGGCATCACCGTCCTCACGGGCGACGGCTGGCGCGACGAAGAAGTGCAGCATACCCTTCGCCTCTTGGAGATCATCGGCCGCACGGACATTCCGGTGCTGCCCGGCGCCGCGTTCCCGCTCGTCAACAGCAAGGAGTACATCGCCAAGTGGGAAACGCTCTACGGCAAAGTTATTTACCAAGGCGCGTGGAATTACGCGAAGGGGCATGCTGTCCATGGACCGTACGAAATTCCTCCAATGCCGGAAGGCGCGTCCACGACCAAGGCTTCCACTGAAGACGCTGCTCATTTCCTTGTGCGCATGGTGAACAAGTATCCTCACGAAGTCACCGTCTACGCCGCCGGGCCGATGACCGACCTCGCCCTGGCCATCGCTCTCGATCCCCACTTCGCGGAATTCACAAAAGAACTGATCGTTATGGCCGGCAGCATCAATCCGCAAACCGACGATCCGGAATTTGCGCTCACGCCCAAGCGAGAATTCAACTTCTGGATGGACCCGGAAGCTTCCCGCGCCGTCCTCCACGCGCACTGGCCCCGTTTTGTCCTCACCACCGTGGACATTTCCGTGAAAACGCGCATGGAAAAATCATTGATCGAGCAGGTCCGGAGAAGCTCGGCGCCCGCCGCGCAATACGTCGCCAAGTACGCGGAAGCAAACTATCTCTGGGACGAACTCGCCGCCGTGGCCTGGCTGGATCCCTCCATCATCACGAAATCGCAAAAACTCTACATGGACGTCAACGTTGATCACGGCGCCGGGTACGGCGACACCCTCGCGTGGGCCCCCGGCCAGCAACCCGGCACGGGCGAACAATTGGTGGAAGTTCAGCAAGACCTCGACAAAGGAAAATTCTACAAGGAGTACGTCGAACTGCTCACTCGCCCAACTCCTGGCGCGCGCGCATTGAAAAAGGCAGACCCTAACGATGTCGCTGCTTCAATTCGGCAGTCCCTTTCTTCTCAGCGCCCTCTGCGTTAATTCTTTTTCCTGATCTCTTCCGGCGTGGATGTCTCAGCGACGGCGCGTTTGTAATCCGCGTCCCCCGGGTCCAGCTCGGAAGCCTTGCGAAATGCCGTCAGCGCTTTCGCGCGGTCTTTTCGTTGCATCCAGATGCGTCCAATCTCGAAATGCGCGTCCGCTTCCTTGGGATTTATCTGTGTTACTTTTTCAAACGCCGCCAGAGCTTCGTCCTGCTTTCCCTGCTGCGCGGCAATCACGCCCAACACGTACAGAAAATCAGGCTGGAAGGGCTGAAGCGCCAGCGCCTGCTGAATGGCCTGACGCGCCTCCTCAGGTCTGTGCATGGAGGAACATATTTTCGCCTTTTGCGAATACGCAAATCCGTTATTCGGATTCTTCTGCAGCGATTGTTTCAACAACTCAAGCGCATCGGGAAATTTATTCTGCCGCGCCAGCTCATTCGCCTGTTCCGCAAGATGCTTCGATTGCGTCTCATCTTCCGCGCGTTTCCGATCGGCTTGCGAAGCCGCCGCAAACTCGTCTCGCACTCTTGCCGCAAGCTCGGTTTGCCCCGCGCATTCATAAGCGTTCCCCAAGAGATACAGCGATTGCGTGTCGAGCGCAGGCGGATTCGCCGCAGGCCGCAGCAATTCCGCCGCGGGCCCGCATTGCTTCAGCCGCACAAGGATTTTTGCCAGCAACGCACGCCCCGGCAAATATTCCGGCTTTGCGGACACAACTTGTTCCGCGTCCGCCAGCGCTTTTGCGTTTTGATCCGTGCCCGCAAGAATCTGCGCGCGCGAATAATGCGCCAGTTGGTTCGCCGGATCCCGCGCCAGCACTTTCTCGAATTGTGCCAGCGCCGCTGCCGAATCTCCCTTGCTCAGGTAGGCTGATCCGAGGAGATTTCTTAGCTTCACGTTATCCGGGGCAAGTACGACCGCGGACCGTAGCGCTTCAATCGCAGCGTCAAATGATTCTGCTTCGATTTCCAGGCTGCCCAACGCGCTGAGCACCGCGACGCTCTTGGGATGCTGCCGCCGCGCACGTTGCAGAATGGATCGCCCTTCCTCGTAGTTGTGCACGCCCTGATACGCATCGGAAAGTCCAATTTCCGCGGCCTCGTTCCGCAGCGAAAGAGCGAGGGTCCTCCGATAGAGTTCGATCGCTTCGGGCCATCGTTCTTGTTTCGCCAAAGATTGCGCCGATTCCAGGGCTGCCTGCGCCTCTTTTCTGGCCACCGAAGATTCCTGTTGCGCCAACGCAGCGACGGTCGTCAGCAGGGAAACACAAACAAGAAAACCAAGTGCTAAATTTGCGAGAACAATTCGGAATGGATACATCGCCTGAGCCGCGAACGCACCATGCGACAGAATCCCAAGCCGCCATGCGCGTGTCGTTGATTTGCGTGCTTTCCTAGGAAGGATATAACAAGAACTGAGGGGATGGCTCACGTACTCGCACTCCAGGAAGTGGCAGCGGGAAAAGAACTTGCGGAACAGCGGAATCCCTGAGTTCGTGCCGGCCTTCCTTTGGCTTGACCAGGATCCAGAGAGAAACATGCAAGGTATCCAGCCGCCGAACCATGCGAATTTTTGAAATGCAATGGTGCCATGGAAATCAATTCCGCCTGTGCGCTTGCTTGCGCGCCACGATTCCCGGACAATATGAGGTTTAATGTCGCGGATTTTTCCGCACAGGAGTGATTGTTCGGCGCCCATTTGTGAAGCGAGTGAGATGACAAGCCAGGTGAATTCGACAAAGCGCATTGTGGCCTACTTTTCCATGGAGATCGCGCTGGAAAACGCCATGCCGAGCTACAGCGGGGGACTTGGCGTTCTTGCCGGCGACACGGTTCGCGCGGCAGCCGATCTGCGACTTCCCATGGTGGCGGTCTCTCTGCTGTACCGAAGGGGATACTTCACACAAAGGCTTGCCGAAGACGGTTCTCAGACGGAAGAGCCCGTCGAATGGCGCGTCGAGGACTTCCTACAGGAAGAGCCGGTGCGGGCCAACGTGTCGATCGAGGACCGACGTGTCGAGCTGCGCTGCTGGCGCTACACGGTAAAGGGTGTGCACGGCTTCGAAGTGCCGGTGTATTTTCTTGATGCGGATTTGCCCTCCAACGCCGCTTCGGATCGTAACCTTACGGGCGCGCTCTATGGAGGCGACTCCTACTATCGCCTCTGCCAGGAAGTGGTGCTGGGCATCGGCGGCGTGCGGATCCTGCGCGCCCTGGGCTATAACGACCTCACGCGCTACCACATGAATGAGGGACACGCGGCGCTTCTCTCCCTGGAATTGCTGGGCGAAGAGGCCCGGGAGGCTGGCCGTGCGTCCATCCGCGGGGAGGACATCGACAAAGTGCGGGGAAAGTGCGTATTCACAACGCACACGCCTGTTCCCGCGGGTCACGACCGCTTCCCGATGGAATACCTCACACGCGTATTCCCAAAGCAGACAGATTTCCTGGATCTGAAAGATGCTTCGGCCGCGGAATTGATGAAACGTGTTTTGCAAGCCGATCAGAGTTACCCGGGAATCCAGGAGGCGGCGCGAGGCGGCGCCTCCCTCAATATGACGCAACTTGCGCTGGGCCTCAGCACGTATGTCAACGGCGTCGCGAAAGTGCATGGAGAGACTTCGCGCCAAATGTTTCCGCAAGTTCCCATCGAGGCAATCACCAACGGTGTTCACGCCGGAACGTGGACTTCTCCCGCATTTCAGCAGCTATTTGACCGCTACATTGCTTCGTGGCGGGAAGACAACTACAGCCTGCGCGGGGCGCTTGGCCTGCCGGCGGAAGATGTCTGGTCGGCGCATCTGATCGCAAAGCACGAATTGTTTGAGGTGGTGCGAAAAAAGACCGGGCTTAATTTCGACGCGGAAGTTTTCACGATTGGGTTCGCGCGCCGCGCCACCGGATACAAGCGTGCCGACCTCATTCTCGCCGATCTCGACCGGCTTCGACAGATTGCCAAAAACGCGGGCGCGTTCCAGATTATTTATGCGGGGAAAGCCCATCCCAACGACGAGGGAGGAAAGGACATCATTCGCCACATTTTCCAGGCGAAAAAGGCGTTGCGCAAAACGGTTCCAATCGTTTTCCTGGACAACTACGATCTGGACCTGGGCGGGAAAATCACTTCTGGCGTGGACTTGTGGCTCAATACGCCGCAATTTCCCCTGGAGGCTTCCGGCACGAGCGGCATGAAGGCGGCACTGAATGGCGTGCCGAGTTTGAGCATCCTGGATGGTTGGTGGGTGGAAGGGCACATCGAAGGCGTGACCGGCTGGTCGATCGGCGAATCCCGGCGTGTGGCGGCGGCCGCTGCCGCAACAGACAACGCGGCGGAGGCCGATTCGCTTTATTCCAAGCTGGAAGGTGTAATTCTTCCGATGTATTACAACGAGCGCAGCAGGTTCCTGGGAGTGATGCAGCATGCGATCGCCATCAATGGATCGTTCTTCAATACACAACGCATGGTGCAGCAGTATATTACGGACGCGTATCTCCACTGACGCGCCGTTGAGAATCGCGCGTGTGATCAATGGGCGATGTCGAGCGGAGAGATTTTTCGTCAGCGCAGGCGATTTTTATACATCGCCATTCCGACCGCGGCGTCCATGCCTATTTCGCCGAGCGCAGCGACCTCGCGACGCGTCTTGATGCCGCCGGCGGCGATGATGGGGTGCTGCGTGGCCCCGCGTAGCTTTCGAAACCAATCGAGATTTGCGCCGCTCATGGTGCCTTCGCGGTCCACGTCGGTGCACAAGAATCCCGCGCAGAACGGCACGAGCTGCGACATCACGTCTTGGGCTTGGAGTGCCAGGCGCTTGCGCCATCCGTGAATCGTGATCTTTTCCCTGGCGGTGTCCAAGGCAATGATGATTTGCCTGGGGGACATTTTCTTAGTGAGTTGCCGGAGAAAGCGCAGATTCAGTTTGCCGTGGCGGAAGGCTGCGCTCCCGATGATGATCTGTGACGCGCCCCATGCAGCAACTTCCTGTGCGCGAGAAATGGTTCGAATGCCGCCGCCGATGCGAACTTTCATTCTGAAATCTTTGCCTGCGCTCGCGCAAAGCATTCGAACGAGATCATCGTTTGCGCCAGTTCCCGTCGCGGCATCCAGGTCAATGACGTGCAGCCAGGAGTAGGACTTGAATTTCTGCAAGAGGCCAAAAACGTCCGTGACTGCAATTTCGCGTTTCTTGCCTTGGACCAACTGGACGGCTTGCCCGCCTTGCAGGTCGATGCAAGGAATCAGCACGGGAGCCGCACCTCAACGCCCTTCGCTGCGAGGAATTCCTTGAGAGCACGAATCGGTTGAATCGAATCGTGGAAGATAGAGGCTGCCAGTGCGGCATCCGCTGACCCTTTCATGAAGATTTCGAGAAAATGTTCAGGCAACCTGGCGCCGCCGGAAGCAATTACAGGGACGGAAACAGCGTTCGAAATCGCCGCCGTCAGTTCAACATCGAAACCACTTTGTGTGCCATCGCGGTCGACGGAGGTGAGCAGAATCTCTCCTGCGCCGGACACAACTCCTTTCCTGGCC
>Ga0137394_10002544_pt1 | contig 13492 bp, 17 predicted proteins | sample czobulk116metaG_FD_108278 | JGI IMG/M metagenome (GOLD analysis project Ga0137394, IMG submission 108278) | Vadose zone soil microbial communities from Angelo Coast Range Reserve, California, USA - czobulk1.16 metaG | ecosystem: Environmental > Terrestrial > Soil > Vadose zone | place: USA...
ACACCGAGCCTGCGACCCACTCCAAGCCTGCCGGAGCTCGGGACTGGCCCTTCAGCGACAAGATGAACTTGGCGAGTCCAAACGCGAGTATGACGACCAGGTTGAGCAGTCTGTATGCGGTGAGCTTGACACCGAGCGGAAACGAATCATCATCTACTTCGTTCCCTTCTGGATCTTCTGGGTCTACATTTCCGGAACCTGAAGGAGGTCGCGCAGTGGTTGTGGGCAAGGCAGCAGGTAAAACCTGGAGGACTATATGTTCAACTTGAACGTCTGCGGGCAAATGTGCTGTTGTCGCTGTCGTTGATTGACTAGGTCTTGGATCCATGTCATAGGCATCGCTGCTCGTGGCTAAGTTCAAGTTATTAGGATATGCGTCACTCGGTTATTAAATAATAATAATTATTATTATTTATGGTTACAGCCATTATGGGACCTCTTTTGCCTTGCATAGCCTACACGTACTGTACTGCATCCAGGAGGCCCGGGATACCCCTTGCACCTTCGAACATTGGCCCGTGGGGAACCCTCGAGTCGTCCGTCATTGGCCATATACTACCTTTTTGCCTTGCAGTTCCATTCAATATATTGCGTCACATTGCTCAACAATTATACAGTCTCTGCCTACGCTGTACCTCAAGCACCTCAAGCATTTCGTTATGCATCCTCCCCCATTCATTCTATCGTATCGCGTTAATATCGCTCGACATTCATAATTTATTGGGCATCCGACCCCCTCCGTGTGTCGTGAAAATGTCGGGTTTCCCTGAGGGACAAATAGACAACGCCGAGCGGCAAACAGACGAGAGCAATTCCGCAGAAGAATCCCAGTGTCGCACCGACCGTGCCGGACCACTCTGTACAATAGATTGAGATGCCGATGCGAGGAAAAAAACTACAGTTCGGGTCTCACCGTGTCGTTCCTGGAGGGGCGTACCGAGTCCATAGACTTCAAGAAGGCCCGCCACGTATTGCCTAGCCCGCGCGCGTCCCCGAAGTCGCCGTGTCTGAAAGTTCAGTTCGTAGATGCGTCAAACTTGGAGGAGACCGGATCAGGATCTGGCTTACCCTCATCCAGAAGAGGTGCAAACAGAAGGTGAAGCAAACGTAGACTCCGAGCCAAATGTCAAGGGAGACGCCCGGAATGAAATGGGCGAGCGGAAAGAAGGGAATGCTGCACATAGATGTGATAGCGAGTGTCCCGTGGAGGGCGAAGAGCACACCAAAGACTGTCCATTTGTTTGACTGTGTCAGTGACTGAACAATAATATCATTCCACGTGCTCACCTCCTCCAACGAAACGCAATAAGCAATAGCCGATTGCCGGCATCAAATCAACCTGGAAAAACCACTCCCACACCTCTGAACATATTGGCTCGTACAGGCCGATCCAATATAAGCTTCGAGTCAATGGCGGGGATCAATTTCCCACTCCGAGTGGTCCCAAAAGAAAAGGAAAGGCTCACCAAATGGTCAGAAGCACCCCTGCTACCCAATCCAGTGTCGTCGGCGCAACAGACTGACCCATATAGGTTAGGATCGCCTTGGTGATCCCAAAGGCGGACACTACGCTCATGTTCAACAGTCTGTATCCCGTGAGTTTGACACCCAGCGGCGGTGGCGGGTCATGTAAAGTTGTGGGGCGATTATCTTCAAGGCCCTGGTCACTGTATGGATGTTCGGGAAGTAAGTATATGTCTTGGAGGACGTGAGCGACGATACGTGTGACACTGACTCGGCATCCTCGTTGGTGCTTGGTAAAGACACTTGGGGCTGCGAGACGCCCATGGGACTGCGGCCATCTTCAGGTCTGATCACTTGCATCCTTGATTTTTTTTCGTTCGGGATACTGGTTCTGTTTAGAGTGTTTGTATGCAGAAACTGCTACTGCGGTGGGGCGGATAGACATGTTTAAGAGAGGTGTCACGGGTGTCACCTAGATGGCTGGGTACACCGCCCCCTGCGCCCGGGTCGCCCCGACACTAGCGAGAATTGGCGCTAATTTGTTGTACGGCAGCTACTAGTAGGCGGAGCCCGTGGCGAGCGACCCTTACCGCTTGGTGTGGGCAGACAGCCCGCTGCAGTCTGCCGCGTGCAGATGTATGAATACCCTGACCGTGACAATGACATTCAAGTTGGGTATGATCAAACCGCACTGCGGTCCGTACAAGAGAAGTGTACTGTATATGATACTAGCATCGCAAATATCTTGCAATTGCTAAGCTCTAAGGACTACAACAGCATAAATTAACTTGGTGAGTCTGTGCTTTAAAAGCTTCCATGTTTCAACCAGGTAATATATCATTGTTATTACCATCAACATAAGGTTCAGTGTTGACCATATTGCAATAGAGATCAGGAACATGTCTGCCAACATGACTTTGCAGACTGCAAGAGGCAGCAAACAAAAGTGCTTAGGAATAGGTGGAGTTTTCAGGGAGAGAAGGTCTATATAATAGACATTATCAGATGCGAATAGAGCAAAAAGTGTTAACGATGCTCACAGATCCACACAAGATAGTCAAAGGTGAGAACACCAGCAACAAGGCTCACCATGAGGACAATAAAGTATGGATGGTTCTTTTTTCCAACTGTTCATGCTATAAGTGGGCGAATGCGAACGGGGAGACGAGCTATGTAGACACACTGCAATTCAGCATCCACGAGGCATGGCTGGAGGATAAATTATCAGGTGTGGCTCGAAAGGCGCAGGTCAAGTCATCTCGTACTAGGCTGAAATTTTGTGACGCGTAATGCACTTTTTGCAAGTTGGGCAGTGCGTGGTGTGCGGGAGTTTTACAACCTGCCATCCAGGCTCAATGTCAGCGCAAAGATTTAACGCTTCCGCTGCTAGTGCCTACCAAACATCGTACACAAAAGTTTTCTGTGGTCAAGCCATTGCTCCGAACGAGGTCTTCGGTGATCTACACGATAAATCAGGCATACACAACGAAGCCTTTCGTTATGAGGGGGAAGAAAGGTCACGTACAGTCCTCAATGCATCCTTTGTCAGCGTAACGCATATCCCCGGGTCGGAGAACACTATACAGATGAGCGCGAGCACGAAAAGGACAAACAAGAATAGAAAAGCGATGTGCAGGGATGGGCTGCTAGGAGCATCTGGTTGGGAGTATGAGTGAAAACAAGGATAGTGTACAGTAGTGGTATGAGGAAGCACACCGTATCGCAGCCGGGTAATCCAGGCATATGCCACCCACAGAACGGTTCCAAACGTAAGGCCAAAGAAATACGGACTCTCGTCTAAGCTATCTTTGCGGGAGTTCCTTTGTAGCAGTTCGTCCGTCACGACCTGGGTTTCAATTGGAATGATCAGGGCGCTAGAAAACGCGAGAAAGGTAGGGATTGCAAACCTTGCTCATGACATAATATGTCGCTGGTGACAGGAATATACTCAGAAACCAGGGAAACACGCCGGCGATCATAAAAGCGATGCAAAGCGAGATCGTGGGGACTGAGAAAACGATGATATACACACTGGGCTACGGGAACATCAGCATCTTTTGGACTGCTCCCAAGAGAACCTAGGACGGCGATATACCTCACTGAGCGGCCTGCGCACCCTCATTCCATCGGCCTTGAATCCGAGCTCCTCGACCGCCTCCTTCCAGGTATGACGGTTGAGGAATACAGATGCCATTTCCTCGGCCGTACGGCGATCCCTATTCTTCGCTCGCATATCCGCGCCCGCCTCGAGGAGCAAAGTTATGCACTTCTTGTTCCCCGTGAAGGCCGCCCAATGCAGCGGCGTGAGGCCGTCGCGATCGACAGCATTCGAATCCGCGCCCAACTTGAGCAGGATGCCCGTCGAGATCTCGTCGCGCTGATACACGGCCCAATGCAACGACGTGTGGCCCAAGCTGTCCGGCTCGTCGATCGCCACTTCCGGCCGGCAGAGCACGTACAGCAGCGCCCAGTAATTCGACGAGTGCGTGACGGAGTGCAGGCAGCTGTAGCCCTGCGCGTCGAGCAGGCGCGGGTTCGCGCCGTGCTGCAGAAGCAGGTCGATCGTCTGCGTCATGCCGTTCCGCGCGGCCCACTGCAGTGGTGTGGCGCGCAGCCCTCCCCCGACTGCGTTCGCTTCCGCGCCCTGCTCGATTAGGTACGTGCACGCTTCGGTGCGGCCGTTGATTGAGGCCCAGTGCAACGGCGTGATGTTGTCCCCGTCCTTGTCCGTCGCTCGTGCGAGACCAGACTCGATCAGAGCTCGGATTTGGTCCGTCTTGCCCTGTTGCGCGGCGGCGAAGATGTCGAGCTACGTCCATCGTACACATGATGGTGTACGACTCAAATAAGGATGGATTGCCAAAGCAGAGGCTCGAAAACCCACCTCGGCGTCGCTAAGTGCGTCTTGGACAACGTCGCCACCGGAATCAGTGAGGCCACTTCCTGAGGCAGAGTTGAGGATCGCCGATGCCATGTTATCCTCTATCCTGACTCTTTCTTTCATAGCGATCGCTGTCGAATCCATGTCAACCGGTGACATTGTTCACTATTTATCACAGAGTAGGAGAAGAAAGGTTTCTTTTTCGTGTGGCACGGCGGTGGCACCGTGTACAGACATTTGTGGGTACGGACGTGTCATGGCGGTGCCTTCCAGGAATGGGGCGCCTAACCACAACCTTCGCTTAGAGGTCATTAATGACCACAATGGTTCATATACACGCACCGAGACTGGTGTGTACATTTAGTACTCTGCCGTCTTTGTCGGAATTTGGGCACGGTGAAGAAATTACAGGTGAAGCTAGTCTGAAGGTTGAACTCGGATGAACTCGGATGGACACGAGAAGGTGATAAATATTTGGGACTCAAGCAAACGCCCGACGGGAAAACAACCGACTAAGTTACAGTGAAAGAGCGAAACGAGGACTTGTGCCTCACCAGCTCTTCTCCCGCGCTATGTTATCACCCGCATTCCAAGCAGGTCCATTGTGGACGTTCCGACGCTCTTCCTGCCTCCCATGCCCCAAGGTATCTCCATAGTTACTTGCTACCAACGTTCAGTAGAACATTCGCGAGAGCATGATAAAGATCACAAAGTCCTTCAAGAAAATTGCTCACCACGACTCAACGATACATACAGTCGGAACGATACAGCAAGCCCCAACCCGATCCGGCTCTACCTCTACCTACACCTGGCTCACGGGCTCATATCCACCCCGCGCCGCCCGCGCGCTGAGACCGCCGATCCCCAAGCCGAGCAGCAGCTTCTGGCGTAGACCCTGGCCCTTCCTCCCACTAACAGTCCCCTCCTCGGCCTCCTCGCGCTCACGCCTCCTCTTCGCCTCGCGAAGTCCCTCCGCAGGGATCTCGTACAAGCGGTCGTATTCGACACCCAACTCGCGCCCGCGCATCCAGAAGTCACGGCAATTGCCGACGACTCCAACGTTGAACGGGTTCGCGGCGTGGCCCGAGCGCGCGAGTCCGTTTGCCGCCTTGCCTGATGTGAAGCGGTCGAAACCGAGGAGGTGCATGAGGAAGCCCGTGCATCCTGGTGCGTGGCGGTGGCGCCCGTGACTATGGACATGACCTCCTACCGGAGTCGCGTCTCCCGAGAGCGCGTCATCCGCATCTCCTTGGAGCGCATGAGAATGACGGTGACTCATTTGGGTCGCGAGTGAACCACCACGACCGCCCATGAAGCCATACCGACCGAGGTTGGACACTTCGAGTGTCGTCATTTGTCGCGCGATTTGGAAAAGTTGTGAGACAAGTAACACGACGGTCCAGACGAGCTGGAGAGTCGCCCATACGGCAACAGAAAAGAGGAACATGTCAATGGCCGTTAGGTCGCACACAGAAGTGGGGAGGAAACAGATGGGTGACAATGCGGGAGTGGCTTCGATTGAAGAAAAGTCTAGAGGAAGATAGGTGAATAGACGAGGGGAGGATGGAAGGGTGGTACGTACAAGCCCAAGTGAGATAGTCGAACTGGCATATTCCGACAACAAGCGCAGACACGAAAATGATAAAGTGCCGGTGATTGTTGAGACCAACTAGAGAATGCGTAAATCCCAGCTCAAGCTACTAGATGATGTGAGAAACGTACCACAGTTCCACACCCACGGACAATGGCTATACCAGTCTATCAGGTGCATTCAGCTAACAAGGGGATCACAACTTACTGGTCCGAACGCGCAACGCATTTATCGCATATACGGCAGTGCTTCGAACGCAGGGGCTTTCTCGCCTGGAACGGGCATTACGCAACGTATACGGAAGAGAACAAGACAAACCCACCATGCACTGAATACAGAAGGTTTGGCCGTTAAGTCGTCCTTCGGACGCCAAATCTTCAATGATCTATAGAACGGAATGGTTAGGCGCGGGTAGGCGTGACAAAACAAGATTACGCACCGACTTGAGCTCAGCATCGCTGGTTGGCGTAGGACACGTGCCGGGGTCGAGGGTCATCGCGCGGAAGAAGTTATACGCACAGAGACCGAACGACAGTGCAAAGATAAGGTGGGCAAACGCGTGCGACTCTGTCTCTGTAAAACCTGTTTTCAGGAGAACGGGGCATAGATATAGAAGAAAACCCACGTTGCAATAATCGTGTCACCCAAGCGAACGCAACCCAGACCATCGAGCCAAAAATGATGCCGGAGAAGTAAGGACTCGCAGTGACGCTCTCAGTATAAGTCTGTCTATTCAATAAAACGCGAGAGACGATCTGTGAGGAGGGATTGAGCATTCACCCAGCTGATGGAAGGCCAGTACCTACGTGATGCATGCCGAAGAACTCCGCCATGGCAAGAATCATGCCGGTATACCACGGGAGAATAGTAAGTGTAGTAAAGATCAAGTAAAGAAAGATTGTGGGCATGAAGAACACGGCCAGCTTGGTATTCCTCTGTCAAGATTAGCATCAACAGCACGGTCCCAAGCATATAACCGCTCACCTCACTGAGAGGTTTCTTGCGTTTGGCGCCGTCCTCGGAAAAGCCGCCCTCCTCAAGCGCACGTTTCCAAGCGCCGAGGCTTTTGAGCTCAACGGCCATGTCACGCGCGGTACGACCCTCATTGTCTTTTGCATGGATCTCGGCACCCTTCTCGAACAGTTTAAGGATGCAAACCTTATTCCCGCGTACCACAGCCCAGTGCAGAGGCGTAAGACCGGCATCGTCACGCGTGTTGGGATTTGCACCGTGCTTAAGGAGCAGTTCGACGGAAAGCGCGTCACCCTGGTAGGCAGCCCACATGAGGGCGGTGTGTCCGGCAGAATCGCGTTCATCGACGGAGATAGGTTGGTGAAGGAGGTACAATAGGGGCATGATGGAGGAGGAGTGCGTGACAAGATGGAGGGTGTTGTAGCCCTGCGTGTCCTTGATATTTGGGTCGGCGCCATGGGCGATGAGCAGCTGTATGACATAGAGGTAGCCATTACGAGCCGCCCATTGTATGGGAGTTGCGACGAGATCTCCGCCGAGGGCATCAACCTCTGCACCTTGCTCGAGGAGGTAGCGACATGCGGGGACTTGAGCATTGATGGCCGCCCAATGAAGGGGTGCGATGTTCTGCTCGTCGCGATCCGTAGCCCGTGCGCGTCCGGACTCTATGAGTTCTCGGATGACGCTGAGGTCCCCACGTTGAGCGGCCACGAAAATATTAATATTTGACTGTTTTCGATGATATTAAGTGATTAATGGACTGCGGCCGGCGACACGAGGATGGGCTGTGTACCTCATTGGTTGGTGCTTGTCTGGAAGGGGCTGACAAGTCCACGGCCGCGACGGTTGCGGGGTTGAGTGCGGACGGAGAATGATCAGACTTTAATGGAACGACGCTAGTCATGGAGGAGGGAAAGGAGACAGAGAGGATGATAAAGCTGCAAGGCTGTAGCTCGGAAGAAGACGTACTCGAGCGGTGGTCATCGCCATGGACATGTGGCACCGCAGCTCACTGCACGTGATACACTTAATCCATGTCGCTGTCCCCCGCTGACACGGACGGGGTCCTCGGCACATCTTTACTCGTCGCAGTCAGGTACATCCTCATCTCAATCGTCGGGAAATGATCATTAATGATCGGAATCAACTAATCTCTCTCTTCAGGCTCGCGCTCTTCGCGACGTGTCGTAATTTTATCGACCGAAGTCTTTATGATGGGTTGAGGCAGATTTCACAAATATCCCCCGCTCAAACATCAATAGAACTCGATACCTTACCTCCACCATCTGCCACTTCGAATCCTGAACGAAGGTCGACCAACGACACGTCTCATTCTCTCTTGTCAAAAACGCTCTTCTCCTTATGCTTCTCTGAAAGCTGTACGCTTTTTCTCCTCTTGATGTGCCAGGCATTAGATGCGTTCAATACCCGGTGAGCTGAGTTTCTTCAGACTTCACGTCCATTCTCAAGTGTATACAGCACGCGTCTCCTCAATTGGCAAATATCCCTCTACGCTGTCTTGCTCAATATCATTATTCTCATACCGTTGTCACTATGTCTGGTCTCTACTACTTCATTGAATTCATGTAAGTCACATATGTATTCCTTTTCCAAGATCACACAAAATTCGCAAATTCCTGCGTCCTTAGCGCTCAGCGTTCGCCGCGCACTCGCGATCTTGGCCCCGCTCTTCGTCTATTTCCTTCTATTATCCTACGTCCCACTACCGGATCGTGTGGTCTCCTCTGGAACAAGTGATGCCTTCACCCTGGTCACAGCACGCTATAACGTCCTCGGCGTCTTCATCCTCGGCAGCCTTTCTGGGTTTGGCTCAGTGACTACCGCGTGGGGCTATTTCCCCCTCCCTTGCGGTAAGAACAGGCACGTCGACCACTCTTTAGCTATTTCTTTTGGCCCGATAACCGTTCGAAGTATAGGAAAATTCCAACTCGAGCGGAACTCGATCGCACAGAGCAGAGCCTTACTCGTGTCCGCACCGATCTCGCAAACAAAAGAAAGGACGTGGCTTCGCTAAAAATGCGAGAGGCTTCTCAATCTGAGGTTTGCTGGCCAAGAAATGAACTCTTTCAGTCCCTAAAACTTTTTTAGGGGTTTCAAAAGTCTTCCTGGTTGGCCCATGTCACACCGAGCTCGTGGGGTGACAACGGTACGCTTGTATATCGCTGGGTTGTGCAATTGCGTTGACCCATATCAGAGCTTTCGAATGCCGAGGCTGAGCTCTCCGCGCTCGTCTCGCTTGAAGAAAATATGTCCTCCGAGCTCAGATATCTTCAACAGCGGTATGCCGAGTCGACCTTCAATAGGACATGGCAGGGCCGATTTTTCATTCTCATGCGCCATGCCACGGGATTCTACTGCATCTTCCGTGGTCTTATTGTACGTACTTATGATCGTGGTCTTACTCCCTCGTGCGACTAAATTCAATCCCGTCAGTCCGTCTTCAATATCCTCCTCCCTGCCCCACACACCAACACGCCGACCGACTCTCGCCCCTCCCCAGATATTCTCGCTTCCATACTTCTACTACTCATACCAAACGCGTCACCTGCAACTAAGGTGAATTTGACCTATGCGATGCATCAGGTGAACCTTGCCGTTGTTGGTGCCATCATCGTCGGCTCCATCCAGCGCGTTCTGCACGGTGCAGCACGCGCGCTCCGCGCCACACCCGCGTCACGGAACCGCGTCGCCTCGCTCGTTCTACTCGTGCTTGCGCAATTGATGGCACGTTCGCTTTCAGTTATCTCGTCGAGTCATGGCAGCACTAACGAGCCGAGGATAACAGGGCATATACCTGTTGTCGACGCTCATACAGCTGCGTACTTCGTTCCCGCCTACGATCGATGGTGCAGGCCCGGAACTGTTTGCGACTCTTCCGGCTTATGAGACTTTTGGATTGGTGTTCGATTGGAGCTTCCTTACGAGTGCTGCCTTTGCGGCGGTGATCGAGTGGATGCGTGGACGGGCTGAAGAACTATGATGCTTCTTTGTCTACCGCACCCATCTGTTCTCTGGGGTCTGTCCTTCTTTCAGATCAAACAGTTTAACGGCAGACCCTGCCAAAGGATGATGTTCATCTGCATGCTTTCCGTTGTTTTGCCTTCAGTAATACCCGGAATGCAACTTGCACCGCCTTCTCATTCTCGCTGAGGAACCACCAGAAGTGCATTTTGCCAACTTATGATGAGACGCCGTGATTGTCGTCGATCTGCCTCGTTCACTTTCGAATGAATTGTAGATCATGTCATTAAGGCCGTGCCTTCTTAAGAGAATGCGAGGCGACTTCAAGGCTAGCATCGGGTGTGACATTGAATGAAGTTCTAGAAACTAGTGGTCGACTACAAGGCGGGGCGGGGCCGCGCCGATCTTCTGGATTTATATCCGAACTTGTACTCGATATTTTGTTTTCTGAAGGTCAACCAACCTAGTTCACAATACAGTACCACGTGAGTAAAGGTGTTTTGCACAGGACTCTGAGACTAACCCTAACCAGACCTCGTTTGCCGCTAAACACACATGGTCATCATCATCCATGGCATGGTCACCTCTGTGGGTGTGACCTTATGCTTTGTCTTACGGTAATCTTCGATAGGAAAAAGACCCTGAAACATCACATTATGGAATGTGATTTTTGTGGAACAAATGACACTCAGGGTCAGACTTGTCATTTGTTCCCCAAAACCCCTTTCCTGGCCCGTACGTGCCGTATTCTCCTTTGATGATATTGACTCTGATCGAGGTCGTCGTTGGGCTCGTGAGGCGTGACAAACGACTCGGAAACGATGAACGGCTCGACTGCTTTGGATGGTGGCATCGTGCAGGGGAAGGCGTTCATCTGCAGGTCGCTGGACGGATGAGGCCGGTTCTGGGGTCTCGAAGAGTACTGAGACGTCATTCCGGAGAAGCGTCCCATGCAAATCCGAGTCCGAGTCCTGTCCGAATGACGACGTTCACATGCCAAGACGATAAGTATATGCCCTCGACGTGACACCTCCCGCTTCCCTCATCTGCACGTGGAAGCCTTTCTGATCGTGATGTCCCGTTACGCGAAAGCTACTACCTCTTTTCTACTTGAACCCCCCCATGGCCGTCGAAGCCTCGTATATGCTATACCTTGTGGCTCATGTCTCGTTCACGTTCCTTTTTGCTTCCTTTCTTTGTCCTCCAGAAATTGCTTGTGATTCCAGGGGTTTGCTATAGCGTTCACTTCGGAGCGCCATCAATGCACGCTTCCTTTGGCACTCTTGACGCTCGGCACTATTACAACGGTTCTATGTCGTGTGCCTCTTGATTTGTCTCTTTGGCGTTGTATTTGAAACCTCGCAAGGTAATTACATTCGGCCGTTCCTCTCAAGAAGCTTCCATGCACTCTCGGACAGCTAAAAGAGTTGAGGCTTGAAACCTCACGCCTTATTGCCCTTCTTTCTTGTCTCTCCTCCCTTGCGATAACATTCATATAGTACCATATCTCAGAAACGCCCGCCTAGCTCAATCGGATAGAGCGTCAGACTCTTACAGCAGGCGGTGACTGATCTGAAGGCTGCGAGTTCGACCCTCGCGGTGGGCTAGAAATTTTGCCACATGTACCTCGCGGCTCAGAAGTGCTATCTCGTGGGGTTCCGCACCCGAGGCGCACATATCGACTCAAACAATGACAAACAAGATCCCTCATGCCCATGCGTCGACAGGCTCTTCTTCTTGATGCTATCTCGAAATCTGATGAACATGGACATGGATATTTGTTGTTTCGGGTAAGGAATCCTTGGAGGCTCGACACCTCCCCGCTTGTTCGGGGTTCTGTGTTAGCGCCACCGCCGCAAGGGCTATCAACGACAGGTGGATCAGAGGTAAGCACAAGGCCTCGACGTGACTCCCGTCCCGCTCCACCGCTCGTCTAGACGGCCTTTCTAATTTTGACGGGCCGAGCGCTGTTCACTAGTCTGTGGCATCCTTCTTGGTCGATGTCCTCTCCCTTACAAGCCTAGACTTAGCTTTTGCTTCGTTTTGGCCTGTCTACGATGATGCTTAGGTATATTACTGTATGATCTCTATCTTTCTGTCTGGACCTCTCCTTGAGTCACTGTCTCCAGAAATTGCTTGCGATCCCACATAATCTCAGTGAGTTACTACTGTTCGATGGCCATCCTCGGACGTCATCGTCACTCATCAACAAACGCTTCCGTTCGCAACCATTCCGGGCACACTCTCGACTCGGAGACGGGTACTATTGTTACAACAGGTTTATTTTTGATTCCTCGTGGATGCTTCCTGCTATACTTTCATTTTCCCCCAGCCCCGGCCCTGGCGATGTATTAAAAAGCTCGTCTCTCCTTGCCGTAACCACATCCAGCTGTTCTTCCCCAAAAATCTGCTTTCGTTCCCAGACAGCCCGAGAGACTCGAAGCACTATGAGTCATCGCGCTCCTTCTCACGTGCCCGCTCCCACAGGCTTAGGACATCGTTAACATGCCGCTCATGCACTTGCTGGATGCAAGTCGCCTGGAATGCTCCGAAGGTGCTGAGAAGGGGTGGCGAGCAGTGGGGCTGCGGAGGACGCTTGCTTCGACTCGGACATCTTGAGGAGAGCTGCGATAGCCTCTTCCAGGATAGTCGGCTATCTCCCCATCCAGTTTCAGTTTCAAAATGTGATGGGCATAGGTCACAAACGGGCCGAGAGCGGCAGAAAATATACTGGCCTACTAAGCTGTGTCAGCTTGATCGCGTCCATGATGGCGAGGGTGAATGAACGAAATTTGACCGGACATGTATCAAGTGACGATGATTCGCTGGCATATCGTCCTCGTCCTCCGATGTTTGAACCTGGGTATGCGCCGGACCAGGATGGCCATTTCTGCCACGTTCGGCACGAGTTTTGGTCCCGGGGCCAGGGCCATGGGCCTCTTTTAACTGGTGGACGCCTGTTTCAGATTCGTCGATGCAATCATCGTACCGTACGGTGCGCCTGACTCGTGGGACACAGTGGCGAGAGGAAATAGCTGCCACCGCACCAGGCTCCTAACCACCTGTCGTGGGCTGATCTACACCTGATCCTAGCAGCTGAGCGAAATTGGGACATGCCTGAGCCAGCCAATCAGAGAAAAGTGGGACATGCCGAACTTGATTATGTCAACCTATGAACCTTAAGGTAGCTTGAACAGCCCACGATGGCTGGCACAAAACACCAGCCACAGCTGTGGGATTCCTTAGTCATTACTTATAAAAACTCACAAAACTGCAAACCAGTTTGTAAATTGTGTCTTAGGTAATTGATGCATTGCTGTGACCAGTCTACACATGAATTCCACAATCCTAAATGATATAGTAATGATACTTTACTTGAAAGAATTCCACTCCACATAATCATGATGGCCATCCTTGAGAAGCAGAATTCAAGATTTCCATTGCACACACTGCTAATATCCAAAATATTCACTTGCACAGCATCAGGAAAACATCATTTGAGTTTTCACACCTTTTCACACCTTAACAACTTTTTGCTAAGATGTAATAAGATCAAGGATTTTATGACAGCATTTTCTGTCTTATTTTTGCTCATTTCATGC
>Ga0137394_10002545_pt1 | contig 13492 bp, 17 predicted proteins | sample czobulk116metaG_FD_108278 | JGI IMG/M metagenome (GOLD analysis project Ga0137394, IMG submission 108278) | Vadose zone soil microbial communities from Angelo Coast Range Reserve, California, USA - czobulk1.16 metaG | ecosystem: Environmental > Terrestrial > Soil > Vadose zone | place: USA...
AGGGAGAACGCGAAGGGTTTCTATGCCCGTTGTTGATGGAACGATTCTGGACGAGTCGATTGGGCGGAGGGTTAATCGCCTCCTTCGGCCTTCGGCAAAGAAAGATCCAGAAGAGGAAGCGATGGGAACAGGCAGGGCAGGTTCACCCGATTCAAGAGAGTCTGGTTACGAGGCTACGGGGGCAGATAATCACGACTTGTCCCAGGCTTAGACTCGATGACTGCATGTGTGTCAGAATTGCTTCCGAGTGCACTGCAGTTAACAGTCAACAGTCAACAGTCGTATCGTCATCGCGTCACCCTGGGTGTTGTGTTTCCGTTGTCAATGAGAATAGATATAGGGAGGGGTAATGACGAGATATCCGGGGGAAATATTGAGATACAAAATCTGCAAGTTCGTGAATCAGCGTCGTGTTGTGGCAGTCGTGGTCGCGACAAGTGGCAGTCACGTGATCTGACGCGTGCCATTAAACGATCGCGAATGCGAATGGAGCCCTTTCTAGTCCCAGTTTGGTCCACAGGACGCGTATCACAGTGAATGATGGCCTCCAAGGCCCTAAACAACCAAGTCACAGCAAAATGGCAAGACTCGTTCAACCGGCTCAATCGTGCGGTGTCGGGTATCTCTGGCCTCATGGAATTCAGCAGAGTGTGTAGACCCTCTTCTATCCCTGTTGTTCGATACGGATTCCTCAACTTGGCGGAAATGGCCCCGTTGTGATCTTTCTTTTCTTTTCAGGCCTGGGCGATCGCCGCGGAAGCTCTCCGACCGCGGGAGCTCGGGGCGCCTCCGAAAGACTTTAGTGAGTATATGCGCGCCTTCGTAACGCGTTGCGGGTTATGTTGAGAACGCTCGTAACTCTGCTGCGTTTGCAGACACCCATGAAGTTAGAAGTGCCTTTGACGTGCTTATGCAGTGCCGAATGTTGCCTATGTTGTTGGAGAATTTTGTCGGTACGTTTGTTCATACCATTCATGTTGGCCGTGCCTAATCCGCCGCCTCAGAGGACATGCGCCGCCATCAGTATTTGATCACAAACGATGTAACGAGGTACATGGCAGAATACGAGGTGCGTCGTCTGTCCTAGGCGCCCTTTGTTTTGCACGGCACAGCTGGAGCTCGACAACTGCAGGCCAGTGGGGACCCCGATGTGATCGGCAGACTCGTGCTTTTGTTGGCGGACTGGTACTTCGCGTGGGCACCAGGTGGCGAGTGAGTCATCCCATGCGTACATATCGCGCCCTTTCCGTTTGACGACCTCAGCCCGTCTAGGCTGGGCCATACCATCTCGTCCGCCTACATCGTCAACTTCCAGACGCATCTCTTCTCCGTCCTGCCCGCGACCTTTGCGGGCGGGTTCAAGAAGCTCCTTGCCGCGACGCTCGCCTTCTTTACGAAGGGTGTGACGTCCGACATCCCTTCGTCGGTCCAAAACTCCAAGCTGTGGCCGTCCTTCGAGCTCCTCGGGCTCGCCGATCGCTACGAGTCGCTCATCGCGAGCGTATGCTACGAGCACATCGAGGCGCACGTCCTGGAGACTTGTGCGGCCAATTGGGACGAGCCGATGCTGGGCAAGTTGCGAGAGTGGATGGCCGATAAGGTTGTGCCCTGGATGCTGCTGCCATACGCCAGGGGCGCAAAGACGAGTGCGTGTTCTTGGCCCCTGGGGAAACCTTGATCTGATCACCCATTGGCGTCCGGTAGCTGAGGAAGCTCGAACAATGCTGCAAGGCGTTGGATCTCGATTTGATTTCCACGTCTGCAAAACCTTGTGTGATCTTCGGTAGGTTGTGTCAAGATGTTCTATCAGGGCTCTTACCCTGACCCCTCGTTTTATTTCTTTCAATTGCTCAGAACCAATGAGATGTTTGATATCGTGATTGACTATCCTGATTCGACCCCCGCTCTCCATGACCTCAAAGTGGGTTTATTGAGCGCATCGACTCTTCTGGCTCATTCGCTGACGCCTTGGCGCGTACAGGAATGCTTACAGCGCGTCGATCAGCGCAGCCAGCTCGTACAAGCATTGCGTAAAGCGTGAGCGTAATCATCGAGGTTTCCCAAGATTTTCCCTTGCTCAACTTTAAATGTTGGTCCCTGCAGAAATAAGAAAAGGCTACTCCACCCAGGCGCAGACACTAAAGATATCCTGACGCAATACGTATCCCTGATCCGTTGCTTACGCATCATTGATCCCCCTGGGGTCTTGCTATTTAAGGTGGCAGATCCGATTCGACGCTATCTCCGGTGAGGCACTCCATTTGATGAACTAGGGGAACCCACTTAGCTCCTCAATTCAAGTGATCGACCTGACACTATCCGTTGCATCGTTGCAAGCCTCGTGGTAGATGGCGAGAGCGGCGATTCCATAGTTGATGATGACGAGCCAATTCAACCGCTACAAGGCACCCAGGTGGATGACTACACAGATCCTAATTGGGAGCCTGAGCCTATCGATGCTGGCCCAGGTAAGGTTTTTCCATCATCTTTTTCCCAAGTCATCGCTGATCAGGACGATAGACTTCCGGGCGAACAGACCCAGTGATGTCGTCAGCACCCTCGTCAGCATCTATGATTCAAGGGATCTCTTCATCAGAGAACTCCAGGTCCTTCTTGCTCAGCGTCTCTTGGCGGTGACTGATGGGAGCTATGAAAAGGAGGTACGTCTCTGTCTCTGTCCCGTCATCATCGGTTATCTCATCGCTCATGCATGACACGACCTTGGACAGCGTCGGAATTTGGAGATCCTCAAGATTCGATTTGGAGAAGCCCCGTTGCAAGTTTGCGAGGTCATGCTGAAGGATATGACAGATTCAAAGCGAATAGATCAGCACGTCCAATCTCAAAGTTCGGTGGGTACTCAGTTTAAGCCGATCGCCGCGCTCAATGTTAACGATATACAGTCTGTCATGCACCCAACGATCATCTCTCGACACTTCTGGCCACAGTTTCAGACAGCAAAGATTCTCATGCCTGGGCAACTGCGCGAGTACGCCGTTTTCCGAACAGTGCTGGAGCGTGTTGTACTGAATGACGTGCAGTATTCAAGAGTCTTACGCGCGCGAGTTCACAACGTTCAAACCCGACAAGAAATTACGCTGGCTCTCTCATCTTGGCAGCATCCGTCTCGAGATTCAATTGCAAGACCGCACCGTCATTGCGGACGTTCCACCCATCGAAGCCGCGTTCATCGAGCTTTTCTCGGAGCAAGGTATGCTTCCCGATCTTGTGAACGTGCGCCGACCCTTTGCTCACTCTCACCAGATGTCTGGACCGTAAGCGACCTTATCGAGCGTGTTGGACCCCTCGAGCGTTCAGCTGCGCTCAAGGCACTTCTAGCGTGGGTCGACCGTGGAGTGCTGCGTGAAGAGAGCGACGACGCAGACATACAGCGCTTCCGCTTACTTGAGAGCGCACCGACCGATGCCAGCTCTGTGCCGGCGGGGGTGGGAGTGATGACGGCTGGGTCGCGCGCAGCGCTCACAGAAGAACAGCCAGCTGTGCTCACGGTACAGCAACAGCAGGCGGAACAGATGAAGGTATATTGGAAGGTGCGTGTTGCCTTGACATATTATCTGGTATTGGAGCCGTGTTGAGCGCGCGCATGGCTATCGCCAGTTCATCGAGGGCATGCTCACGAACCTGGGTGGACTTCCATTGGACCGCATTCAGACGATGCTCAAGTTTGCGCCGGGGTATGACCGCACGGTGGACCAGCTGGGCGCGTTCATGGACGCCGCCCGTCGCGAGGGTCTTGTCAACGTTAAGGACGGCATCTGGCGGCTCAACCGATAACGAGCTGACGGCACCCTTCGCGCTTCTCTGGATAAGCGTGAGAAATCAGAAGGGAGAAGCGTTCTTCCTCCGGGACGTGCTTCCGCTGGGTGCTATAGGGTGCTATCGTTTGCGTCTATGGGATAGCGCGACGGTGGTACCACCCCTGGAGATGGTGGTTCTATTGAGGGGGGAGGCTTGTAGAGCACAATGAGCGTGATGCTACAAATGTTCCCTGGGTGCGGAGGAGGTGACACGATCGGGAAATTGCTGTTCGAGCGTCCATCACAGTATCACGCGCACTGGGCTATGTACCTTTATAGACTTATAGGAGCGACGAGAGCACAAGGCAAGACGATGAAAAAAAAACTTCTAATCGTGTGACCCATGTTCTCGTCAAAAAGGCTATGAAGCATTTTAGCCATTCACTCGTGACTGCCGTTTGAGAACCCAACATCGGCGTTTATGAGGTGATGGCGTACTCTTGCTGGACTTTACGCCACGATGTGATTCCGAGAAGCAATTTGCAGTCTGCGCGGTCTTATCCTCGTATTACTTGGCAACTTTGTCCAAGAAAAAAAATGAAATAGCCAAGCCAAAGTTCTTGTAGGGCTTCTAGGCACACAAGAGCCGCTTACATAATACAACTAATTCCAAAATTAAGACATCACCATCTTCGACTGTCTTGTCCTTGCCACTCCATTCTTTTTCCTTCTCCTTTCCCACCTCTCCTTTCCTTCCTTGCTATCCAGTTGCTGCTGCTGCGCAACTTTCACCGTCGGTTCTCTCAAATCATCTTTGTTTCAAAACAAACCTTTCCTGAACGATACATAAGCCACCCATGAGCCGTCCTGTCCGCACGAAGCGCAATTTCAAGTCGCTCCAGCTCGATGTCTCCTCCGCTCCCCCTCCCCCGTCAGAGCCCGACCCTGTATCCAGTCGCCCAGCGCCGGCGACCAAGCCAGCCGCCGCCGCGGGTGGGCCCGGAAAAAGACGCCCTCCGCCGATGAACCTGAAGCCCAAGACGCCCGCAGACGGCACGGGCCTGGGCGCGGGCACGGGTGCCGGCGACTCAGCCGTCGACGGCTTCATCGCCATCGCGCCGGGCCCCACGTCCGCGCCGGCTAGCGGAACGTCCGCGAGCGCGAAGCGCATGACGTACCATACTACGCTCTCGAACACGCTGGCGAACCTCGATTTGAACGCGGATGTCAAGTATGATTTGCGCGACGACGACCTCAAGGATTTGCAAGAGCTTGGACAGGGCAATGGTGGGAGTGTGAAGAAGGTGGAGCATGTCCCGTCGCACACCATCATGGCCAAGAAGGTACATACTTTCTTCCCCACTGCCTACTGCCCACTGCCCACTGCCCACTGCCCCATCCCCCCCACCCCGCCCACGCCCTAATTTGATGTGCCGACACTCACTGTGCTCCTGGGACAGATCGTTCTCATCGATGCGAAGCCGTCCGTTCGTAAGCAGATCCTGCGCGAGCTTCACATCATGCACGACTGTCACTCGGGACACATCGTTTCGTTCTACGGTGCCTTCCTGTCTGATCCGAACATTTGTATCTGCATGGAGTTTATGGATAAGGGTTCCCTTGATGGGATATACAAACGCATCGGCCCCATCGACATCGAGGTCGTTGCCAAGGTTGCACACGCCGTGCTTGAAGGACTCACGTATCTCTATGACGTTCACCGTATCATTCATCGCGGTATGTCACCTTGGTTTCTTATTACGTGATTGACGGGCCATCTCACCTACCATCAGATATCAAGCCATCCAACATTTTGTGCAACTCCAAGGGCCAAATCAAAATATGCGATTTTGGTGTTTCAGGAGAACTCATCAATTCGATCGCAGATACCTTCGTCGGGACATCGACTTATATGAGCGTACGTATCATTTCCGTGCTTTTGATTTCATTATGATATTGACGTCGGAACGTGGCTTGTAGCCCGAACGGATACAGGGCGCACAGTATACGGTCAAGTCAGACGTATGGTCCCTCGGGATCTCGCTGATCGAACTTGCCCTTGGTCGATTCCCGTTCTCGGAGTCTGCGTCGGACGACGACTCTGACCTGTCCGACTTTGAGGGTACGCTCTCGCCATCACGACCGGTGCCGCTGGAGAAGAAAAAAGATGATGCCAAGGAAAGGAAGCGCAACCGACGGAAAAGTAAGGGCGTGAGCCTTCAAGGCGGTGGGATGACAATGAGCATCCTGGAACTACTACAGCATATCGTCAATGAGCCGGCACCTAAGCTCACGCCGGAGGGCCGCTTCCCGAAAGTCGCTGAGGACTTTGTGTACAGCTGTCTGTTTAAAGATCCGGATCAGCGAAGGACGCCAAAGGACCTTCTGGTGCGTGGTCTATCAAGTGCTGAACTTTGGCTTTTTGTTTATTTATTTTTTCATTGTTTTAGAATCACGAGTGGATCACAAATGCACGAACGACAAACTTTGATCTGGAGGCTTGGGCGAGCACATTCTGACAGGATTACAGTAGATTGCCGATTACCGATATCTGGGTTCTGAGTTGGGGGAATGGGAGGCCGTCGTCGCAATGAGCAGGACTCTCGGGTGCCGACGCTTGAGTGCGAGAGAGATTTATATACGAAGGATGATGATTAATTTCTCCTCGCTGCGTTGTTCGAAGCATTTTTTTTTTTGCGATGTATGTATTTTAGAGAAAAACACTGGACGCTCGCTTCTATAACTATTTATTTCGTCCCTTCCCCACCTCTGAGGCTCCCCCCCTTGTACGGTGATGGCAGGTGGCAGGTGACAGACCCTTGCTGCGGATTCGATCCCCGAGTGCCAGTGTGTGGGCGTGATGGCATAAAAACAAACGCGATGATGATCGACGCCCGCATAATTCGCGCAACCGAATACAGCAGTTTGTGTCCTAGGACTCAAAGCAGAGAAGCACGCACCACAGGTTGCGGGTGATTATTAGGCTGTGGGCCAGTGGCACTTGATCGTCGAATTTGAAATCCCTGAACCATCTAGTAGTCTTCGCCTCCATGTACAGCACAGTGTGTTCCACGATATCATACTCTACCGCGAACAGGCGGAGTAATGGTCCGTCCAGTACATACGGTACATACAGTACTCGTCCGAGTCGGATCTTGGGATCCATCAATAGTACCGCGAAACAGCGGCTTGATCTCACCCTCACAGTTCAGGAACAACACCACCGGAAACGTGTGGATCATCATCAACAACGAACAGCAGCCAAGGACTCAAGTACTTCATAGGGTGGGATTGCGTTTTCCTGATAGTGATTAGAAATGATCATGACACAGTAGCTGTGAGTGTGTGTTTTTTCGTTCGGGCGCATCAGCCAACTCCTAGAATTGTACAGAAAAAAATTACAGCAACCCCAGTGAATTGAGTGAACACGACGACGGAGTTGGCCCGGCCCGGGGCACGGGAAAAGATGCGCCAGTTTTGCGGTTCCGCACGCCCCAGCCCCAGCAGCCGACGCCACAACTAGTACCACCACCCACAGCATTGACTTGTGTAGCCAACTAGCCGTCACTTTATCTGTTTACACGGTAGATCCGTGCCAGTGGAGCCTGTGGAGACCGTGATGACTCAGACGACCTTCGGCTCGAGTCGCAACTTGCAAGGCCGGAAACCTCGTGGAAGAGCTACTTTTTTCTTTTTCGGTTCTCTCTCTCTTTCGGTGCTGTGCCCCTGTCATAATCGTTTCTTTCCAGAAAACTGTCGAATGTGGCTCCGGGACCTAACGCGCGAGCACCTCCTGGGACCTGGCTTGGCAAGATAAGATACCCCAAGCTTCAACCCATATGGATTTAGGACATGCGCATGATCAGCAGACCGTTTCGAGCACGTCCTGGTTATTACACCTTTTCACGCCCCGCTCACCACTTGTTATACTCCCGACGACCCGTCGACCTGATGCTCGCTCGGGATACGTTAATCTTTGTATATGCAGTGATCCCCAGTAGCAATCGTCGTCTCCCCCAGTTCTCGTGTGTACGCGCGCGCCGATTACTGAGTTCAAGTTACTGTGACTGCTCATCTCTTACAGACGATCCTACGACGCGCTTACTAACAGTCGAACTCACTCGTAGTATGTGTATGTCTCGCACCCTTTACGCTCCAATCTGTCTCACAGTCGCGGCCGCGTGGGCATCTAGTAGGCACCAAAGACGTGGCGTTGTTTGTTCTCGCTCCTCCAGCTTGGCGCTTCCATGTTGATTCAGCGAAGAAAGCTATAATTTGTCATAGCTGCGCTTAAATGCCTCACTCGGCATCTCGTCATTCATGCTTGTCCTCCCCCCAATCCCCCCTCTATCCACTTGCTATCCACGATGTCTGGGAGCAATCCAACCATCTGTCCCTCGACAGACAACTTTACTGCAATATTGAAAGCCGCCTTAAAGGAGTACCAGAGTGTGACGGAACAAGATCTGGATGCCCATCCCTTTGCAGCACAGCTCGACACCTGCCGCAGTCCAGAAACTGTCTCGAAACTGCTTCGAAATCAAGCCCAGGCCTTCAGTAAATGTCGCCAAAGTGACGAGAAATTGATGGCTTGGTTGGATCCCACAGTGCATGTCTTGTTTACGGTTTCAGCAACTCTTAGCGATGGGATCGGACTGGTAAGCCCTTCGTTCATTTTCTCTATGTGCCTTCTCCGACGTCTATTTCTCAGCCATTCTTCCCTGCGAGGATGATCTTTACTGGCATAGCAGTTCTTCTCGGGGTGAGTCTGTTACTGAGTTCGTCTTTACACATCCGGGTGATATCCAAATTTTCAGGCTGTGAGGGACGTTGCGGCGAGCCGTATTGCGCTCATCCGGCTTTTCGAACGCCTCCACTTCTTCCTCAAACGTCTGAGCAGCTACACTGGAGTCTCACTCACCAACGAGTTGACGGGGTTGCTCGGAAAGATTATGGCACAACTACTTTCCATCCTCGCGCTTTCGACCAAGGCAATGAAGGACGGTCGAATGAGTGGGTTCAATGCGTTTGATACTCCCTTTCTTGGTTAACTATGGCGTAGAACAGATTTTGAAGTGGTTGATGGGAAAGAGGGAGGTTGAGGAGGCCCTCTTACGGTTGGACATGCTTACGAAGGAAGAGTGTTTAATGGTAGTGGCGAGGAACCTGGAGGTTGCACACTATGTCGATTCCAACGTTACAACGACAAGAGAGCTCACCCAAGGCATTCATAACAGTGTAAAGGCAATTAAGTGGGTCGCCCGCGGCATGGATAACAATGTAAGAGCCGCCAAGGACGGTGCGCCGCAGTGTTCTCTGACATGCAGCTTGTACGTACCGATCGCTTTTCCTGTTGTATGCCAAAACAGCAACAGATGAGCTTAAACGTTCGTTGCCTCCTGATATGTCCATCGTTAGTTCCCGAAGTTGACACCCACTTACAGGGAATCAGCTGCAAGAGAAACTCTTGAAGTGGCTCTCTCCTCCAGATCCTTCCATTAATCATAACCTCGCATGCGACACTCAACACGATGGGACTGCAAGGTGGTTCATCAAAGGCGCACGATTTGAAGATTGGAAACAGAACGGTTCTCTTTTATGGATATGTGGCAATCGTAAGCTACGCTGGTTCACTGTTCTATATGATTGTGATTGATCTCTTCTCATGTATGCAGCGGGTTCGGGTAAGAGTATTCTCTGGTACGTCGTCTCAGAGATGTTCTGGTAAAGGGAATTCCCACTGTTCACAAGCTCCTCCATTATCGAAGACGTCAAGCGAATGCAGGGGGACAGGGCTTTGATCACTTACTATTATTTTGATTTCAAGGACGCCGCCAAGCGTGATGTTCGTGGCTTATTGTCCTCCCTTCTCTTTCAACTCGCCGACTGCTCCGACAATTGCTGGGTGATTCTTTCTCAGCTTCACAAAGCGTACGGTGATGGCTCGAGACAACCCAACAATGCCACGCTCTCGCGATGTCTCAAGAACATGCTTGATATCCCTGGCCAAGTCCCAATTTTTGTCATCGCAGATGCACTTGATGAATGCCCGAGTGATATCGGCACTCCGTCTGCCCGCGAAAGGGTCCTTGACCTCGTGGAGGACCTGGCTGGATCGAATTATGCCAACCTATACATGTGCATTACAAGTCGTCCCGAGCAAGACATACGAACTGTTCTCAATCCCCTGACACCAGCATCATGCCGCCTGTCCCTTCATAAGGAAGCTGGTCAAAGAGAAGATATCAATAGTTATATACGCTCTTTCGTCCACAAAGACCGAGCGATGCAGAGATGGAAAAGAGAGGACAAAGAGCTCGTCATCAGTACGCTCTCAAACCGGGCCAACGGGATGTAAGGCACTTCCGTGACGGTTGGTATCTAGCTTTTTTTGCTTAGAGTATCGAACAGGTTTCGATGGGTGTTTTGCCAGCTGGACACCCTACGTCGATGCTTCCCCTCAAGCATTCGCGAGACTCTGAACGAACTGCCGACCACACTGGACGAGACGTACGAACGGGCATTACAAGGGATCCCCAAAGAGAAAATGCAGCATGCCCATAGACTCTTCCAGTGCTTGGTCGCAGCCATTCGCCCGCTTCGTGTCGAAGAACTCGCGGAGATACTCGCGATCGAGTTTGATGACCGGAACGCTGTGCCGAATCTCGTAGAGGGCTGGCGACCAGAAGACCCGGAAGAGGCCGTGCTCTCCGCTTGTTCCACATTGATCACGATCATCGATAAGGAGGGTTCGAAGATCGTTCAGTTCTCTCATTTTTCGGTGAAAGAGTTCCTGACTTCTGATCGTCTTCGGACAACCGATGTAGAGCACATCCGTCAGTACCACATTTCTTTGGATGCAGCCCATACCGTTCTCGCGCGGGCATGCCTCATGGTGCTCCTGCATTTGGACGAAAGGGTGGACAAGAAGCGCCTCAGGACGTTTCCTTTGGCCTTCTACGCTGCCCAGCATTGGGTCGATCATGCCAAGTTCGGGGACGTAGCATTCCGGATCCAAGATGCGATGGAGCGTCTATTCAACCCGAGCAAACCCTATCTTGCGGCATGGGTTTGGATACACGATGTGGACGGAGGTCAAGTTCGGGAATCCACTGGCGTTCTTGCCAAATACCCGACGCCGCCCAAGGCAACTGCGTTGTATTACGCAGCGTTATGTGGATTCAGTACGCTGCTCAACTACCTCATCGTTACGCATGCAGAAGACGTCAATGCCAAGTGTGGCAATCACGGAACTCCGCTGCATGCGACATCGTACGAGGGACACCTTGACGCTGCAAGGTTATTACTCCATCACGGGGCCGACGTGGACGCGACAAACGAACTCAAGAGGACTCCCCTGTGTTCGGCACACAGCGGCGGTCATCTGGAGGTTATGCGGCTCTTGCTTGACCGCGGAGCAGATGTGAACGCGGGATACAATCCGTGGGGACTTCTATCCCATGACGCATCATCTCATGGACAAGCAGAAATTTTGCACCTGTTATTACAGCACAACGCCGATGTGAATGCCAGAGGGAGCGTAAAGTGGACGCCATTGCACTGGGCATCAAAAAAAGGACACACGGAAGTCGTAAAGCTCCTCTTGCAATATGGGGCCGACGTCAACGCGCAATCCAAGGTCCGCAACACCCCTCTGCTTCTCGCATCCGGACATGGACGTCTCGAGGTTGTGCAGATACTGCTCGAGCACGGCGCGGATGTGCACACCAGGGGGCAATTCAATCGTACAGCATTCCAGGTGGCCGCATCGAGGGGATATAGCGAGGTCGCACAACTGCTGTTAGAGCATACCAGTGGGGCAGAAAAGGAATAGGAGAGATTACTACGAATTACAACATTACGAGAATTGTGCACCTATACATCCACCGTGACATTTTGGCAGAATTCAAAATAGATGCCGATACCAGGGTTTCTGGTCGGGAATGGGAGGTGTAACACGCTCGCGCGTGTTGTTGAGAGGATGTAAAAAAACTTGAGCGCTGAAGCTTTGTAAAGAAAAGTATGGGGGGGCGCATTTTCGAGTCCGTCCATCGGACTCCCACTCGGCAACCCTTCTCTGGGTCGCCAATTTGAAGGTGCTGAGCACCCTCCGAATTCAAGTTCCGACTGTGCTTCACTAGCTTCACTACTTGTACTCGGTTTCCCCGTGATATTAACTCCATCGCCGACCTGATCTCTGGAACGCCCAGGTTGCACGCGTGCCCAACAACCCAACAATCTGACTAGATGCGCCGCTTGAAGTCGTTGACCTGTCACTTGTTCACTAGTAGGTTTGTTGTACGCCTCAGTTGAACCATCCTTTCCGCTTTCTCTCGCAGCCGCTGTCAAGCCTGCGTCTAGTAGGCACCGGCACGCAGAGGTGTTGTTCTCGCTTCTATCAAGTTCTATGTACAAAGGAAAGGCATGCGCACATGGATACAAAACAAAACAAGAAGATAATAAGAAATATGTGTGGCAAAACGCAAGAAGGACAAGACAAAACGCGAAAGACATTCATTGACCGTTACAATACACAAACAAAGTGTATACACTGGTAGCACACCCCCGGGCTAAACAGTGTCCGCCTTTTTCTCCGGCTGGACAAAATCCTTCATGACTTAAGTACCCCAGACTGTTCAGGGCGATAACCGCTCTGTTATCCATTCTGGTTGGTCGGTCGGTGAACCCTGCGGGTGACGGTATCGGACACGGTCGTGCAGCCGAGAAGGTTTGCCAGCCCAAAATTCGACCTCGCTGCACCGGGACCGTAAGCCAATGACCGGGACGAGCCTGATAGCCCGAATAAAACTCACATGGGGATGACCCTCCAACCCCCCCAATAATCCGGGAGCGGAATATCGGCCTCGACGTCACCCTCCTTTATCCCGAATTTTTCTTTGATCTGGTTTACCCGCTGCTCGAGCTCACCCTCGGCGATCACGGCGCTCTGGTTGCTGGCCCAAGCACCGATTCGACTACCCAAAGGACGGCCGCGAAAATATGCTTCACTTTCTTCCCGCGAGATTTTCTCAACCCGTCCGACGACCCGAACCTGGCGATGAACCTCGCGCCAGTAGAGGGCGAGCGATACGTGTGGGTTTATGTCCATCTCACGAGATTTGCGAGAATTGTAATTAGTGTAAAAGACGAAGCCGCGATTGTCGACTTGCTTGAGGAGCACGTTCCTTGTTGATGGAATACCATCCGCCGACACCGTTGACAGAGCCATTGCCTCTGGTTCATGGACGGTACTCTGCACTGAAGTAAACCATTGGCGGAACAAGTCGAGCGGGTTGGCAGGAACAGTGGAAGGGGAGAGATGATCCGAACTATCGTATTGCTCGTGAACGAGCACTTTGATTTTGTCGGAGGAGAATTGGATGGCAGGGTCCATGAGGGAACGGCGCGGCGTGAAGACTGGGAGAAGTCGTTGGAGCAGAGGGAGGGAGTACTTGTGTCTGCACTGGCGAGGATACAGTAGAGTCATGTCATAGCAGCAATGCTCGTGGTTACGCGGAGTTTCAATGGAGGGCGTCAATTGAGACAGGGCGACAGGCCAAGCGCAATGAATCACCACGACGAAAGGGACACAGCTATTTGGCTCAGTTACACGTTTGACCCTGGGAGTATCGTTGTGTTTAGGAAAGGCGGTCGGAGATACGTACGTATCGACTGATAGTTATCTCTAGCGATGATAATTAGACGGCAGGTCATACTTTAAGGATGTCCATACA
>Ga0137394_10002546_pt1 | contig 13485 bp, 10 predicted proteins | sample czobulk116metaG_FD_108278 | JGI IMG/M metagenome (GOLD analysis project Ga0137394, IMG submission 108278) | Vadose zone soil microbial communities from Angelo Coast Range Reserve, California, USA - czobulk1.16 metaG | ecosystem: Environmental > Terrestrial > Soil > Vadose zone | place: USA...
ATCTTATAGATATCGCGCGCGGCGTCTTTGTCTGGACGGCGCACACGAATCTTGCGATCGATACGGCCGGGACGCAGAATCGCTGGATCTATCAGGTCGGCTCGATTGGAGGCCAAAATCACCACCACATTTTGCAACGCTTCGATTCCGTCCATTTCAGTGCAAAACATGGGCACGAGTGTCGACAGGATGTTGCTGCCCATTCGCACGGCCCCACGGGTCCCGAGAATTGACTCAGCTTCATCAATAAAGAGAAAGGCCAGGTGACCTTCGGCGGCCTTTTCGCGGCATTGCGCAAACAGGTCCCGGACTTGCCGCTCGGATTCGCCGAGCCACATGTTCAAAATCTCAGGCCCCTTCACGCTGAGGAAGAACTCGGGATGATCTTCGCCGGTTTCCTCCCGGATCTGGAGCCGTAAATTGTGGGCGGTTGCCTTTCCGAGCAGGGTCTTGCCGCATCCCGGAGGTCCGAAGAGCAGAAAGCCCTTGGGCACCGGGTGCTGAAAGCGCTTGAACAGAGGCGCATGCAGGAATGGCAGTTCGATCGAGTCGCGAATCGCCTGCACCGCTTCAGTTTGACCGCCAATGCTCGTCCAGGGAATGGGGTCGACGCGAGCCAGGGCGCGGTCCAGCCGCTTGGAAGTGCCAATAATTTCAACGGCAACGCGCTGATTGGTATCCAGGCGCAAATCCAGGCCGGGCTTAAGCTTCTCTTTGGCCAGCAGCGAGGAGCGGATCACTACTGCATCGGAAATTCCAGTTTCATTGCCTACACGCAAGCGACCGTCCGAGAGTGTTTCGCTGACGCGAACGACCGGGCCGTTCTTTTCGAATCCAAAAGAGTCTGTCACCGCAAAGGCCTCGTTCAAAAGAACGCGCGTGCCTGTTTCCAGGGACACTTCAGGCAAGGCCGGATCAACGCTGCAGACGTAATCTGTGCCATTGACGCAGACCAGGGCGCGTGACTTAGCCAATTTTTGCAACAAAGTGCCAAGACGCAATGCGGGCGCGCGCAGTTTATCCACCGCTTCGCTCAATTTCTCGACGGCGTTGCGCGCTTCGTCTTGCATCTCCTCCATTTCTTCAACGCGGCGCCGCAGCAACCCCATATCCGATGGAAGCGTCCCCTGGACGAGAAGCTTGTGTGAGATGACGTCGACGAGCTGGAGAGCAGACAACCTATCTGCTTCAATTTCGGGAAGTGAAGGATCGGAGGCCTCCCCGCCTTGTGTGTGTCCAGAACCTTGTGACTTATTCTTGTTGGCTTTGTTCACAGTAAAATTATACGACACGAAAACAGTATCGCAAATTTGCCAAAATCATACCCAGAGGGCAGTTTACCCTATCAGTTGACCCCATTCTATTTTGCGGCTGTTGCACGTATTTGTTCACGGCATTTCATCTGACCGCGCGGCCTCCCATGCCATTCACTTCAACGTTGCCGTCGAAGCGTTCAGCCTGGCTTCGCACACGCTTCCATTGCACAAAGCAATTCAACTTCCAGCAGAGCATAACCGCTGCCGATGTACCGAATCGGGCTGATGTCTATCTTTATACCACCTTTTTGCCGCATTGGAAGGCTTTGCTGTGCGGCTGAAACGCAAACGCTCGACGAAAACAGCGCTGTGTCCGGCAAGAAGGGCGCTATCAGAATCCATCAGGCACCTTTTGCCGGATTCGCGTTCTCTGACGGTGCCGGAGATTCTGCTTAGATCGAGAACCCCAAGCGCGGCATCGTCACGCATGCGCGTGGATTCCAAGCACTCCTGCGCAGAGCGCGGACAGCCTGTGCGCGAGTTAAGGCTGCGCCGGGATGTCGCAAGCTGTCGGACTTAAACAACATCACTGCGGCGTTTTGCGCAGAGTGGATTGAAAACGGCTTGCAGCCGCACATTAGCGGAGGTATAAGTTAGCGTGATTTTCCCGGGCGTTTCTGGCGTTGCACCACGTGCGGTGGCGCAATCGTTCGGCTATGAAACGACGAGTCTTCGAAAGTTGGACTGCATTGGATTGGCGGACCCTGCTGTGGGTGAGGAGACGCGCGCTCCGGCCGCATCGCACGATCTGGCTCATCTTCAGTTTGCTTTGTGGCCTCACGACTCGGTCGCACGCACAACCGGCTGGATCGCTTGATCTGAACTTTCATCCAGCGATAAATGTCGGCACAGATATATATGCAGTAACGCTCCAGACGAATGGTCAGATCCTGATCGGCGGCTCTTTCACATCAGTAGAAGACCTTCCTCGCGCCAATGTGGCGCGCTTGAACGCAGATGGAACGCTTGACCCAAGTTTTGACCCGGGCACCGCCGCAGACTTGGGCTACGTTAATTCCATTGCCATCCAGAACGACGGAAAGATTCTGGCGGGCGGGTTCTTCTATTCAAGTATGGGGCTGGATTCGGGCATGCTGACCCGGCTAAATCCAGACGGGACGCTGGATGACACTTTTGATCCCTACCTTTATATCGACGCTCCCGTCAATGCCGTGCTGGTGCAGCCAGACGGAAAGATTCTTCTTGGAGGAAGTTTCGTGACAATCGATTTCCTGGTGCGGCGAAGCGTGGCGCGCTTGGAAGCCAATGGCACACTGGATTACGGCTTTGACGCCTGTGTCGCGTCGAGCGAAGGCAATGGCGCGACCGCGCTCGGTTTGCAACCCGACGGAAAAATCCTCGCCAGCGGGACTTTCAGCTTTAGCACCGGTTATTCGCGCAACGGCATCGCACGTCTGGGCGATTGTGGGGAGCTTGATCCCAGCTACGCTCCGGAACCAGGAGTTGATTCAACCAACATTGTTTCAACACTGGCGTTGCAACCAGGCGGCACGGTACTAATGGGCGGTAACTTTCGCTCATTCCATTTGACCCCTCGCGGTGGCATAGCCCAAGTCACCACTGAGGGCCTCGTCGACCCGGACTTCGACCCCGGCACGGGCATTGACGCAAAAACTGCCGTCTACGCAGTGGCCTTCCAAAAGAACGGCCAGATGATCATTGGCGGAACTTTTGAGTCGTACAACAAACAGCCAAAAGCGAGTGTGGCTCGGATCAACTTCGATGGCAGCCTCGATCCCTCATACGGTCCGGAGTTAGGTCCAGACAACGCGATTAGTTCCATGGCCCTTCAGAAAAACGGCGCACTCATTGTGGGCGGAAGATTCACTTCGTTCGACGGTGTCCCGCGCAACGGCATTGCACGACTGAACGCCGATCCGCCCAGTTCTCGACTCGGTCTGCCGACCCAAATCGGTGATGGGCTGATTCAATTCACTTTATACGGAGACCCCGACGCGAAGTACACCGTTCAAGGTTCAACGAATTTGGCGGAGTGGGTCTCGTTTACAAGGGTCGCCGCGACTGCGGATGGGGTTTCTATCGTGGATTCCAACGCGCCTTCTTATTCGAGGCGCTTTTATCGGGCCATTTTAAAATAGTCCAGACGCGGCGCCGAATGCTCTGATTGCCTCCATTCGATACGACACTAATCCTAATCTTCCCGCTCCCTAGACCAGCTAACCCTGCGTTTTCCCCCGTAAGCCGTTGGGAAAAGCGGGAATTTGGTGCCTTCGCGGGCTGCGAGCGGCCATCCAAACGGCCCGTTCGCCCCACAATATAAGCACCTCATCCCACCATTCTTTGCTTTCAATGCGGAGCAGCTAATCTGGCAGCATCCTGTATGAGCACCTGCCAAATCTATCGTCGCGCTTTTACGCTGATCGAATTATTAGTGGTGATCGCGATCATTGCCATCCTTGCCGGACTTCTGCTGCCGTCCCTGGCCAAGGCGAAAGAAAAGGCAAAGCAGACCAAGTGCATTGCCAACGTCAAGCAAATCGCCCTGGCGATGATGATGTATGTGGATGACAACGATAACAGGTATCCCCCTCGAATGCCGGACCCGGGCCCGGGGACATTTCCTTGCAAACCGTGCCGCACGACCAACTGGCTCATCTACGTGATGGACCTAATGTCCAAGTCGAGCAACTCGTTCGTTTGCCCGAGCGATCGCGGGGTGCCCAGTACTTTCCCCGCCGACCCAAGCGTGGGATCCAAAAGCGTGGCCGATTACGAGAAAACCAGCTACTGCCTGAACACCGTAATGACTCGGCTCGGCACCCCGGCCGCAGTCCTCCAGCCGAGTGATACTTTTATGGGCGCAGAAATCTGGTCCTGGCATAGCCCGAAGGTCCGGCGCGCTGCCTATTTCTGCGACGGCCATTCCGAAGTCACTCTGGATTCAACGATCGCCGCACAATGTTCCCCGCCGGCCGCCCCTGGAATTGGTCCGGTTCCGTGAACAGGCTTTTCCAGCTCGCGGCTATTACCCTCTTTCTTGCTGGCTGCGCCGAGCGCAAACCGAAGAGCCTCGGTCAGCCCTTCGACGGAACGCCGGTAGCCATTGCAACTCTTGCCGGAACCCGCAGCCCTGAATCTTCCAACATGAGCGCCAGAGTCGTTCTGCACGGACGGATGACACAAAAATGTCCGGTCGCCGGTTGCTGGTTCATGCTGCATGACGAAACCGGCACGATTAAAGTCGATACCAAAAATGCCGGCTTTGTGGTGGTGGACATCCCTTTACAATCCTCCATAGTCGTCGCTGGATATCTCATGACTAATGGGGCTGAGAAAATTATCGACGCCACCGGTCTGCGATACTGATATGCGAAGAACGCTGCTACCGGCTATTTTGTTGGTCCTGGGAATATCGCTCCTCGTTCGCTCGCGACTATCGCTGAAGACCGAAGAAGCGCGCCCCTTGAATGCCGCGCAAATCGAGCTGGCGCCGTTGTGCCCCTGGCGCGAACCGCAACGGGATCTGCAGGCACTTTTCCCGGGTGCCACCAACTACACAAGAGAAACGCGCATCCTCAGTGGACTGCGCCCCCAATTACAGCAGCGCCTTGGGCGGGTCCCCACCGCGGAGGAAAACGCATTGCTAATCCACCGCATTACGAGCAGCACAGGCCGGCTCGGCTCAGTATTGGTCCGTCGAGTTAAAGGGGAACATGGCGGCATTGAGATCGTTACTGCGACAGACCCGCACGGCACGGTAGGCGCAGTTCTCGTCCAAAGCCAACGAGAACCACCAGCCATCGCCCAAACGATCTCTTCTAAAGAGTGGCTTGCAGGCTTCACAGGCAAAGACGCCAACTCGCCCCTGCGTGTGGGGCATGATTTGCCCGACGTCGTTAAGGAAGCTCGCTCCTCAGCGCAAGCGATCGCCGACGGAGTTCGCAGCCAACTTGTGCTATTGTCCTTTGCCGAACAGAGCCTTCAGGCGCCAAACCCTGGCCGTGGGGCGGCTGGGAAGCACTGAATGATCCGGCTCATTGTCCGCAACATCCTTCGCCGCCCATTGCGCAACGGTCTCACATTCGCAGGCATTGCCGTGGCTATGGCTGTCCTCGTCTGCATCTTGTCGTTTGGGGATGGCTATCGTCGGGCATTGAAGAGCGAACTCGATAGGGCAGGCGTGCAGATGATGTTGGTGCCGCTTGGCTGTCCCTATGATGCTGCCACCCGCGTGCTCAAGAACAACACGCTCGAAACATCGCTGCCTGAAACAGCTCTCGACGCGGTACGAAGCGATTCGGTCGTCTCCGTAGCCGCCCCGCTGCTCATGGCGGCCGCGCCCCGCCAAAACGATCGCCGCACGGATATTTGGGTAGGGCTCGACCAGACGGCGCTCTCACTCAAACCGTGGTGGCGGGTCAAAAACGGCCAGCATTGGTTCAGCAATGCGAACGAAGTCATACTGGGAGCCGATGCCGCGGGCATCGAAATGCGCGCTCCCGGCGACAAATTCTACAGCCCCGAAATGCGCCGCCAATTCACCGTTGCCGCCGTGCTCGAACGCAGTGGCACCAGCGACGACAGCGCATTCTTCGTTCCTCTCACAACAGCGCAGGAAATGTTTAGCCAACGCGGACGGTTGACGGCTATTGCCATCCGATTGAAGGATCCCGCGCTGGTGCGCGAAGCAGCGCCTCGCCTCCAGAGCATTCCCGGCGCGCAAGTCGTGACCATGGCCGAAATGATGGGCACATTCCTCAACCTTCTCGGCGCCGTGCGAACCCTGGTTCTGGCGGTGGCTGCGATTGCCATCGCCGTGAGCGCGCTCACGGTCTTCAACACGCTTCTGGCGGCGGTGCTTGAGCGCACAAACGAATTGGCCATGCTGCGCGCGATCGGGGCTTCGCGGCCTCAGGTTTTTGCATTGCTTGTAGGCGAGGCCGTCCTATTAACGCTGTGCGGCGCCGTGGCGGGCGGCATTTTTGCGATGATGATCGGACCTCGGATCGAAGCTCTCGCCAAAGGCTGGATTCCGTTTGCACCAGCCGATGTGATCCTCGCTATCTCACCCGCAGCTTTGGCGCGCTGTTCGCTGCTTGCACTCGTGGTGGGCGCTCTGGCTGCCCTCTACCCGGCCTGGCGCGCTGCGCGAATGGAACCCGCACTCGCCGCAAAATCGGAATGAGCCTGCTCTCCCTCTCTTTAAACGAATGGCGCAGGCGTCCATTGCGAAATGCTGTGACTGCCCTTGGCGTGGCGATCGCACTGGCGGCGCTGTTCAGCATGCTCGCCTTTCATGAGGGCTATCGCGATGGCATGCGTGGCGAGATAGATCGCCTGGGCGCGCACGTCCTCGTAGTGCCGAAAGGCTGTCCTTATGACGCCGCTTCGATGGCTCTGCACGGCGCCAATTGGCCTTGTTATCTGAAATCCAGTTATTTCCAGGAAGTCCTGCACACTGTCGGCGTCGCCACGGCCGCCCCGGCATTTATGAGTGCTTTATATCCCAGCAACGGGCTCCAAGCCGTTTACGTAGGCGTCGACGAACGCATTCTAGCGTTAAGACCCGGCTGGAAAATCGAGGGCGTTTTTCCGCAGCGTCTGGGAGAATTACTCGTCGGAAGCGATATTGCTCGGCAACAACACTGTCATCTTGGCGAAAGCATTTCCTTGCCGGGGCTCGCTGGAGAAAAAGGCGTCATTTCCGGCATCCTCAAACCGACTCACGGCGCCGACGACACATTCATCTATTGCCGCCTCGAAGACGCGCAAACGTGGTTTCGACATCCGGCCGAGCTCACGCATATCCTGGTTCGGCTGACTGATCCCAACGCTCTGAATGAAACCGTTGGTTTCCTCCGCGGCTGCGATGCTGGAATGGACATGAACGTTGTTCCCCTGGCTCACTTATTCCGCACCATTCAGTCGCTGGTCAATTCCACTCGTCTGCTGCTCGGTTGTGTTGCCTTGATCGGATTGCTCGTGGCCGCGACCGGCGTTAGTAATTCGGTTCTAATGTCCGTGGCGGAACGTTCTCGCGAAATTGGGGTGATGCGTGCCATCGGCGCCTCGCGGGGCGACGTTTTCCGGCTAATTTGCCTTGAAACGCTCCTGGTTTGTTTCGCGGGAGCGATGGCCGGAGTCCTTCTGGCGTTTGTCTGTTCCCGCGGTCTTGAAAGCTGGTTGCGTTCGCGGCTTCCGTTCGCACCTTCCGACGCGCTCATTCGGTGGGAATGGTCGATCGCGGGTGCTTGCGTTATGGGCGCGCTCCTGCTTGGCATTATGGCTGCACTGTTGCCAGCTTCTCGAGCCGCTGAACTTTCCCCGATCGAGGCCATGCGCGAAGGATCGCGGGTATGAGCAACCTCGAGCCGGTAATTGCAGCCCGTGCTCTTACCAAGGTCTATCGTCGCGGACCGGAGCAGGTTCATGCACTCGACGGCGTTTCCTTTGAAATCGCACGCGGCGAATTTGTTGCCATCACCGGCGCTTCGGGCGCAGGCAAAACCACGCTGCTCAACATCCTCGGCTGCATGGACGCGCCCACCTCCGGCACGTTACGCATCGGTGGAAAAGAAGTTCAGAGTCTGGGTGAGGGCGCACGCACACTGCTCCGCCGACAACACATCGGTTTTGTTTTTCAACACTTTGGCCTGATGCCGACGCTCACGGTCGCAGAAAACGTCGCTTTGCCCGCGCTCTTCGCCCGCCGCAAGGTCGACACGCGCGTGGTTGAATTGCTCGACCGGGTGAAACTGCTGCATCGACGAACGCACCGACCCCACGAATTATCCGGAGGGGAGATGCAGCGCGTCGCGATCGCCCGCGCTCTCATCAACCAACCCGATCTGGTCCTCGCCGACGAGCCAACCGGCAACCTCGACACCGCCACTGGCCAGTCAATCATCGACCTCTTTCAGAAGTTAAACAGCGACGGTCTGACAATCGTTACCGTAACCCACAACCCCACAATGGCAGCCGCCGCGAAACGTCAACTCGTCTTGTCGGACGGTCGTTTGCTGAAAAACCCGGTTGGCACCGGATGATGTGGCTGTACGGCCTGGATTTGTCGTGCGGGTCCCGAAGGGTGATCAAAGTGCGCTGAACGGATTCACGACTTGCACTCCATCGTAGCTCTGGCCTGCGTTGAGGTCCTCGGAAAAAACGGTCCTACAACCCGCCATCTGTGCCGACGACAGAATTAGCGCATCGTAGTACGCAATCTCAACGCGCTCGCGCAACTCTAGCGCCAAATCCACGTGCGCCACTGTGATCCCAAGCAGATCGAACCGTTTCCAAACTTGCACCCAGGCGACCGCTTCCGAATGCTCCAGGGGCTGAGCACGCCGACTGCTCGTGACAGCGCGATAAAACTCTCCGAGCACCTGTGTGGACAAGCAAAGATCAGGCGCCTGCAACAATGTTCTAGCACGGTCTGGCTTCGCAAGCGCACGGCCTTGAGATTCAATGGCGTAAACTAAAACATTTGTATCGACGAAAGCTTTATCGCTCATTCATCTCGTCCCGTGTTGGTTTAGGTCCAACGCGAAAGTGTGCAGTCTTGCGAAGTAGGGCTTCCATCAGTCGATTCCGTTCCTTTATCTCCTTCTGCTGGCGAGCACCGTGATGCGCCAAATTCTGAAGATGTTCGCGAACAAGCGCAGAGATTGAGGTCCCGCGTTGCGCTGCTAAGATGCGCGCACTTCGATAAACCTCATCATCAATGGCAATTGTGATGTTTTTCACGCCAGCACGGTATCTGTGAAACTGTGAACAGTCAATAGTTTGTCGCGCAACGTCCGAGCGGCCTACTTGGTCTCGCTGAGCTTTGCCCGCATGTCCGTGCTCGTGATTTGAAGGTCACTCCAATATCCGAATTCGTAGTTCCAGTCGTTGGCGGCGTTCTCGAGCCGCAAATTAATCTTTTTGCCGGCATAGCGACTCAAATCAACAGCGACGTCTTTCCAGCGCGAACCATCGTGGTCGATGAGGCGCTTTTGCAACAGCTTGCCATCAGCAAGCACCCGCAGTTCCCAATCGCCCCGCTCATCCGAGGCAACTTTAAGGGCCAAGAGAGTCTGCTTGCCCTGCGGAATTTCCAGGCTCCGTTCCACGGCGCAGGCTTCGCTGCGACTGACTGGATGTGTCATCAAAACGTTCTTGCGTCCGGCATATTCAGCGAGTTTCGCCGGGGCGCCTTCAAAGTCGGGGCAAACTACGCGCCATTCCGGATTCCATAGAGCCACCGATTCGCGGTCGATGTTCTGAACTTGAACCGACGCCTTTTTCGCGGCGCCTCCGCGTTTCTCGGTCGTGCTGTCATCCCCAATAAGCTCCCTGCGCAACGCCGGCGTCATCGGCCGGTTGTCCTGCGGGGGATTAAGGATGTACCAAATTAAGTTTCGGAAATCCGCATCGGGCATTTGCTCCAGACCTTCGGGCATGAGCGACAACTCGCTTGTCTGCAACCGCGCGATCTCCGATTTCGCGATGACCTCTTCCTTGGGGCCGGAGGCTAAAAGCTTAAGGCGCGTATCGGTGTCCTCCACGATACGGCCACTGACGGTGCGTCCGTCCTTGGTTTCGATTTCGGTATTTTCGTAGCCCTTGCCGACGACCTGGTTTGGGTCGATCACATTGGCAAGCAAAGCATCCAGGGTCGAACGACCCACACCGGTCAAATCCGGTCCCACATCGGCGCCTTCGCCGTAGAGCTTATGGCAAACAAAACAGGTTTTTTGCGCGACTTCGTGTCCGGCGTTGAGATCCGCAGTCCCAGAGAGGACCACCTTCTTCTTTTGCGCGATCAGTTTTAGCTTGTCCGAGTCGCTCGCCCGGAACCGGCCAATGCTTTTGGCGGCCCGTTTGCGAATGTTGTCGTCGCCATTTTGCGCCAGCATGCGCACCGCCGTGGCCGAAATATCTGTCGGGGATAACTCTTTCTTCTCGACGGCCGTGAGCAGTGTCCTGGCCCATTCGCGTCGCGAAACCAACACCTCGGCTGCGACCCGGCGGGTGCTGGGACTCAAGTTCTTCCATCGGTTCAAAAGAGCTTCCGGAACAGTCTCTCCACCCACCTCACCCAAAGCGCGAATCGTCTCGGTGACCAGCGATTCTTTGGTCTCCGCGTTGAGTATCTTCAACAACGCATCACGGGAGGATTCCTCCTTCAATTGGCGGGCAATTTGGATTCCTTTCAACCGCTCTTCCTCCGAAGCGTTGGGATCATTGATGCGGGACAGGGCTGCACTGGCTGCTGCAGCGTCGCCCCAAAGAGCACCCAACCGCTGCGCCTTGTCCGGCACGCCGGCCGTTTTGCTTTGCGATAGTTTCGCCAACACAGGGCCTGGGTTCACCGTCGGCGCCACCGCTTTGCCCTTCTGCCCTTCGATCAAGCCGTCCAGGGCAGCCGATACCAGTGCCGGATTTTTTTCTTCCAGAGCGCCTAGAAATGCCACGGCCGCGTTCAGCTTTTCGCTCTCCCTGGTATCTATGATTCGTCGCATCGCAAGGCGCGTGACGGTGGTGCTCGCAGTCGAAGCAGGAATCTTCTTGTCTGCGAGCAGCGCGAATACTGGTTGCGGATCTTCTGCCAGCCTGGGTTCGATCGCCATCCAGACGATATGCGCATAGAGAAGATCGTTGGTCGTCGCAGGCGCCTGGAAAAGCTCGCGGAAAATCGGATTGAGGTCGGCTTGAGCGGTTTTGGTGGCAGGTTGGGTGTCGGCCGTCAAGTTCCCGGAGGTGAATTGTCGCACTGCTGTGGCCACTGCCGTCCGCACGTAAGGATCATCATCGCGCGCCAGTGTCGCAAGACGTGCCAAGGCCTTTTTCGAAGGCTCCTGGCGTTCGCCGGTGAGGCGCGCAACCCACGTGCGAATAGTCGGTTCCTTGTCGTCGGCATTCTTGTCGAGGATCGAGTCGTCGAGCAACTCGGCCCCGTACAACGTCCAGAGAGCGCTCAGGCGAACTTCCGACGACTTGCCTGTGGCCAATAATTTTTGCAACGCAGGCCTGACCGTCACGTCTCTGCGCTCACTCAGCAACCGCCTGGCCACGCGACGCTGCCAAACATTTGGATTCGTCAACAGGTCCACCAAATCGGCGCTGCTCAATTTGGCCAGGTTCATCCCCGCTGGCCGCGGCGGCACCCCTGCGTCCGGCTTGCCGTCGGTGAACACCACGCGCCAGATGCGCCCGTGCTCGCGGTCCACGCCCTCAGGATCGGCATTGGCATTTTGATAGCACGGATACTTGTCGTACCAATCCATAATCCACAGCGCGCCATCCGGCCCCGTTTGCGTGCTCACCGGCCGGAACCAGCCATCGTTGGCGACCAGGAAGTCTTTATCGGCCGTGCATTTAAAACTGGCTCCCGAAGGAGTGAGTTTATCGTGGTTGATCGCACTTTGATGGATGTTCCCCATGAAAACCGTGCCAAGCCACTCGGCCGGATATTGGCTCCCCTGGTAGATGTTCGCGCCGGCATAGGCCGCCCGGAAATGCTTGTGATCTACAATGGAAGGCAGCAATTGGTACGCGTAAGGATTCGCCGGACTTCCACCCTGACGCACATAATGACCGCCTGGCGCCATGTGAAAGAAATGATCGATCACGCACGCGCTGACGAATGCGTTGCCCGCTCGGTCGAAATCCACACCCCACGGGTTGCTCGTGCCATCGGCAAACACCTCGAATTTCTTGCTGCGCGGATGAAAGCGCGCCACAGCGGCATCCACGGTCACACCGTCATCGTTTGGATCGTTGGGATTCTTCACTTTCGAATGCGTAAATACCCCCTGCGTCATGTAGAGCCAGCCATCCGGCCCCCAGGCAAATCCGTTCAGAAGTTCGTGCCGGTCGTCAAGCCCAAAACCGGTCTTCACCACAGACTTTTTGTCCGCAACATCGTCCCCGTCGGTATCTTCAAAGAAAAGCAAATCGGGAGCCTGGCCGACGTAGACTCCGCCATTGCCTAACGCAATGCCGGTCGCGAGATTGAGTCCATCGACAAACACTGTCACCTTGTCCGCTTTGCCATCGCCGTCGGTATCTTCCAGGATCTTTACGCGATCGCGGGCCTTCTGCCCTTTGGGCGCCCCAAGAGGGTATTCGTAAAGCTCGACTACCCAAAGCCTGCCACGTTCATCCCACGTCATCGCAACCGGATTAACGACATCCGGCTCGGCTGCGAACAAACGGACTTCAAAACCAGGCGGGACAGTGAATTTCTTTTGTGCTTCCGCCGGGGGAAGCGGTACGGTGCTCGCTGGCGTATAAACGCCGGTGAGTTGGCGGCCTGCAGCGAGGACCTGCGCCGTCGCAATCACCTGAACCAGCACAATTAGAGCTCCACATCTCATAGCATTCCTGCAAAGTAAGAAAACTGAGCCCAAACGCAAGCTGTGCCTGTCGTAGAAAGGATCGCGCGCACCGTTGCGAAATCACTTGCGGAGTGTAGCTTGTGCCCGGTTTTGGAGCGTTAATCAATCGACCCAATACGGCACACACGCTAGCATTCAGCAATGGCCGCCACAGAAATGAGTCCCAATGAAGTGGAGAAGCTTGCTTCTCTACGAGCGGGACTCGTCTGCCCGGAACTGCTGGCGCCGGCTGGCGATTGGGAATGCGCCCGCGCGGCTGTCGAAAATGGCGCGGACGCTATTTACTTCGGCCTGGAACGTTTCAACGCCCGCATGCGGGCGCACAACTTTACAGAAGCTGAGTTGCCAAAGCTGGTCGAGTTCCTGCACAGCCGGGGAGTCAAAGCGTACGTCACCTTCAACACGCTGATATTTGAAAATGAGCTTCCCCAGGCCGAGGAATACCTGCGCTGCATCATCTCCGCCGGTGTCGATGCCGCCATCGTTCAGGACGTTGGCATCTGCCGATTGATTCGGCGGCTCTCGCCCGATTTTCCGATTCATGCCTCAACGCAGATGACCATTACCAGTGCCACCGGAGTCGAGTTCGCGCGTGAGCTTGGCTGTCAGCTCGTGGTGCTCGCCCGCGAATGCTCCCTCAAGGAGATCGAGACAATACGGTTGGCTCAACTGGATGCCGAACCTAGAACCGCTTTGCCTTTGGAGGTGTTTGTTCACGGGGCGCTCTGCGTAGCTTATTCCGGGCAGTGTCTGACCAGTGAAGCTTTGGGTGGACGTTCCGCAAACCGCGGCGAATGCGCACA
>Ga0137394_10002547_pt1 | contig 13484 bp, 12 predicted proteins | sample czobulk116metaG_FD_108278 | JGI IMG/M metagenome (GOLD analysis project Ga0137394, IMG submission 108278) | Vadose zone soil microbial communities from Angelo Coast Range Reserve, California, USA - czobulk1.16 metaG | ecosystem: Environmental > Terrestrial > Soil > Vadose zone | place: USA...
GCGGACGTGGAAGATCAGGTCGATGGTGCGCGAGTCCCTCTTGCGCGACTCGACGACGATGTCGTCGAAGAGGTCGAGGTCCCAGAGCCTGCGGTATTCGTCCTGGACGGCGCGCTCGTCGTAGGGATCGCCCGACTTCAGCTTGAGGCTGTTGAAGAAGGCGCTGTCCGAGACGCGCACGTTGCCGTCCACGACGATCTGCCCGACGACCTGCTTCTCGGCCGCAGACGGAGCGGCGGGGGCTTCTTCCGCCGGGGCCGCCTCTTCCGTTCCGCCGCCCTCCTCGCGCGCCGGCCCTTCGCGCGCGGGCGCCGCGGGCGGAGAGGGTGGGGCCGGAGAGGGGCTCGCCGCCGGCGCCTGCCCCGCCTCCGGCGCCGGGCTCGGAGCGGGCCCCGGGGCCGGCGCCGGGTCCGCGGACGGCCGCGCCTGGGCCGCCGGCGACGCGGCCGCAAGGGCCAGCGCCAGGGAGCAGGCAGCCGTCAAGGCTCGGGACCAGCGGAGCACGCGGTCTCCTACACGGTCGATTGGGTCGCGGCGGGAAGAGCCGTCAGCGGACGATCTCGATCGGCTCCCGGAACGCCAACCTCTCCTGATCGACGAAGATCTCGATCTCCCCGTTTCCGGGGAGCTTGCCGAGAATGAGGTTCTCCGACAGCACATCCTCTATGTTCTTCTGGATGGCACGACGGAGCGGGCGCGCGCCGTAGGAACGGTCGCCGCAGGTGCGGTCGATCAGCCAACGGTAAGCCTCGTCGGTGACAGCGAGCCGGATCCCCTTCTCGGTCAGGCTGCCATTGAGCTGGCTGATCATGAGGCGAGCGATCGCCAGCAGGTCCTCGTCCGACAAAGCGTCGAAAACGATCATCTCGTCCACCCGGTTGATGAATTCCGGGTTGAGCACGGACTTCAGCTCCTTGAGCACCAGGTCACGGCGCTGCCGGTAGTCGGCCTCGCGGTCGTCCAGCGTGCGGAAGCCCATCGTGCGGGCCTTCTGGATGAGGTGCGAACCGATGTTCGAGGTCATGACGATCAGGCCGTTCTTGAAATCGATCGTGTCCCCGAAGGCGTCGGTGATCTGCCCGTCCTCCATCACCTGCAGGAGGATGTTCAGCACGTCGGGGTGCGCCTTCTCGATTTCGTCGAGCAGCACCACGCTGTACGGCCTGCGCTTCATGCGCTCGGTCAGCTGGCCTCCCTCCTCGTAGCCGACGTACCCCGGGGGCGAGCCGATCATCTTGGCGATGGCGTGCTTCTCCATGTACTCCGACATGTCGAAGCGGACGAGCGACTTCTCGTCGCTGAAAAGGAACTCGGCGAGTCCCTTGGCCACCTCCGTCTTGCCGACGCCCGTCGGGCCAAGGAAGATGAAGGAGCCCACGGGCCGCAAGGGGTTCTTGAGCCCGGCTCGCGAGCGGCGGATGGCCCGCGAAAGCGCGCGCACGGCCTCGTCCTGCCCGACGATGCGGCGGTGCAGGACCTCCTCCATGTTGAGCAACCGCTCGGCCTCCTCCTTCTTCACCGAAGAGATCGGGATGCCGGTCCACTTGGAGATGACCTCCTCGACGTCCTCCTGCGTCACCTCCAGGACCATGCGGCGCTCCTCTTCCTCGCGCAGCTTGTACTCGTCGTACTTCTTCCGCAGGGCGATCTCCTCGTCGTGGTGCCGCACCGCCTTCTCGAAGTCCTTGCGGAAGAGGTAGTTCTTCATGCTGCTCACGGCCCGTTCGATCTCGCGCTCGACGTCGCGGATCTCGCGGTAATTCATGCGCCGGCGCAGCTTGACGCGCGCCCCCGCTTCGTCGATGACGTCGATCGCCTTGTCCGGCAGGAAGCGGTCGGTGATGTAGCGGTTGGACATCATCACCGCGATGCGCAGCGCCTCGTCGCTGTAGCGCACCTGGTGGAACTTCTCGTAGCGCTCCTTGACCCCGTTCAGGATCGCCAGCGTCTCGTCCTCGGTCGGCGGGTGGAGGCGGATCGGCTGGAAGCGCCGCACCAGGGCCCGGTCCTTCTCGATGTAACGGTGGTAGTCCTTGGGCGTCGTGGCCCCGATGCACTGCACCTCGCCTCGCGACAGGGCCGGCTTGATGATGCTGGCCGCGTCCAGCGAGCCCTCGGCCGAGCCGGCGCCGATGAGCGAATGGATCTCGTCGATGAAGATGACGATGTCCTCGTTGCCGATGATCTCGGAAATGATGCCCTTGAGCCGCTCTTCGAACTGCCCGCGGTACTTCGTGCCGGCGACGATGAGGCACAGGTCGAGCGCCAGGAGGCGCTTGCGCGACAGGGACACCGGCACGTGGCCGTCGGCGATCCTCTGGGCCAGCCCTTCGACCAGCGCCGTCTTGCCGACCCCCGGCTCCCCCAGGAGGACGATGTTGTTCTTGCGCCGCCGCGACAGGACCTGGATCATCCGCTGCAGCTCGTTCTCGCGTCCGATCAGCGGGTCGAAGACCTGGCGGGCGGCCATCTCCGAGAGGTCGCGCGAGAACTCGTTCAGGAAGGGGGTCTCCTTGACCTTCTTGGGCAGGGAGCGCTGCTTCCAGACGGCGACGGTGTCCTCGCGCAGGGCGTAAAGCCGCATCCCCTTCTCGGCCAGGACGCGGCCGGCGGCCGAGTCCTCGACCCGCAGCAGGCCGAGCAGGATGTGCTCGTCGCTGACGTAGGGGTGGAGCAGGCGCTCCGCTTCCTCCTCGGCGCAGGCCAGGATCTTCTTGGTCTCCTCGCTGAAGGGGATCTCGATGGGGGCGGCCTGCTTCTCGCCGCTCGGGCCGCGCGCCTCCAGCTCGGCCCTGAGCAGCTCGAGGTTGACGCTGCTCCGGCCGAAGAGGTCCCGGACCAGCTCGTCGCCTTCCTTGATGAGGCCCAGGAGCAGGTGTTCGGAGCCGATCACCTTGCTCCCCATCTGGCTGGCCTCGTAGCGGGCGAGGAAGAGGACCTTCTTGGCCTTCTCCGTGTACTTCTCAAACATGACAGCCCGTCCGCTCGTCCTTCTCGCTCTGTTGTGTGGCCGGATGGTCAGTGGGGAACCGGCGCGGTCCCAGCCGAGGTATTGTAACGGGTGCTCGTCGAGCCCGTCAAGGAACCATGCTCCATCCTGAGGATTCGCGTGCAGCGGGCCGCGAGGCGCTCGCTGTGGGTCACCAGGAGCGTGGTCAGCCCGCGGCGCCGGTGCAGGTCCAGGAGCAGCTCGAAGACCGCCTGGGCGTTGCGCTCGTCCAGGTTCCCGGTCGGTTCATCGGCGAGCAGCAGCGCCGGCCCCGGGGCCACGGCGCGCGCGATGGCCACGCGCTGCTGCTCCCCGCCCGACAGCTCGGTCGGCCGCCGCCCCATGCACGGCGCCAGCCCCAGCTCCTCGAGGATGGGGGCGACCCTGGCCCGGGCGCGCCCGCGCTCCTCCCCCCTGATGAGCAGGGGCATCATGGCGTTCTCCAGCGCCGTGAACTCGGGCAGCAGGTGGTGGAACTGGAAGACGAAACCCAGGTCGCGGTTGCGGTAGGCGGCCCGCTCGGCGGGAGGGGCGGCGGCGACGTCGCGGCCCTTGAACAGGATGGACCCCGCTTCGGGCCTGTCGATGGCGCCCACCAGGTGCAGCAGGGTCGTCTTCCCCGCCCCCGACTCGCCCAGGATAGCGACCATCTCCCCTCGATCGACCGCCAGCTCCAGGCCGCGCAGCACCTCGACCCGGCCGGAAGGCGGGCCGAACGACTTGTGCAGGTCGAGGCAGCGCAGGATGGGCTCGGCCATCGTCCTACTCGTAGCGCAGCGCCTCCGACGGGTCGAGGCGCGAGGCCCGCCAGGAGGGGTAGAGGGTCGCCACGAACGACACGCCGACCGCCAGCGCCGCCACCATCAGGACGTCCAGCGGCCGCACGTGGAACGGCACGTAAGGAATGAAGTAGACGTCCACCGGAAGCTGGATCAGGCGGTAGCGGCCGAGCGCCCAGGCCAGGCCGGTGCCCAGGCCGATGCCGGCGCCGGTCCCCGCCACGGCGATGATCAGCCCCTGCAGCAGGAAGATGCGGCGCACCCCCTCGGCCGTCGCCCCCATGGCCGCCAGCACCCCGATGTCGCGCATCTTCTCCATGACCATCAGGGTGAGGGTGGAGACGATGTTCAGCGCCGCCACCACGACGATGAAGCCGATGGCGATGAACATCCCCAGCTTCTCCAGGCGCAGGGCCGAGAAGAACGTGCGATTCATGCGCATCAGGTCGTTCACGTAGAACGCTTCGCCCAGGGCCTTCTGCGCCCGCTCGCCCGCCTCCTGGATGCGTGCGGGGTCCTTCACGCGCGCCTCGATCGCCGTCGCCTGCTTCGGCGACAGGCCGACGAAGCGCCGCGCCGCCTCGAGCGAGACATAGACCCGGCTGCTGTCGTACTCGTAGAAGCCGGCGTCGGCGATCGCGGCCACCTCGAACTCGCGGCTCCGGGGCACGGTGAGGAAGGGGGAGACGTTGGCCTGCGCGATGATGACGCGCACCACGTCCCCCGCGCCGACCCCCAGGCTCAGGGCGAGATCCTTCCCCAGGATGGCGCGATCACGCCCACCCTGCCCCGGGAGGGTCAGGGCGGCCAGGGTCCTGGGTTCGCCGCGGATCTGGGAGGGCAGGTCGGTGATCGCCTGCTCGGCGACCGGATCGATCCCCTTGAGAAGGACCGGGGCCCCGGTGGCGTTCAACTGGCTGGTGGCCATCCCCTTCTCGTACACCACCGGGGCGGCGGTGAAGATCATCGGCAGGGCCGTGATCCGCCCCAGGGCCGCGCCGACGTCGTCGATCGGCCGCCCCGCCCAGCCGGCGAAGATCGTCAGGTGGGCGTTCCCGCCCAGGATCTTGGCCTGGATCTGCTCCTGGAAGCCGGTCATCATCGCCAGGACCACCACCAGCGCCGCCACCCCGACGACGATTCCGGCGACCGAGATGAGGGAGATGATGTAGATGATCGCCTGCTTGCGCCTGGCGAGGAGGTAGCGCGTGGCGATGAAGAGTGGGTATCCCATCGAGGGTCGCCCGGCCGCCGCCTGTCCGCCGGCGCGCGAGGGCCGACCATGCTACTGCGCCCTCGAGACCAGGTCAAGGCGAGCCGCGGGTCGCCGTCGCCGCCACGCCTGGCTTATAATCGCTGCATCCAGGCCGGGCATGGCCCGGCCCGTCCGGAAGGCACGCTTCAGACCGAGACAGGGGGGACCCTCTCCGATGTCGCGCCCGCTCCGGCTCCTGTCCTTCAGCCTCGCCGGCGCGCTCGTCTGCGCCGCGGCAGGCGGCGCGCCCGTCCCGCCCTCCGCCGCCGTTGCCCCTGCCGCGAAGCCGGTGGAGAAGAGCGGCCTGGTGGAGCGGGTCACGAGCGAGCTGGTCCTGGTGGAGGCCTACGTGAGCGAGCGGGATGGCCGCCCGGTGCGGGGGCTGGGGCCCCAGGACTTCGTCCTCATGATCGACGGCCACCTGAAGCCGATCGCCTCGGTCGAGTTCCGCCAGGCGGCCGCTCCGGAAAACGGCCCCCGGATCCCACCGGCGGCGGAGCAGCGTCCGGAAGAGACGGCCCCGGCCAGCTCGCCGCGGCGCTTCGTCCTCTTCTTCGAAGACGGCACCTCGGCCTTCGAGGGGCTCACGGCGGCCCGGCGCGCGGCGCAGACCTTCCTCACCGCGACCCTGACGGCCGACGATCAGGTCGCCCTGGCCGCCTACGACCGCCGTCTGCGCGTGCTGCACGATTTCACCGCCGATCGGGGAGCGCTCTTTCGGGCCATCGAGGCCAGTCTCGCGGATCCGCAACGGATGAGCGACTTCCCCGACCAGCTGCTCAAGCGCCAGGAGGATTTCACGCGCCTCCTCGCCGATCCGGGCCTGATGACGTCCACGGGTGGCAGGATCGCCACCGGCAAGAACAGCCACGACGTGACCGCGCGCCAGGCCGCCACCCTGGCGGGCAGCTATGCCGTCGACGAGGCGGCCCGCTGGCGCCAGGTGCTCGGGGCGGTGCGCACGCTGGTCGACGCGCTCTCGGGCTGGCCCGGGTACCGGGCGATCGTCTTCATGGGGGACGGCGTGCCCGAGGACCCGGCGCAGGACTACCTCGAACGGATCGTCGGGCGCCACAATCCGTATCAGCCGACCGGCGCCTCCAACCTGTCGTTCGAGATCAAGGAGCTGGCGCACGCCGCCGCCGCGGCCGGGGTGACCATCCACACCGTGCAGACCGCCGGCCTCTCCACCGGCAGCGCCCGCGAGGTGCGCGCCGCCCTGCGGCGCTCCAACGCCTTGGAGGCGATCGCCCTCAACACCGGCGGGCTGACCTCGTCCTCCAACGACCTCTCGAAGGGGCTGGCGCAGGCGGAGGCGGCGAGCCGTGCCTACTACATCATCGGCTACGCCCCGGAAGGGCCGCCCGACGGCCTGGAGCACACGGTTCAGCTCCGGGTCAGGCGGAGCGGCGTGAGGCTCTCCTGGCGGCACGAGTTCACCCGGCTGCGGCCGGCGGAGGCGCGCCAGCGGGCCATCCAGGCCGCCCACCTCATGCCCGAGTTCTATCGTGACATGGATCTCGACCTGAGCGTCGTGCCGGGACCCGCGGGGGCGGGGCAGCAGGTGACCGACCTGGTCGCCCACCTCCCGGGCGACAAGGTCCTCTTCCTTCCCGAGGACGGCCGGCCGACCGCGCGCCTCGAGGTCGGGTTCGTGGCCCTCGACGCCTCCCAGCACGAGACGCTGCGCATCGCCCGCTCCTTGCGCCTCGCGCTGCCTCCGGACGCTCCGCAGGGCCAGGGCGGCACCGGTCTCGACCTCTACTCCAGGGTGCGGCTTCCCGTCTCGGCCCAGACGGTCACCGCCGTGGTGGCCGACGTGGCTTCGGGGACCATCGGGGCGGCGCGGCTCGTCCTCCCGAAGGACTGGGGGGCGGAGCACGACATCCTAGGCCTGTCGATCTACTCCCTGGCGGAGCGCAGCGTGTGGGTCGAGGTCCCGGCGGGAGGGGTGGGGGGCGAGGAGCCGCAGCAGGCGTCGGCCTTCGATATCGGGCCGGCGCTCAAGGCGACCTTCGCGTCCGGCGAGCCGCTGGCCTGCGGTTTCCGGACCAGCCAGGCGCGCGCGCCCGGCGACCCGGCCCTGCGCCTGCTGATCCGCCGCGGAGACCTCGCCGTGAGGACGGTCGAGGTCGCGGACGGCAGCGCCGATCCGGGCGGGACGGTCAAGCGCCCGCTTCCGGTTCAGGGGCTCGCCGCCGGCGACTACACGCTCGTGGTGCAGGAGGTCCAGGAACAGGGGCCCATCGACCGGGCGTCGCTTCCCTTCCGGATCCGGTAGGGGCCCCGTCCCGGGGTTGGCTCAGGGCTCCTGGCGCTCCGGACGCTTGCGGGCGATCCAGGATCCGGCGACCGGGGTGCCCCCCGACAGGATGAAATTCGTCCAGGTCCCGCGCAGGGTCTTGCCGTCCGGCGACACGGTGCCCTCGAGGTCGGACGAACGCCCCAGCTTCGAGTCGATGCGGTGCAGGAGCACCTTGCCGTCCACGATGGTGCCCTGCATGCTCCCCTTCCAGCCCCCTTCGAGCGAGTACTCGCCGGCCAGGAGGGTACCCGACTGGCGCAGGGTGAAGACCCCCTTGTCGCCGCTCGGCATGTAGGTGATGTCCCACGTCCCGGTGAGCGACTCGGTGTCGGACGGCAGGGTCTTCCGCAGGCGCGCGATGCGGTCCGCCAGCAGGGTGATGCGCGACTGGGCATTGCGGATCTCCGCGCGGACGTCGTGTCCCTGGCGCGACAGCGCCTCGACCTCCACCTCCACTTTCTGGACGTCCCCCTCGGCGGTGAGGATGGCGCCCGGCTCGCCCTCGTCGCGGCCGGCGACCATGGCGTCGAGATCCAGGTAGAGACGGGTCAGCCGGGCGCGGGCCTCCTCACGCGCCCTGGCGTTCTCGTCGTGGCGCTGCAGGGCGCTGTCGAGGTGGCGCTGCTCGACCTCGAGCTGCACCTTGAGGGCATAGATCGCAGCCAGCTGCTCCTCCGGGCGCTTGAGATCCTGGGCCAGCCCGGCGGCCGAGGGCAGCGCGGCCAGGGTCGCGACCAGCGACAGGATCACCCCCCGCCTCATGCGTCCCCCCGCAGGATCCCCTTGGCCAGGATCGCCTCGGCGATCCTCACGGCATTGAGCGCCGTGCCGCTCTGCAGGTCGTCGGTGACCGCCCAGAGCCAGAAGGCGTTCTCCCCTGCCGCGGGCTTCACCCCCGCCAGCACGATGCCCCCTTGCCCGGCCCTCTCCACCGGCGTGACCGACTCTCCGCTGCGCTCCTTCCGGACCTGGTCGTTCCCGTCGAACGCTTCCAGCAAATCGCCGCGGCCCGCGCCGCGCGGCAGGGCCAGCCGCGCCAGGACCGCGTGGCAGTGGAACACCGGGGCCAGCACCACCTCGAGCGCAAGCTCGAACCCGCCGCCGGTGACGCGCAACACCTCGTCCCGCACCCGTCCGGGCTCCGAGCCGCCGGGCATCGCCTCCTTGCCGTACACCGACGACGGCACGAGGTTGAAGGCGATCTGCCGCCCGAAAACGGCGCGCGGCAGGTCGTGGAAGTTGAGCAGGCCCACCGTCTGCTGGTACAGCTCCTCGACCCCTCCCGCGCCGGCGGCGGATGCGGGCTGGAAGACCACCACCGTCGCCTCCTGCAGGCCCGGTCCCCTGCGCACCGGCGCCAGCAGGCTGGAGACCATCTGGGCCGCCGGCCCGGGGGTGGCGATCAGGCCCGGACGGCCGGAGATCGCCTCGGGGTTCACCCCCGCGTTCACCAGCGGCACCCCCTCGACGTCGCTCGCCGCCGAAGTCAGGTCGATGGCCACGAATCCCCTGCGGCGCGGCCAGTCCAGGTAGGGAGCGCCCTCATCCCGGCGGCCGCACAGGAAGGCGATGTCGAGGCTTCCCAGGCCCTCCTCGTCGGGCGCCGTGACCAGCATCGCCTCGCCGTTGAACTCGGTCAGATTGGCGTCGGGATCGGTGCTGGAGGTGAAGAGGCGCACCGAGGAGACCGGGAAGGAGCGGGCCGCCAGCTGGTCCTTGACCCCCTTGGCGGCGAGGCTCGTCGCCTCGAACAGCGCCAGGCGTGCCCCGCGCGCGGCCTGCGCCGCCTTAACGGTTCCCATCGGGTCCTCCCGCCGGGGCCGGACGCTGCTCCTGCCGCCCGGAGGTGCGCAGCCGCGGGACCAGACCCGAGATCAGGTAGAGGAAGCTGAGCAGGAGCGCGATCTCGCGCGGGTAACCGGCCACCACCAGGTAGACCAGGGCCATCACGATCACGACCACCCAGGGCAGCCGCGACCGGAGGTCGATGTCCTTGAACGACCGGTAGCGCGCCTTGCTGACCATCAGCGCCGCCAAAGTGAGGACCAGGACCGCCACCAGGCTCGCGACGATCGGGTCCTCGACGCGCTCCGGGTCGTAGAAGACGCAGGCCGCCACCGCGCAGGCCGCGGCCGGGATCGGCAGCCCCACGAAGTAGCGCTTGTCCTGCGTCGATGCCTGGAGGTTGAAGCGGGCCAGGCGGGCCGCGCCCGCGACCAGGTATAGAAAGGGGGCGAGGGACCAGGCCCTGGGCAGCCCCGAGAAGGCCCAGACGGAGACCAGGAGCGCCGGCGCCATGCCGAAGGAGATCACGTCGGCCAGCGAGTCGAGCTGCACCCCGAAGTCGCTGGTGGTGCCCGTCAGCCGGGCCACCCAGCCGTCCAGGCGGTCCAGCAGGGCGGCGACGAACAGGGCGATCGCCGCCACCTCGAACTCTCCCTGGATGCCTCGCACCGCCGCGATATAGCCGCACAGCAGGTTGGCGGTGGTAAACAGGCTCGGCACCAGGTACGCCCCGCGGCGGAACCGCGTCCGCTGCTTCACCGCCGCCCCCCCGAGGCCGCGCGGGCCGCCACCGCCTCATGGCGCGCCACCACGGTGAGCCCGCCGCGCACCCGGTCGCCGACCTCCACCAAGGGATCGATCCCGGGAGGCAGGTGCAGGTCGGTGCGCGATCCGAAGCGGATGAGGCCGATGCGCTCGCCGCGCGCCACCGGGTCGCCGGGCCTCTTGCTGCAGACGATGCGGCGGGCCACGACGCCGGCGACCTGGGTCACGCCGAAGTCTCCCCGCGGGGCTTCGATCACGAGATGGTTGCGCTCGTTCTCCGAGGAGGCGCGACCTTGCCAGGCGGGATGGAAGCGGCCTGGCGTACGGGCCACTTCGCGCACCCTCCCCGCCACGGGCGACCGATTGATGTGGCAATTGAAGAGCGACAGGAAGATCGACACGCGTGCCCCCGCGGGGCCGCGCGACACCTCGGTCACCCGTCCATCCGCCGGAGCCAGGACCAGGCCGTCGCCGGCCGGCGGCATCCTTTCGGGATCGCGGAAGAAGAAGGCCACGAACAGGGCGAGGGACAGCGGCGGGAGGCCGGCCCACCATCCGAACGCGGGGATGAGGATCGCGGCCAGGAGGACGAGCGGGATCAGAAACGGGACCGCCTGCACGGCTACGGGCATCCGATGCCCTCCAGACGACGGGTCACCGCCGGGTCGTCACGGTGCCGGCGTCAGTGCTGGACGCCCGCGCCCGCCTCGCGCTCCAGCTGCTCCCGGACGATCCTCTCCATCCGGTCCTTGAGCTGGAGCTTCTGCTTCTTGATGTTGACCGTCTCCACCCTCTCGGTGTCGTCGAGGGCGGCCTTGCTCTGGAGCTCCTGAAGTCGGGACTCGCAACTGGCGTGCTCGGCCAAGAGCCTCCGGTACTCCTCATGCTTCTCGGCGAGCGTCCGCTTCAGATCCTCCTGGATATGGACCATCGGCCCCACCTCCCTGGGTTGTGTAGGCGTTCCACCACGCGCGACTGCAGGCGACCAGCGACCATGTGCAGGCGATTTTAGCATCACCGATCGGACGGCGCAAGCGACGGCGGGCGGCCCGAGGGCGACACCGGGCAGGTCATCACCAGGGCGTCCTCGCGAGTGTCGGTATAGTACTCCTTGCGCCGCCCGGTCAGGACGAAGCCGGCCTTCTGGTACAGCCTCAGGGCGGCCCCGTTGCTGGGCCGCACCTCCAGGGTGATCTGCCGGCAGCCCTGGCCGGCGGCGAAGGCGAGCAGGAACCCCAGGAGGCGCGTCGCCACCCCCTTGCGGCGCCACAGCGGATGGACGGCGAGGTTGTTGATCTTCATCTCGTCGTCCACCACCCAGACGCAGGCGAACGCCATCACCTCGGGCGGCTGGTCGGCCCGCGCGACGAACAGGCTGGCGTAAGGGTTCTCGAGAAGCTCGTAGCGGAAGGAAGACTCGCTCCAGGGGGTCGGGAAGGACCGGCGCTCGATCTCCATCACCCCGAGGACGTCGTCGAGGACCATGCCGGAGATCGAGAACGGTCCGGTCCCAGCCTTGCCGCCTCGCTTCTTCACGGCCGTCGTCGTGCCGCCTCCGCGCCCGAGGGACGCACATAGTTGGGTCCGAGCGCGCCCGGCGTGTACCCCGCCCCCGGCGGGATGGCGCTCCAGGCCCAGAGGGCGATGGCGGGCGCGAGCGGCGGCCAGGCCGGGGAGGCCTCGGGGGAGCGCCCCGCCTCCCCCCCCGACCGCAGAACCGCCTCGGCCCCGTCTCCGATCACCACGCAGCCGTGGGGCATTTCGCGCGCCAGATCCTCGGGGCGCCGGGAGCGATCCTCCGTCTGCCGGCAGGGGCCCCCGGCCTCGAGCCGGAAGAGGGCGGCGTAGACCTCGCCGCGCCCGGCGTCGAGCGTCGGCAGGATCCATTCCGGGGCCGGGGAGAGCGACGCGGCCGCGGCCCGCGCCAGGGCTTCGAGGGTGGAGAGCCCACGCAGGCCGATGCGCAGGGCGTACGCCAGGCCCTTGGCGGTGGCCATGCCGATGCGCACGCCGGTGAAGGAGCCGGGGCCGGCCGCGACGCCGATACCGCTCAAATCCCCGGGGCCCAGCCCTCCGTCACGCAGCAACCGGTCGATGCGCTTGACCAGCTCGCGAGCATGCCAGGCGCGCTCCTCCAGCGCCGACGCGGCCAGCACCTTGCCGTCCGCGGCCAGGGCGATGCTGCCGCGGGCGGTCGCCGTGTCGATCCCCAGCGCCGGCACGGCCGCCGCGTCAGCCCGCGGCGGCCAGGCCGCCGCGGCGCAGGAACTCGGTCACTTGGGCCTCCTGGTGCTCCCACTCGAGGAGGAAGGCGGCACCCACCTCGTAACGGCCGGCCTGGCCCTCCACTTCCTCGATGCGCACCACGCGCGCGCGCAGGGTGACCCGGGCGGCGTCCCGGCCGTCCTGGCAGATGATGACCAGCTCCTCGCCGATGGCGTACGGGCGCTCGCTCTCGAACAGCAGGCCGCTCTTGCTGATGTTGCGCGGCTCTGGGGAGGCGCCGTGCGGATCCGCGTCCTGCTCCCCCGCCGGCGTGACGCGGATCTGCACCGGCCGGCTCGCGACATCGAAGCGGATGAAGTTGCGGCGTTCGCGGTAGTAGACGCCGACCGAGTTGCCGCCGCGCGCCTTGGCCTGGTGCATCGCCTCCTCGGCGCGCTGCACCAGGCGGTCGGCGACGGCCGCGTCCTCGGGGTACTTGGCCAGGCCCAGTGTCATGGTCATCGAGATCGGCCGTCCGTCGATGTCCCGCCGCAGGAAGTGCCGCTCGACCTCCTTGCGGATGCGCTCGGCCACCAGGAAGGCGCCCATGCGCTCGGTCTCGGGGAGGATCAGGCCGAACTCCTCCCCCGCCAGGCGGGCCGCCTGGTCGATGTCGCGGATCTTGTTCTTGAGAAGGATGGCGACCTCGCGCAGCAGGATGTCGCCCACCAGCTCCCCGTGCCGCTGGTTGATCTCGCGGAAGTCGTCGATGTCCAGGTAGACCACGCACAGGTCGAGCTCGTAGCGCTTCGCCCGGCGCGACTCCTTCTGCAGGGACGACAGGAAGTGCCGCGCGTTCCACAGCCCCGTCTGCGCGTCGAGCGGCGATGCGGGCTCCTGCCGTTCCTGCAGGGACAGGTCGATGATCCTGGGGCTGGTCAGCTGGCGGTTCACGTTGACGAAGTAGTCGAGGACCGCCACGCGCAGCCCCACCTCCCGCTGCAAGGTCTGGGCGAGGGTGCGCCGGTGCTTGAGGATCGCCTCCCAGTGCCGGCGCGCGTCCGATTCCTCGAAGGGCAGGTGGGTGAGGATGAGCAGCAGCGCCGCGTAGACTTGCAGCCCGCTCTGCGTCCGGATCTGGTCGAGACGCTTGAGGATGCGCTGCTCGTTGTGGACGTCCTCCTGGAGGACGGACACCAGCTCCTCGCGGTAGCGGGCCGCCTCGTCCAGGGTGATCACGCCGCCCCCTCCGCCCGCGAGGGATCGCGGGGCCGCTCCGGCAGGCCCGCGAGGAGCCCGGCGAGGCGCACCCGTCCCTCGGCGTCCGAAAGGAAGACGACCGCCGCCATCCACCCGCCGCCCGCCGCCCGCGGCGACTCCGCCGTGCGGACCACGCGGAGC
>Ga0137394_10002548_pt1 | contig 13482 bp, 9 predicted proteins | sample czobulk116metaG_FD_108278 | JGI IMG/M metagenome (GOLD analysis project Ga0137394, IMG submission 108278) | Vadose zone soil microbial communities from Angelo Coast Range Reserve, California, USA - czobulk1.16 metaG | ecosystem: Environmental > Terrestrial > Soil > Vadose zone | place: USA...
AGACGCAGCATACAGACTTCCGGTCGACTGTGAGCCGCGCCGCCCACGGCTCCACTTTCTACCGGCGACGATTCCATGAGCTGGGCATCGATCCAGGCAGGGTGAGCTGCCCGGCCGATCTGGGCGACCTCTTCACGACGGCGGAGGATCTCGTGAATCACCCGATCGAGGATTTCCTCTGCGATCGTCCCAACGCCTGCTTCGAAACCACGGGCACCTCCTCATCTCGTCGGAAGCGGCTGTGCTTCTCGCTGGAGGAGATGAATGAGATGGGACGTAACGGCGCGACGGGGCTCTGGTCGCTCGGCGTGAGGCCCGATGACCGCATGGTTTCCGCTTTCGATCTCCCGTTCTGGAACGCCGGTGCCGCGATTCGAAGCGCAGCCTCGTCCCTGGGCTGCTTCTTCGTCGAAACCGGCATGATGCCGCCCGCGGAGTTCTACGACCGGGCGGCCGACTACCGGTTTACCGTGCTGGTCGCGGAGCCTTCCTGGCTCGTGCGCCTGAGCGAGCTGGCTGAGCAGCGCGGAACCTGGCCGGTGAAGCTCATGCTCGCCGGCGGGGAGGACATGTCGGGGAAGGCACGCCGTTATGTCGAGCATGTCTGGAAGACCGACGTCTACCTCACCTACGGCCAGACGGAGTCGTTTGGAGGCGCGGGAACCGAGTGCTTCCACAAGCAGGGCTATCACCTGAACGAGCTGGCCTTCTGGTTCGAGATCCCGGAGCCCGGCGAAGATGGCAACGGCGAAGTGGTGCTCACCACGCTCTCTCGCGCCGTGATGCCCCTGCTGAGATACCGGACATCCGACGTGGCCAGATTCCTCCCCGACCCCTGCGGGTGCGATTTCACGTCGTTGAGGAGGCTCTCGAGAATCGTCGGGCGATGCGACGAGATCGTGAACTGCGGTCTTGGACACATCAGCCCGTGGGTTTTCGATCAGGTTCTCGATCGCCTTCCCGGAGTCGGGTCGGAGTGGCAGGTCGTCGTCAGCCGACCCGAGCTGCGCGAAGTGATCGACATCAACATCGAGCAGCGAGCCGGTGCGCCGGTGGAGGTGATCGAGAGGCAGATCGTCCACTCCCTGAGCGAAAGGTTCCCGGAGATGGCTCACCTTGCCTCTATAGGTTTGTGCGAGCTCCGCGTGAGAGTTCATCCGCCAGGGACCCTGCGCGCGGGGAGAAAGCTTCGGGCGGTCGTTGATCTTAGGGGGTCGAACTCTCCCGTCCCTGACTCCAGCGCTCACGCGCCGGAAGCCAATTGAAGGGGCGCGTGCGCCGAAGGGTGAAGGCAGGCCTGCTGCTCCTGCCGCTCCTGTCACTGTTCGGCACGGGACTCCAGCGGGCGGGGCAGCCACTCGAAACCGAGACGGCCCGCCTCCTGCCCCGGGGCGCGTTCAAGCTCGAAAGCACGTTTGAATTCCAGACGTCGCCCGACGGGCTGGAGAAGAGCGCGCCGCTCGCTGTCGAGTACGGTCTGCTCGACAATCTCGAGCTGCTTGTCGAGCCGGTGTTCTACGCGGCGATCAGCCCCGACATGGGTCGTCATGCGACCGGAGTGGGCGATCTCGAGGTAACCCTGTCGTGTCTATTCCATCACGAGTCACCGGCAATTCCGGCCCTGGCCATCGCTGCCGAGGTGAAGATTCCCACCGCCCACGATGTCCTCATCGGTACCGGCAGGACCGATTACACACCTTTCATCATCGTGAGCAAGAAACTGGGCAGGACCGAGCTGCACGCGAATCTGGGATACACGTTCGTCGGCCAGCCCCCGGGGCCGCCGCTGAAGAACACGCTCAACTACGCGGTCGCGGGTGAGCGCCGACTCAATGACAGGTGGGTCGTGGTCGGCGAGCTGACGGGCAATACCTCGTCTCTGACAGGCAGCGAATCGAGCGGACCGGGAAGCGAGAGCTCCGTCATTCCCGAGGCTTCAGGAGGAGAGCGCGTCGGTCTGGTCGGGGCCCGGTACTACCTTCGCCCGGAAATGTGCTTTTCACTCGGCGTCAGTTACGACAACAGCAGAGCGATTCTGCTGAGGCCTGGGTTCACATTCAGATTCTGAGCCCGGCACCCCGGCGCCGGGAGCAGCCGCCCCGGTGTGAATGTCGCCGGGCACCCGCGCCTCATTCGCCTGTCGATGGCCGCGGTGCTCCTCCATGTGCGGCATAGCCGGCGTCTTCCGGGCGCGGCGGGGCGCGGATGATGTGCGAGTCGTTCGGGAGATGCTCGTCAGTCTGAAGGCCCGAGGGCCCGACGGTGAGGGCCTTTTCTCGGAGGGTCCGCTCACCCTGGGTCATCGACGCCTTGCGATTCTGGATCTGTCCGAAGCCGCCGCGCAACCCATGGAATCCCACGGAGGCAGGTTCGTCGTCAGCTTCAACGGCGAGATCTACAACTTTCGCGAGCTGGCCGCCGACCTCTCCATTCCATCCGGCAGCCTGCGCACCTCGTCCGACACCGAGATCCTGCTCCTGGCCTGGGAGCGCTGGGGCTCGTCGTGTCTCGACCGCCTGGTCGGCCAGTGGGCATTCGCCATGTACGATCGACAGGAGGAACGACTCTGGCTCGTGCGGGATCGGTTCGGGGAGAAGCCGCTCTTCTACCACGTCTCCGGCGGAACACTCACCTTCGCCTCCAGCATCCCCAGCCTGTTCGCAGCGCCATGGATCTCGCGTGAGGTCGACCCCGAAGCGCTGGCCGAGTACCTCACCTTGCGATACGTCGTGAGCCCCCGGACTCTGTTACGCGACGTGCGCAAGATCCCACCCGGTCATCTGCTGATCCGCGACGCGGAGGGGCAGAGGACGCGCTCCTGGTGGTCGCCGCGATTCCGAATGCCTGCCTATGCCAACTCCTCGAGCGGTCGGAGCGATGCGACCAGGGAGTTCGGCAATCGCCTGGTTCAGGCATCCAGCCGTTGCCTGGTCGGTGACGTTCCGGTAGGCCTCCTCCTCAGCGACGGCATCGACAGCAACAGCATCCGGGCGGCCCTGGATTCGACCGGCGCGCAGGTGCGTTCGTACACCTACAGGGCGCTGACGGCGCGGCGCGTGGGCGCGGACGATGACATGAGCCCGAAGGCCGGTGCATCCTCGCGTCTGCAGATCGACGCGACGTACGATGAGCTCTCCCGGCACGTCGAACCTGCATTCTCCAGCATGACCGAGCCGGTCGGTGATGGATCGGCTCTGGCCACATATTTCCTGATCCGAGGCGCACGTCCACACGCCACCGTCTTTCTCTGCGGGCATGGAGGTGACGAGCTGCTCGGCGGGTACCGACTCAGCCAGGAGCGTTTCCGGCTCGCGGCCATGGGCCGGCTCTGTCGCCTGCCGCTTCGCGCCCTCGATCGGATGGTCGAGGGCTACACCAACGGTCAGGAGGATGTCACCGCACGTCGGTACGCGATCGCGCATGCGCCGCGTCAGAGAATCCCCGCTGCCGCCCGCTACCTCATCCAGCGCCCGTTGCCCTTCGACGACCTCCGGACCCTGTTCGCGCCCCGCCCCGTTCCCGGAACCTACCTCGGAGTGGTTGACCGGCTCTACGCGGAGGCGTCCGACGACGCTCCTGATATCGACCTCATCCAGGAAGTCATGTTGCGAACGTTCCTCTCGGAGAACCTTCTTTCCCTCGCCGATTCCGTTGCGATGGCGTCTTCGGCGGAGCTGAGACTGCCCTACCTCGATCGTGACCTTGCGGACCTGGTGTTCCAGTTGCCGCCCGCGATGCGGGTCAGCCGCTGGCCCGGGCTGACAAACACGAAAATGACCCTGCGCTGGTGGGCGCGGAAGCGCCTCTCGGAGGATGTCCTCAAACGGCGCAAGCGGGGATTTCGCTTTGGCAGCATCCGGAATCACCTCAGATCGGAGAAGAGTCGAATTCGCGAGCTCGTCATGGGATCACGCGTCCTGCGCCGCCACCTCGGGGGGCTGGAGGCCTGGACCGGAAGGCCCATCGAGGTCTACAGGAGAGGACGTGAGACCGCCTACTGGTCCCTGTTGGCCCTCGCGACCTGGAGTGAGGCGGCCGGCGTGAGCTGAGCGTGATGCTGTCACCCGGTTCACGGTGCGCACGTCCGCCGAGAGACCCGCCAGCGCGGACCCCTCGGCGGCACTCGCGCGCGAAGGCTCGAGCTGCCCGCCCCCTCGCCGGTTACGGCTGCGGCAGGTTCCTGCACCTCGAATCGAAGCTGCAGTTCACGAGCTGCGAGGTCTCTCCGGTCGATTCCACTTCGAGGAAGACGCCGATGCCGCGCGCGTAGTACTTGCGGGCAAAGAGCCCCGGCTCGAGCAGAGAGAAGTTCCTGGTGACGACGCAGTCATGAGAGCAGAGGCGATCCGCGAGGGCCCGCGGCACGGAATCGTCGAGAGTCGGGTCGCTTCCGAACGAGTACGTCGTGGACAGGATCTCCGTCACGTCCTCGGCGTTGCCCAGCGAGAACTCCTCGACGACCACGCCCCCCTTTCTCGGAATTGCGGGGAAGATGGTCCCGGGCTTGGAGCCCTCACGCCCCGCCTTGAACGAGCCCTCGATGCTGACGAGCTCCGGTCGCCTCGGAACGTCGCCATCGAAGCTCTCCATGTCCTTGACCTCCTCGCCGAAATACCAGGTGCTCCCGTCTTTGGCATGCGCGTACCAGTCGTCGGTGGCCTCGGCGAGCTCGCCGCCTTTCTTGACCAGGTCCCTGACCACGATGCAGCCCACCCCCGCGATCAGCTTCGACTCGTTCGTCACTTCCACGATGTCGACTTCATCTCCCCCGCGGTATTCCCACTGGTGGCCGACTTGCAGCGGGAAGTAGGGGTTCGGGCGCGTCGGGCTTCGGGGATCGTCGAAGCGCGAGGGACCGAAGTCGGGATCGTAACGGCCCTCTCCGGTGGACTTGCATGCCGCGAGACGCCAGTCACGCTGATCGAGGCAGAGCGCGTTGGCTTCATCCTGCTCATCCCGCATCTCTCCGAAGCACGTCGTCCGATCCTTCGAGACGGAGATGTTGATGCAGATCGCCTTCTTGACGAGGCTGTCGTCCTCCACGCCGTCAGTGCAGGCGTCGTACAACACAAGCGCGGTTTGAGTGCAGAAGTTGCTGCCCCTGGCCTGGCTGGGCCCTGTGAGCGCGATGGCCACGAGTGCCGCGATCACGACGGCCCTGATTGCCGCTTTCGATTCGCGAGGCGATGGTCGTCTTTCCATGCTCGTCCTCCTTCCCTGATTTGGTTTATGCATGCATCAACCTACGGGAGCCACCTGAACGGCTCCCGAACGGAATCAGGAACGGGGATGGAGCGTTAGAAGCGGACCTGCAGCTGCAAGTAGTACCTGTCGTCTCCCGGCTCTTCGTCCTCGAGCTTGCGTCGCTCGAAGTTGAGCAGGACGCGCACGTCGTCTTCCGGCAGACCGTAGTACGCGCCGAACGTCCACCGGCGGAACTCCGCGTCAAGGGTGTCATAGCGAACCATGGGCCCCACCCGCCAGGGCGTCTTGCCGGCCAGAGTCACATAATACCCGTGAGTGACGTCGGTCGAGCCTCCCGCCGAGTCCCAGCCTTTCGCGTACTCGGTGGCCAGGAAAAACCACTTCTGATCGATCTCCAGATCCGCTCCCAGGCGCTCGAACTCGACCGTGAAGTCGTCGTTGGGGTCGACGGGATCGTTGCCTTCGTCGAGCTGATTACCATTGGCGCCGGAGAGGCCCAGCCGGATGGTCAGGTCCGTGGACTTCCTGTGGTAGCGTCCGCCGAGTCGCCCCCAGACGTTCTTCCTGTTGTTGTTGTCGTCCGTTCCCGGCGGATTGAATCCGTTTCCATTGACCAGGGTCACCGCATCCTCGAACCGGAATCCTCCGCCGAGAGGAACGTGCCCGATCAGGCCGATCCCGATATCGCGCAGATTGATGCCGCGCATCAGGCTGTCGGACAGCTCGGAACGATTCACATAGTAGAGCCGGGACGAGGAGATGTCGTTTTCGAAGCCAAACTGGGTCTTCTGCTGGCCGATTCGAATGTCCTGGTGAGGGATGTAGTTCAGCGTGATGAACGCATCCCGCATCAGGCCCTGGTGGGCGGGCGCCCGGGGGTCGATCTCCACGTCGTAGGAGACATGGGGATTGATGGCGCCCTTGAACATGATCCGGACCCGGAGCACGCGGAATCGGTCCGGAGAGACCTCATCGTCGCCGTTGGTGTCGGAGGAGTGGAAGAAATGGGTCTGGACGTAGCCCGAGACGGCGATCTTCGGCTTCGCTTTCTTGGACGCCTCCGGACGCGCTCCGGGAGGTGCCCCCGGACCCAGGAAAGCGTAGACCGTAAGCTCCGTCCCCCTGCGCCACACTCCGATTTCAACCCAGCGTGTCGGGTCCGCGGCCGCGGCTGCGGCCGCGAGGTCGCCCGCCTGCGCGACCGGCCGGCCATCGACGGTCAGGATGAGGTCATTGGGCAGGATGCCGGCCCCCGCCCCGGCGCTGCCGGGCGTGACTTCGACGACCAGCGCTCCGCGTGGGGCGTCGAGGCCGAGGTTGCCGGCGGTCTCGTCGTCCACAGCCTTGACTGTCACGCCCAGCCCGCGTCGGGCCGCGGTGTCCGCGCCCGCCGCGGGAGATGGGATTGCGGCCACCACCATCGTGAAGATCAGAGACAGACTCAGTTTCACTCGCATTCTCCCCTCCTTCCCCCGGTTCGATCGGCGAAATGCAAGAACTCTGGCATTCCACGGCTACTCACAGGTCCACCTCCTGCTGGCCGACCACCAGCGCGACCTTGTTATTGCCTGTGACCGCGCGCACGGCCTCCAGGAAGGCCTGCGCGGGTTTGCCTCGCTTGGGCAGCACGGTGTAGACAATCTCCTGAAGCGTCCCTCCCGCCACGGTCTCGATCGAGACGAGCCGGCTGTCGGAGAGCCACTCGCGAAACACCGGCTCGAGCACCCGCTCCGGATCCAGGTCGGCTGGAATCCGGACGCGCAGGATTCTCTCCGCCGCCTGCTTGCTGAACATGTCGAGCTTGTACATGAGCGCGATCACAGCCGAGAGGGCCGCGGTGGCGAAGGTGGCAAGCATGTAGAAACGGGTTCCGCAGGCCATGCCGATCGCCATGACCAGGAACATGAACCCGACATCGCGGGTCTCCTTGACCGCGTTGCGGAACCGGATCACCGACAGCGCGCCGACGAGTGAGAACGCGCGCGCGATGTTCGAGCCGATGACCAGCATGATGAGCGCGGTCACCATGCCCATGATGACCAGGGTCTGGGCGAAGGATTGCGCGTAGGAGGTGCCGCGGTGGGTCAGACGGTAGATCCAGGCGCTCCCCATCGAGAGAAGGCAGCTGAGCGCCAGCACGATAGCCACGTCGGCCAGCGTGAAGGCGCTGGTCAGATCCTTGAAGCGCTCCAGTTCCTTGATCAGCTCATCCATGAGGGGCCCCTCGCAGTATTGGCGCTCCCTGATCGTCGGTGGCGTCGGCGGCGCCCGTGCCCGACGCCAACCCGAGGCGGTGGAGCCGAGCCAGGCCCGTGCAGTACTTGCTGAACCGGACCAGTGCGACGTTGTTCCGAGCCAGGAGGTTGCTCACCCAAATCGGGATTGCGCGATCTGTTTTCAATTCCATGACGACCCAGTCGGGAGACAGGAAGGCGTGACGCGCCGCGCCCCCGCCGAGGCCGGCGTCGGCGACGCTGCTCCAGAGCCCGTGATCGAAGGTGATCCGGAGGCCGGGCTCGTACCGGCTGCCGATGAACGCACGCCGGATGTACCCGATCACGCACGTCGGCCGGAGCGAGAGCGCGAGCGCCAGGAAGGTGACCTCGTCGGCGACCGCCGCGTGTGTCTGGTCGGGCCATTCCCTCAGCAAGTTGCCCGCGCAGAGCGAATAGGCCTCCCGGAGTGGCAGCTCAATCCGCCTTTTCTGCGTGGTCCGGTTGATCCGTTGCTTGATTTCCACCATCACGGCGGCATCCGGATCGTTTCCGAGCGTCCCGTACCGCCGGATCCGCAGCTTACGGCGGAACTTGATCCCCTCCAGCTTCGCGCGGAAGCAGGCCAGGTCGGCGGTGTCGTAATAGAGGCTGGTCACCTGATAGACGCCCGAGCCGCCCTCGGGGTCGGGTGACACGTTGGCGCGCAAGTCTTCGAAGAGCGCATCGCGAATCACGCTCGGGATCACATACTTGAGCTCGAGTCGGTTGAAGCTGTGGATCATGGAACGAGCCTCACCAATACCGCGGGCGTCTCGTGCGATGCATTTCCACCGGTCGCCTCCGGCACCTTCTCCCGGCGTTTGGCCGGCACCTGCTCTTCACTCCCTATTCTGATCTCCACAAGCTGGGGAAACGGGCCGTCGTTCGGAAGCCGCCAATCCAGCGCCCCCCTTTCGTCGACCATGCCGGCGGTCGATGCGCGCACTGTGCGAGCCGCCACCTCGACGCCCTCGTCGCCGATTCCCGTCACGACGAGGCGCCCGGACTCCTCGGCCCGCCTGCGGACGAGATACGCGAACCCGGTGCTGACGACGCCACCGGAGTTCGCGCTGATCAATCCCGCGTCGCCGTCCTCCAGCATCGTCTGCGCCAGCTCCGGATGGCGAACGAGGGCCTCCTGAATCACCCGGAACCCGCGATCGCTCAGCACGCCGCCCTGGCCCAGATTCAGCTCGATCTGCATCCGCCAGACGTCGTCGAGCGGCGGGGTCCGGAGGCCCCAGCAGAAGAACGCGAGTGCCCCAAGAACGGTCAGGAGGAGCAACGTGAATCCCGCCCCGGGCCGCGCGTTCCCGGGCGCGCTCATGGGTTCGGGCTCTCGCGCAAGCCGGCGATGAACCCGTCCAGCGCCTGCCAGTCGGACAGGCCCAGGACGCGCCGAAGGTGATCGAGCGCTCCGTCGGCGGGGAAAACAGTCTGCACGGGACCGGTGTCGATCGACGCGCCCCGGGATGCGCCCTCCACCTTCCGGCAACCAATCGCAAAGAAATCCTCGGCCCCGATCGTGCTGCTCCCCGCGTAATGAAGCCCGGCGCCGCGGGCGTGCAGGGCCCACTCGCTACGGTAGACGAGGCTGCGGGCGATGCGTACGTGGGAATCATCCTTGGCCAGGATCCCGACCTTGCTGTCCGCGACCAATGTTTCGCGGGCGGTGAGCTCCGTCTCCTCGCCGGCTGACACCGCGTTGTTCGTGCATCCGGCCAGCACGCTATCCGACAGCCGGAGCGTGACTCCCATCAGGTCGAGGCAGTCGTCGCCCGCACCCGACACCTTGAGGCCGCGGATCTCCCCGGTGGTGAACTCGAGGTCGACCCCGTCGACCGGGGCCTCGTGGATCGTCAGCTCGCGCAGGAAGAGATCGCGCACGTAGGCGGCGTGCACCACGTCGTCGGAGTCGACGTCGCGCGTCACCGTCAGCCCTTCCACGGACACGTCCGCCGTGTCGTGAATGTTGAGCACACCGGTGTACTCCACCGAGCCGTGCCGCGCCCGGCTGCCACCGTCGATGCGAACGTGCGCGAGGCGCGAGCCGGCTGACCCCTGCCCCTGCAGCGCCAGGCCGCCGAACGGGCGGGCCGCGTCGGCGCGGGCAAAGACGATCGGCTTCGACAGCGTGCCTTCGGCTCGGACCGGCCCCGAGAAGACCACTGTGACACCGGGACCGAGCGTGATGAGGGTTCCGGGCGCGATGACGACGCTCTCCTGCGCCGGGTATACCCGCGTGCTGGCGATCAGGACCGGCTCGGGTCCCAGATGGATCTCGCGGCGCGCCGGCGCGGTGGGAAAATCCCAGAGATGGGGGGAGCGCTGGCCGGCCGCGAGTTGAGGGACGGTGTCGGCAGCCGGCAGGTCGGTAGGGGCGGCCGCAGCCGTCCCGCCGACGATCATGCGCGATGAGCTGCCTGTGACTTCGTCGTCGATTACCACGGAGACTTCGCCCGGCGCGCACCCGGTTGTGGAGAGGAGATAACCGTACCGCCGCGCTTCCGGCTGCACGAGCACACGGCCATGCTTGGCGTCTGCAGCGGGTCGCGGGATCAAAATCGTCCCGGGCAGCAATTCTGCGTACGCCGACAGCGGAACGCTCGAGCCGAGGTCGCCATGGGCCACCTCGCGATCCGCGCTGCCCAGCCGCCCGTCGCGATTCAGATCGGCGTGCAGGGTGAAGGTGCCGGCGCAGGGAGCGACCACCGTGACCTCACGAAGACGGTAGGCGCCGTGCCCATCCACCGTGACGTCGATGCGTCCAGGGCCGCCCACACCGGAAACCCACCCCAGCGTCACGTTCGGATTCTCCAGCGAGTCGAGCAGAAACCGACTGCGCTGCGCGAACCCCAGCAGCTCGGCCTGGGAGGCGAGCAGCCACCGGCCCTCGGACATGGGGCGCAGCATGAAGCGGTGAAAACGAGTGACTCGGGGAAGAAGCTTGTACGCGTCCCAATAAGGATCGGCGGCGAGATCCGGCAGCAGCTGTCCGAACATCTGATCGGCACGGCGTCTGATCTCTGAAACCGAGGCCTTGCCGGTGAGCAGCTCGTAGACGATGCGATTGCGCATGGCAACGTAGCCGGGCACCTCCTTGAGGCGCACGAGCAGCGGATGATCGACCAGGTTGAAGACTGGCTCCTGCTGGAAGCCGCGGAAGCTCCACGCCAATGGCTCGAACTTGCCGGTGTACGGATCGAAGTACAGCTTGTGGTTGGAAAAGTAATCGTGATCGTTGCCGCCGAAGACCACATCGAGTGCGTCGAATGCCGCGTAGCGATCCAGCGCGATCTCATTGCGCGCATAGTCGGCGAACTCCAGGAACGAATCGCGCCGCACCGCTTTGAGCAGCCGTTCCAGCTCGCTGAAATCGTCACGGGTCGTCTCCGATCGGGCCGCCACTTTTTGCCAGCCGTCCCGTGACGAGAAGAGCGCGCCGACCTGCGATTGCGGATCGACGGTTTCGGTGTCGCCCGAGTAGATCGAGCCGGGCATGCGATGTCCCCGGCGCAGCAGATCCTCGACTGGCTGGGCCGCGTACCGATAGACGCCCATGTCGGTGTTGTTGATCCGAACCCACGCTGGGTGGTACTCGGGCGTCAGCAGTCCCATCTCGCGCGCCAGGTCGAGGATGATCTGGTCCTCCAGCCCGAAGGGAGTCGGGTCGTTGAGGAGGTTGAAGACGCCCGTGCCGTCGAGCAGCTCGCCGCGCTGCACTCGCAGCTTCATGGATTTTTGCGGACCCAACAGATGCCACGGCTGCCCCCCGCGGTAGCGGATGCCAACCTCGTGGATCCTGCCGTCTTTCCGCACGTAACCCTTCACGTACCCCCGCGCCTTGTCGCTGTAGAGCTGCTCGGAGAGCGCGTCGAGATCCTCGCGCGCGATTGAAAGGTCATAAACCGGCAGCTTGCTGTCGGATGGTCGATCGTGAACGGCCATGCGACGCAGATCGCGGTGCAGCTCGTCGAAGAGCGCGATTTGAAAAAGTTCGGCATCGATCGGAACGGCATCGTCGCTGGCGCGCCGGTACCGGTCGAGTTCCGCGTAGGCGGACCAGGCGTACCAGCCGACCCCGAGCAGCGGCGGCAAGCTCAGCAACACCCCCCCCACCAACCCCATGTGATACAGCTTCAGCAGCAGCCGTGTGGGCGACATGACCTCAATCCACCGCCATCGAGCGACCCCCCGGTTCGGCCTCCGCGCTCGACCCCAAGTCAACGCCCATCACGACGCCCATGCCCGGCGCCGGATTGATGAGGTTCAGGCCGCTGCGACTGGTTTCAGTCCCCGTCGTCCGAGCCTTCCTGGCCTTCCTCTTCCCCGGCGCCCCACCTGGCTTTCTCGACAATCGAGCCATCCGGTGAAACGACGATCTCCGCCCGCAGGTCACCCTTTGCCATCTCGACCTCGTAGTGGGTGACGCGTTCGGGCAGTTTCACGATCTTGCCGCCCTTCGTCGCGCAGATGATCTCGACGCGCTCGATTCGTTTCAGGTTCGCGCCCTGTGCGGCCTCCCGGATCGTCTTCATCGCGCCGGCCGGGATCGCATCGGCGCCGATGACCATCGTGAACTCCAGCATGGTACCGTCGGCCGCGATGTCCGTCTCCTTCTCGATCGAGCCGTCCTTGAACTCAAAGTCGTAGACGGTGACGCCGTTCTCCTTTCCGACCTCGAGCTTCATGATCTCGCCCTTCGGGAAGGTCGTCTTGAAGGTCCGCTCCACGGCATCGGGGAGCTTGATGTCGCGCGGTGTCATCTCGGCACCCGCCGACGAGGAGCCGGGCAGCAGCCCGGCGACGGCAGCAGAACACAACATGAGCTGAATTGGTCGTGTCACATTCGCTCCTTCGCTTGTCGATCGCATCGGCCGACCCCGGCCCCTTCATGTTCGGAAGCAGGTCGGCACCTGTGGAGCTGAAGAGTAGACCTCCACGCTGAATGAAGGCTGAACGGGAGGGGCTCAGATCACCCCCGCGCCCTCGCCCCAGATTGAGAAGGCAAGCAGAGCCCAATAGGTTCCCTCCAGCCCCCGACGGTAGACCTCGACCGGCTGACTGATCCAGGACTCCAGACCGCCCAGGTGAGTCCTGAGCGCCCGCGAGCCGAGAATGAACCCCTGGATCTCGCTCGGGCGCCGCTGCAGAAGGTCGCGAATCGTGCCAAACCGGAAGCCCCGCTTCCTCTGTGTCAGGGCGATTTCGGGCACGCGTCCCTTCGCCCACCATCGCAGGATCCTCTTCGTGTTGGCCACACCGGGCCACCGGCTCACCCTCATCGTGGGAGGAAGGCTGAGGACGAGATCGACGAGGTCGCGATCGAGATACGGCAGCCGGAGCTCCGCCGAGGAAGCCATCGCGGCCGAGTCGGCGAACGAGAGGAGGTTCCCCGGGAGGAAGGTCTTCAGCATCACCTCCTGCATCCGATCGAGATCGGCGGCCTCCTCGCCGCATTCGCCGTAGAGGCGATCGACGACGCCGAGGTACGGCTCAGGCACGACCACCGGGGCGTAGAGGGCCCGGAGATCGGACAGCGGCAGGGGTCTCTGGATGAGGTACTTCGCCGCGGCGGGGATCAGCGCCGGCCGGCAACGGGTCGGGGCTGCGCGGCGCGCCTCGAGAGGACCATCACCGTTGGTCAGCACATCGACCATCCTGTCGAAGGCGGGAAGAGGGACGCGGCAGAGCCGGTGCATGGCGGCGAGGCGGAATCTCTCCTGGCTGAGGCGGTACCCTCCGAGCACCTCGTCTCCACCCTGCCCGCAAAGGAAGACCGTGGCGCGACCGCGCGCGTTGCGGAGCAGCTTCCACGTCGCGTAGGCCGCGCCGTCGCCGACGGGCTCCGTCAGATGGGTGAAGGCGGGCTCGAGATCCGAGACGATCTCTTCGTAGCTCACCTCGTGACGCACGCTCCCGTTTCCCGAGCCTGTCGTGCCGCCGTCGTCCCCCGGCTCATGCACCGCCTTGTATGTGTACGTCGTGATCGGCTGCCCCGCCTCCCGGAGCGAAGCGTGGA
>Ga0137394_10002549_pt1 | contig 13480 bp, 10 predicted proteins | sample czobulk116metaG_FD_108278 | JGI IMG/M metagenome (GOLD analysis project Ga0137394, IMG submission 108278) | Vadose zone soil microbial communities from Angelo Coast Range Reserve, California, USA - czobulk1.16 metaG | ecosystem: Environmental > Terrestrial > Soil > Vadose zone | place: USA...
AGCGTCGAGGTGTACATACCCACGCCCTTTCGCCGGGCGACCAACAACAAGGACAAGGTGTCCGTGGACGCGCAGGACGTGCGCGGGCTGCTCGACGAGCTCGAGGGCCGGTTCGACGCGCTCAAGGGCCTCGTGCGCAACGAGGCGGGGGAGATCCACGATCACGTCAACGTGTACGTGAACAGCGAGGCGATCGAATCGCTGGACGGGCTCGGCACCAGCCTGAAGGACGGGGACGAGGTCTCGATCATTCCGGCCCTCGCCGGGGGGGCCGGCCGGGGAGCTGGCCGACCCTCGCTCGGGGGGGCACTCGTCTGACGATGGTTCTCACGCCCGAAGAATACGCGCGGGTCGAAGCGCAGGCCGTCGCTGAATACCCATCGGAATGCTGTGGCGTGGTCCTGGACAGGCCGGGGCCGCCACCCGAGCGAATCTTGATGCCCTGCCGGAACATGCAGAACGAGCTTCACGCCAAGGATCCCGTGCGCCATCCGCGCGATGCGCGAACCGCGTACTACATCGATCCTGCCGACTTGATCGCCATCGGCCGGCGAGAGGTGCAGGGCTTCCGCGTCCTCACCATCTATCATTCCCACATCGACACGGGTGCCTACTTCTCTCCCACGGACAAGCGCAACGCGCTCGTCAATGGAGAGCCCGCGTATCCGGACGCGACCTACGTCGTGCTGTCCGTGGTGGAGGGGCGGATGGTGGAGGCGGCCGCCTTTCGCTGGGACCCCGGCGCGGCGGACTTCGTCGCCTTCGACTGGAAGCGCCCGCAGTCCTGACCGGCGCCATGACGGCCTCTCGCTCGGAATCGCTCTTCGGCCGGGCCCAGCGTGTCCTCCCCGGCGGAGTCAACAGCCCCGTCCGTGCCTTTCGCGGCGTGGGCGGCACCCCCTTCTTCGTCCGGAGCGCCGAGGGCAGCCGCATCACGGATGTCGACGGCCGCTCCTACATCGATTTCCTCGGCTCCTGGGGTCCGCTCATCCTGGGCCACGCCGCTCCCGCCGTGATCGAAGCGGTGGGGGAGGCCCTCGCGCGGGGCACGAGCTATGGCGCGCCGACCCCGGGCGAGGTGGAGCTGGCCGATCTCATCGTGTCCGCGGTGCCGTCCATGGAGATGGTGCGTCTGGTCTCCTCGGGGACAGAGGCGGCCATGAGCGCCATCCGTCTCGCGCGGGGCGCCACCGGCCGTGACCTCATCATCAAGTTCGAGGGCTGCTACCACGGCCACGCCGACAGCCTCCTCGTCAAGGCGGGCTCGGGCGGCGCGACCTTCGGCGTGCCTGACAGCCTGGGCGTGCCGGAAGCCCTGGCCCGGATGACGCTGACCGCGCCCTTCAACGACCTCGGCGCCGTCGAGCGGCTGATGGCCGCGCGCGGGGGCGAGGTCGCGGTGATCATCGTCGAGCCCGTGGCCGGCAACATGGGCGTGGTGCCGCCCGCCACGGGCTTCCTGGAAGGGCTCCGGCAGCTCTGCGATCGCCACGGCGCCCTGCTCCTCTTCGACGAGGTCATCACCGGCTTCCGCCTGGGCTACGGCGGGGCCCAGGCCCGCTACGGAGTGCGTCCGGACCTGACCTGCCTCGGCAAGATCATCGGCGGCGGCCTGCCCGTGGGCGCCTATGGCGGCCCGCGCGCGCTCATGGAGCGCATCTCGCCCCTGGGCGGCGTCTACCAGGCGGGCACGCTCTCGGGCAATCCGCTGGCCGTGGCGGCGGGCCTGACCACGCTCCGGGCTCTCGCCGATCCCGCCGTCTACGCGCGGCTCGAGCGCGCCGGCGCCACCCTCGAAGCCGGACTCGTGGATGGCGCGCGCGCCTCGGGCGTCCCCCTCACGGTCAACCGCGTGGGCTCCATGCTCACCGCCTTCTTCACCGACGGTCCCGTGACGGACTATGCGTCGGCCAAGCGCGCGAGCACCGAGCGCTACGCGCGCTTCTTCCACGCCATGCTCGCGCGCGGCGTCTTTCTTGCCGCCTCGCAATTCGAGGCGGCCTTCGTCTCGCTCGCCCACAGCGACGCGGATCTCGAGGCGGCCGCGCGGGCCGCCCGCGAGGCTCTGGCGACGCTTCGCTGACCCGCGGCCGCGCGGGCGGCCGTTCACCTGGTGCGCATCGCGAAAATCGGCAAGATGACTATTGACCCTGGTTTTTCTGCGTGATACGGTTCACAAGGCCGTAGCCCGGAGAGTTCGTCCGCCGGCCATCCCGGAGCGCATCACACGCGCGGCATCTGATCGGCGCGCAAGGAGCGGATGAGCGTCCATGGTGGGTGAGCCCGCTGTGTTCACCACGGCTTTCGCTTCCGCGGTCCCAGATTCTCCATGCCGGCGTTCCCGCTTCCCTTCTCGCCACGGGCTCGATCTCGCCAGGACGGCCTGGCGGAGCGCGGCATGAGCGAGCCGGGCGAGAGCGGACCGGGCCCCACGGGAATGAACCGGCGCGCGTTCTTCAAGATCGTCGCCACCTCCGGCGCTGCCGTGGCCGCCGCGGGCTGTGGCAAGGAGGCCGAGGAGCTGCTCGGCCAGACGCCTACCAAGCTCATTCCCTACGTCGTCCCTCCCGACGGCATCGTGCCCGGCGTCGCTGCCTACTTCTCGACGGTGTGTCGCGAATGCCCGTCGGGCTGCGGCCTCGTGGCCAAGAATCGCGACGGCCGCGTCATCAAGCTCGAGGGCAATCCGGATCATCCCGTCAATGCGGGCGCGCTCTGCATCCGCGGCCAGGCCCAGCTCCAGGGGCTCTATCACCCCGACCGATTCCGCGGCGCGCAGTCCGGCGGAAAGGGGGCGGCCTGGGACGACGTCGAGAAGCAGGCGGGCGACAAGATCGCCGCCCTCGTCAAGGCGCGGCAGGGGAGGAGGCTCGCGCTGGTGAGCGGACTCGAGACGGGCAGCCTCGGCCGCCTCATGGACGAGTGGACACGGGCCCTGGGGGCGCGCCCGCGCATCGCGTACGAGGCCCTGGGCTACGAGGCCCTGCGCGCGGCCAACCGCGCCGCATTCGGGCGGGACGCCATCCCACACTACGCCATCGAGGAGGCGGGCTACCTCCTCTCCTTCGGCGCCGATTTCCTCGAGACGTGGATCAACCCCGTGGCCTACGCGGGCGCCTTCGCCCGCATGCACGCCCTCGGCCGCGGTCGTGCGGGCACCTTCGTCCACGTCGAGCCGCGCCAGTCCATGACGGCGGCCAACGCCGACGAGTGGCTGCGCAACGCGCCCGGCACGGAAGGCGTCCTCGCCCTCGCCATGCTCCAGGTCATCCTGGAGGAGGGACGGCACGCCAAGGAGGCCGACGCGGGCGCGCTGCGCGCCGCCGTCAAGGGCGTGGATGTCGCCAAGGCGGCCGAGATCTCGGGCGTCCCCGCGGAGACCATCAAGCGCATCGCCCACGATTTCGCGCAGGCCAAGGGCGCCCTCGCCATCGGCGGGGGCGTGGCCATGACGGGGCCGCATGCCACCGACACCCTCATCGCGGTCAATCTCCTGAACAGCGCCGTGGGCGCCGTGGGTAAGACCATCCGCTTCGGGGCCGACGCGGCGCTGGGGAAGACCGGCTCGTATGCCGACATGGCCAAGCTGACGCAGGCGATGGCCGCGGGCGAGATCGACGTTCTCGTTCTCGCCGACGTCAATCCCGTGTACAACATGCCCGCCAAGTCCGGCTTCGCCGAGGCTCTCGCCAAGGTCGGCCTCGTGGTCAGTCTGGCCAACCATCCGACGGAGACCACCGCCAAGTCCACCGTGGTCCTTCCCGCCCTCCACGCGCTCGAGTCGTGGGGCGACTACGCCGCGCGCGATGGCGTCATCGGCCTCATGCAGCCGACCATGGGGCCGGTGACCATGGACGGAAAGCCCGTGGACGGCAAGTCCACCGGCGATATCCTGCTCTCCCTCGGGCGCCGGGCGCTCGGCACCGAAGAGGGCAAGGGCCCGCTCAAGTGGGGAAGCTTCGAGGAGTACGTCCGCGAGCAGTGGCAAGGGCTCGCGCGTCAGCACGGCGGCGGCAAGGCCTTCGCCGATTTCTGGGAGGAATCGCTCCGGCGCGGTGGCGTATGGGGCGCGCCCGCCACGCCGGCCGTGGGCAAGGTGGACATCGGGAGACTCACGGGAGAGCCGGCCAAGCTCGAGGGCGACGGCACGCATGCCCTCCTCCTCTATCCGTCGATCCGCTTCTACGATGGCCGCTCGGCGGACAAGCCGTGGCTCCAGGAAGCCCCTGATGTCATGACCCAGGTCGCGTGGGATGGCTGGGTCGAGGTGCCCGTCGAGACGGCGGACAAGCTCGGGCTCGGCCGCGGAGACATGGTCAAGCTGACCTCGCCCCACGGGAGCATCGAGCTGCCCGCTTGGCCGTCGAAGACCCTGCACCCCGGCGCGGTGGCCGTGGCCATGGGGCTGGGGCACGATTTTCCTGGCGCCTTCGCCAACGGCGGCCGCATCCGGACGAATACGGAGCACGACGTCTTCCTGAACGGAGGAGCGAGCCCGCTGCGCCTCCTGCCTGCCGCGCCCGAGGTGGCCTCGGGCGGGCTGCCGCATCTGGCGGTGAAGGTGAGCCTCACGCGCACGGGCGCGCGCCGGCCGCTCGCCATCCCGCAGGCGACCTTCGACGACGAGAACCGGGAGATCGCCGAGATCGTCGGCCTCGCCGCGGCCCGGGAGATGGAGCTGCGCGGCAAGTCGCCGGAAGGCGCGAGCTTTCCCAGCATGTATCCCCCCATCAAGTATCCGGACTACCGCTGGGGAATGGCGGTGGACGTGGACGCCTGCACGGGCTGCCAGGCCTGCGTGGTCGCCTGCTCGGCCGAGAACAACGTCCCCGTGGTGGGCAAGGCCCAGGTCGCCTACGGCCGCGCCCAGCAGTGGATCCGTCTCGAGCGGTGGGAGAAGGGGCAGGGCGGGAAGACGAACGTGTTCCTGCCCATGTTCTGCCAGCATTGCGGGGTGGCGCCGTGCGAGCCCGTCTGTCCCGTCTACGCCGCCTACCACACGGCGGAAGGGCTCAACGCGCAGGTCTACAACCGCTGCGTGGGCACGCGGTACTGCGGCAACAACTGCCCGTATCACGTCCGCCGCTTCAACTGGTTCAACTACACCTGGACGGCGCCCCTCGACCAGCAGTTGAATCCCGACGTCGCTGTCCGCCAGCTCGGCGTCATGGAGAAGTGCACCATGTGCATCCAGCGCATCGAGAAGGGCAAGAACGATGCGCGCGAGGCGGGGCGCGCGGTGAAGGACGGCGACATCCAGACGGCCTGCCAGCAGACCTGCCCGACCCAGGCCATCAGCTTCGGCAATCTCAAGGAAGGCGCGGCCCGGGTGACCAAGCTCTCCGCGAGCCCGCGGAGCTATCACGTGCTGCAGCAGCTGGGGACGAGGCCGGCCGTGACCTATCTCGCCAAGGTCGTGCGCGGGGAGACGGGGGGCCACGGGGCGGAGAAGGGGCACAAGGCATGAGCGTGGCGACCCAGCCGGGCCAGCCATCCTGGGCGGACGTCAACCGGGACGTCGCCCGGACCGTGGGCATGCCGGGCAATACCTACTTCGCCTGGATGTGCCTGGTCGCCCTCATCCTCGGCTGCGGTGTCCTCGCCTGGGCCTACCAGATCTGGACGGGCATGGGCGCGGCGGGCAAGCGCACGCCCCAGATGTGGGCGATGTACATCACCACCTTCGTCTTCTGGATCGGCATCGGGCATGCCGGCACCCTCATCTCGGCCATCCTGTACCTCTTCCGCGCGAAGTGGCGGACCTCGATCTACCGGGGGGCCGAAGCCATGACGGTCTTCGCCGTCATGACGGCCGGCCTCTTCCCCCTCATCCACGCCGGGCGCATGTGGTTCGCCTACTGGCTGACGCCGTATCCGAACCAGCGCTATCTCTGGCCCAACTTCAAGTCCCCGCTCGTGTGGGACGTCTTCGCCATCTCGACGTACCTGACCATCAGCGTGGTCTTCTTCCTCGTGGGACTCGTGCCGGACATCGCGGCCCTGCGGGACCAGTCGACCGGGGTCAAGAAGAAGATCTACGCCGTGATGTCCCTGGGATGGGAGGGCTCGGACTCGCAGTGGCGGCACTACCGGCGGGCCTACGGCCTCCTCGCCTCGCTGGCCACGCCGCTGGTCCTCTCCGTGCACAGCGTGGTGTCCTTCGACTTCGCCATGGCTCTCGTGCCGGGATGGCACTCGACGCTCTTCGCCCCCTTCTTCGTGGACGGCGCCATCTTCTCGGGCTTCGCCATGGTCCTGCTCCTCATCATTCCCATGCGCTACCTCTTCAACTGGTACGCGTACATCACGGACAAGCACATGGATGCCATGGCCAAGCTCATCCTGGTGACGAGCCTGGTCCTGACGTATTTCTACATCTGCGAGGCCTTCACCTCCTGGTACAGCGGCGAGCACTTCGAGCGGGCCTCGCTCTTCTACCGAGCCACCCGGCAGTACGCGTGGGCCTTCTGGCTGCAGTACCTCTGCAACAGCGTGGTGCCCCTCGTCTTCTTCTGGAGGAAGGCGCGCACGCACATCGCCACGCTCTACATCGTCTCCCTCTTCGTCCTCGTGGGCATGTGGTTCGAGCGCTTCAACATCATCGTCCTCGGGCTCGGCTTCGACTTCTACCCGTACACCTGGGGCACGTACTATCCGACGGTGACCGACTCCACCATCATCGTCGGCTCCTTCGCGTGGTTCTTCCTCCTCTTCCTGGGCTTCATCCGCGTCATGCCGTCGCTGTCCATCGTGGAGGTCAAGGAAGTGCTGGCGCATCCCCTGAAGCATGCGCCCGGGGGACGCCACTAGCATGGCCATGGCTTCCGTCCTGGGCATTTTCGCCCACGTCGACACGACCCTGGACGCTATCCGGAAGCTCCGCGAGAAGGGCTTCTCGGAGCTGACCGTCTACACACCGGTGCCCGTGGAGGAGATCGAGGAGGAGATCGAGCGGGTGCGGCCGCTCTCCAAGGTGCGCCTGTTCACCCTGGTCGGCGCCCTCACGGGCACGAGCACCGGTTTTTTCCTGACCATCTGGTCCTCGCTCAAGTGGAGCCTGGTCACGGGGGCGAAGGACCCGGTGTCGTTCCCGCCCTTCATCATCATCGCCTTCGAGCTGACCATACTCTTCGGCGGCCTCGCCACGGCCCTCGCCATCCTCCTCCTCGGCCGGCTGCCCAGGCTCTCGCCTTCGCCGACGTACGATCCGCGCTTCACCCTCGATCGCTTCGGGGTGGCGGTGAGCTGCCCGCCGGAGACGGCGGCCACGGTGACCTCGCTGCTGACCGCCTCGGGCGCCGAGGAGGTGCGGCGATGATGAAGTACGTCTTCGTCCTCATCCTCCTCCTCGTGGGCGGCGCGGCCTCGGTGCAGGGGATCCTGCTCGTGTACCGGTGGAACCACAACATGACGGTGACCCAGCGGATCATGCCGGGCGAGATGTCGTTCGCCATGGCCCCGGGCAGCCTGCCGCGCGAGGGCGGGCAGCTCTACTACTCCAAGGAGCAGCGCGAGGCCGCTTCCGCGCGCAAGAACCCCGTGCCGTCAACCCCGGAGTCGGTCAAGGCGGGCGAGAGGCTCTACGTGGTGTACTGCACGCCCTGCCACGGCCCTTCCGGCAAGGGTGACGGGCTCGTGGCGACGAAGTTCGTGCCCCCGGCCGACCTGAGCAGCGCGGCCCTCCAGAAGGCCCGCACGGACGGCTACTGGCAGAGCTATCTCTCGGTGGGCGGCGCCGTCATGCCGTCCTACGCCGAGGCGCTCTCTCCGGTGGAGCGCTGGCACGTGGTCAACTACCTGCGCACCCTGGCCCAGAAATGAGCCCCGACGCGACCGCCGGCGACTCCACGGGCAAGGGGACGGGGCTGCTCTGGCTCCTGGCGCTCCTCGGCGCCGCCGCCTTCCTCTTCGGCGTGTTCAGGGCCGATCCCAAGTCGACCTGGGGCATCTACCTCGTCAACCTCATCTTCTGGTCGTGCCTCGCCATCGTCGGCCCGGCCCTGGCGGGGGCGATCCAGATCACCGAGGGACGCTGGTCGCCCTCCGTGAAGCGCATCGCGCTCACCACGGCGGGCTTTCTTCCCGTTTCCCTCATCCTTTTCATGATCCTGTTCTTCGGGCGAGCAACCCTCTATCCCTGGGTGACGGCGCCCATCGAGAACAAGGCGGTGTGGCTCAACGTGCCCTTCATGGCGATCCGGATCGCCATCGGCACGGCGGCTCTCTACTGGGTGGCTCTGACCTTCGCCAAGGCCGTCTTCGCCCAGGACAAGGGCGGCGCGGACACCCCGGAGGCCGAGGCGCGGCGGAACAAGCTCGCGACCACGCTGCTCATCCTCTTCGTGGTCGTGGTCTCTCTGTGGGCCTTCGATCTCGTGATGACGCTGGACCCCATCTGGTACAGCGGGCTCTTCGGCGGCTACTACGTGGTCAAGGCGCTGTACACGGGCTTCGGCCTCGTGACCTTCCTGACCATCCGGGCCAACGCGCGCGGCGTCACCAACGTCGCGCCCTCGGGTATCCAGGACATGGCCAAGCTCACCTTCGCCATGTCGGTCATGTGGATGTACTTCTTCTTCTCGCAATACCTCGTGATCTGGTACGGCAACGTGCCCATCGAGACTCGCTTCTTCATGGCGCGCTTCTTCAACCCGCCGTGGGGCGTGGTGGCGTGGCTGGTCTTCATCTTCGGCTGGCTGATCCCCTTCGCCTACCTCCTCAAGCGCCTGACGGGGCGGCCACCCACCCGGCACAAGGTCCTCGTGGTCATCCTCTTCTTCGGCTGGATCTCGATCTTCGTCGAGCACGTGCTCGTGGTCTTCCCGTCCCTCGACCGGGCGATCGGCTTTCCCCTCGGGGTCAAGGAGGTCCTGATCACCGCGGGCTTCTTCGCCCTCTTCGCGCTGAGCCGCCGCCGCTTCCTCCAGACCTACAATCCCGTTCTCCGCCAGGCCAAGTAGCGCCGTCGTCGACACTACGAGGAGGCCGAGCCCGGGGCGCGCGATCGCCGCCGCCACTGTGCTCAATCTCCCGCTCGGCTCGCTCTACGCGTTCAGCGTGTTCCTGAAGCCTCTCGAGTCGCTCCTCGGACTGAGCCGCGCCGAGCTCGCGCTCGTCTTCGCGCTCGCCTCCGCGGGATTCGGTGGCGGCGCGAACCTCACGCCCTACGTCTACGGTCTTGCCCCCACGCCCGTTCTGGTGCTGGCCTGCGCGACGTCGACCATGCTCGGCATCACGCTGGCGGCGACGGCGGGCAACCTGCTCCAGCTCGCGGTGGGATACGGCCTGTGCTTCGGCGCCGGGGGCGGCGCCGCCTATATCCTCTCGCAGCAGATCGTGAACCTTGCGGTCACGCGACACCATGGCCTGGTGAACGGGTACCTCGTGGGTCTGTATCCCGCGGGCGCCGTGATCGCGGCTCCCCTCTTCGGATGGGGCATTCGCGCGTTCGGTGTCCGCGCCACCCTCGGCGGGCTCGCCACGGTCCTCGGCGTGACGGGCCTTATCAGCGCATGGCTGATCACGCGCGCCGGCGTCACGCTCTCGTCCGGCGCGGCGGCGGCGACCCCCGAAGAGCACGAGCGGCGTCGGCCCGTCTTCTGGACGCTGTCACTCGTGTTCTTTCTCGCGGCCTCGGCCGGGCTCATGGTGCTCAGCCAAGCGGCCGCGATCATCGCCGCGTATGGCGGCGCCCCCACGGTCGCCATCTCCGGCACGACGTTCATCGCGGGCACGATCGCGGTCGCCCGTCTGGGCGGCGGATGGCTGGTGGACTGGTTCACGGTTCCGACCGTCGCCGCCGTCGCCCATGCCGTCGCGCTCGCCGGCAACGTGGCGCTGACGGTGTGGCCCACGCCCGCGATTGCGGTCGTATCGCTCGCCCTCGTGGGAGCGGGCTATGGCCTGATGTCGGGCGTCACAGCCGCCGCCGTCGCCGTGTACTGGCGGCGCGAGCTGTACGGCCGCATGGCCAGCCGGATCTACCTCGCGTGGTGTGCCGCCGCCATCGTCCTGCCGATCACCGCGGGCCACCTGTTCGACGTGTCGCGAAGCTACGGGACGGCGATCCTGATCGCGGCGGGCGCCAATGTCCTGGGCCTTTTCGCGGCGTGGGCGCTCCCCGCCGAGCCCGCGGAGCGGCAGGACGAAGGCGTCTGCTAGCCCGGTTCGCACCGCGACGGACTATGTCGGACGGTCTGGGCGAGAGGATGCAGGACGTCGATCGCCCACCCGACATTCAGTCCCTCCCCGAGCCAACTCGGACACCCCGTCCGCGCGTGGACACAAAGCCCTTGCGCGTCATGAGACGCGCGGAGCGCCTTGACCGGATTACCGGGGACGGCGGCGGACGGCGGTACGTCAGGTAAGGGACGGCCGTCCGGCCGCCGGAACTGGAGCGCCCCGTCGGGTAAGCGCGCGACCTGATAGCCCTCCTCGTGCACTGCTCGGTGATGCCGGCGACAGAGCAGCGCGAGGTTCGAGAGCGTGGTCGGGCCCCCGTGGGCCCAGTGGCGGAGATGATGCCCCTGAGTGAAGCGCAGGCCGCACCCCGGGAAGCGGCAGCCTTGGTCCCGATGGTGGAGGGCACGGCGTAAAGCGGGAGGAATTGTCCGGGTCCGGGCCCCGATCTCCACTAAGCGCCCTTCGTCGTCGTGGCGCATCACCACCCGGCTGGCGTCGCACGCGAGGCGTTGGGACGTTTCCGCGGAAACGTGCGTACCCCCCTCGAGGACGGACTGGCCCGGATGGTCCGGGTCGGCCAGCACCTTGGCGTCGACGTGGACCACCACCTGGTAGCGCTCCCCTGGGGCGCCGGGATCGAGCCCGTGATGCAGTGCCGTCTCCGCGAGGAGCGCCAGCGCATCCGCCTGCTGCTGGGAGACCGGGGGCGTTTCCTCGGAAACGTTTCCGAAACCTGTGGCGGCTCGGGCCCGCTGCCGGGCCCGCTGATAGAGGCTCTCACGGGCGGCGGCCAGACCCTGCATGACCAGCGCTCCCACCTCCGGCTCGAGTCGCCCTTTGATGACCACCATGCCGTCCTCGGCCTGATACACGTGCAGGGCTCGCATCGCGTGCCGGCGCTTCGTCTCCCGCGCCTCGGCGCGCCGATCCACGCACCGCCAGCCGCGCACGATCCGCTCGATGTGGGCGGCCGTGCCTGCCCGTCCCACGTCAGCAGGCGGGCTTCTGTCTCCGGCGTGGCCACCCGGGTCAGGGCGCGGACCTTGGCGTAGGACAGCTCCCCGCGGCCAAGGGCCTCGGCCAAGAGCGGCAGCGTGCCGAGAGCGCGGGCGACCCGGACCCGCTCCCGGGCCGCGCCCAGGTCGAGCCCCACTCGCCAAGACAGCCAGGCGGCGCAGGAGCAGAAGCCCGTGTTCCATCCGCCGCGAGCGTCGAATGCTCGGATCAGCTCGAGCAGGCGCGCGGTGGCGGCGTCGAGGTGCGCAGACAGTTCAGCGATCTCGTCGCCGAGTCGGTCCATCTCCGAAGCATGATGAGTAGCAAGCGAATGCATCTGCATGGCGAGCCCTCCTCGTGTTGAGGCGACTCTACACCCTGGGCTTCGAGCTTCCGGGAAGCGTCTAGGACGAGCGATTTTCGGACGCGCGATGGTTTTTGATCCGGCCCCGCCCGTTTGCGCCGCGGCGGCCACATGCAGGCCGCTGGGCCGGCTCTTGCCGAGGTGTGCCGTCGCGTGAGCAAGTCACCCGGCCCGGGCTGTCAAGCGGAAAAGCGTGAGATCTCCGCCTCTGCGGTCAATCGCGTGCGAAGGCCTTCACGTACTACTTCGCCATCCACGACGAGCGACCCAAACCGTTCGTGTGGACGAAGATGGCGGCCGAGATCTTCGCCAGCCTCGAAACGATTTAGTCGACGTATCTCAGATTCACGAGACTAGGACAGAGTCTGTGTTCGAGCGCCGGCTTTGCCCGCGCCATCGACTTCTGGGGGGAGGTTTCGGAAGGGGGGCGAAGCCCCCTCAGAGTCAATCAGTCCTTGCCCTTCTCGACCGTCGCGCGCTCGACGGCGAGGAGCTTCTCGATGTCGATCACCTTCAGCATCTCGTGCTCCACGGGCGACCAGTCGACCTTGGGCTGCCTGGCGCCGAAGTCCTCGGCGAGGTCCGCGTAGACTTTCTTCCACGCGACGTAGGCCGCGAGCAGCGGCGTGGAGGGATCGGCCACGATCGCGTAGCCGAGGGCACCCAGATCCTTGAGGCTCATGCCGTGCCCGGCGAGGCCGCCCCGGCCCGCGAGGTACATGAGCGACCCGCCCAGCCGTGCGGCAATCGCGCGAAGCTGCTCGGGCCGGTGGGCCATGGAGAGCAGGAGGACGTCGGCCCCGGCCTTGCGATAGGCCTCGCCCCGGCGAAAAGCGTCGTCCATGTCGCTGGCCCGCATGGCGTTCGTGCGCCCGATGATCAGGAAGTCGGGGTGGCGGCGCGCGGCCACCGCCTCCCTGACCTTGGCCGCCATGAGCTCGACGGGGATCATGTGCTCGATGCCCACATGGTGATGCGCGCGCTTGGGCACGAGCTGGTCCTCGATCTCGATGGCCGCGAAGCCGGCCGCCTCGACCATGCCGATGGTGCGGTGCATGTGCATGGGATCGCCATAGCCGCAGGCGCCGTCGAGAATGAGGGGCAGCGAGGACACGGCCCGGATGTCGAGGGCGGCCTGGCACATCTCGGTCAGGTTCAGGTTCGCCTCGAGGGCGACCTTCTGGTATCCCGTGGCCCCGCCGCCCAGATAGCCGGCGGGGAAGCCCGCGACCTCGACCATCCTGGCCATGAGCGGGTTGAGGACGAGCGGAGCGGTGACGGGGAGCGGGCCCTGCATGAGCGCACGAAGAGACATCGCGGTCCTCCTGGCGGGGATGTTAGCTCAGGGTTCGGCGTCGCGCGATCACGTTGTCACTTAAGTCAGGGGGGAGCGGCCGCCGCTCCTCCCCCGGCACCCCTCACCGGTTACCCGCGACGGCTCAGGCCCGTCTCAGGACGAGCATCACGATCTCGGGAGGCACGAGGAAGCGGACGGGGATGATGCTCGTGGCGATTCCCGAGGTGACGAAGAGCTGCCGTCCGCCTTCCTCGATGTGACCGATCGCATAGCGCTGGCCGTATCTCGACGGGACGATGGGCCGGCCCACCAGCGGGATGTAGACCTGTCCGCCATGGGTATGCCCGGCCAGGGTGATGGCCACGCGTGCCGGCACCAGGGGAAAGACGTCGGGACTGTGGGTGAGGGCGATGATGGGCTCCGCGAGCGGCACGGCGCTCGTGGCACGCGCGGGATCAGGGGTGCGTGTGTCGAAGTCGGCCAGCCCGACGAGCCAGAGGGGGTACCCGCCGTGCCGGAGGCGCACCGCTTCGTCGTCGAGGACGACGATGCCGGCCGCGCGGAGCGCCCTCGCCACCCGCGGACCGTCGTACCACCAGTCGTGGTTGCCGAGCACGGCGAAGACGCCGAACCGCGCGCGA
>Ga0137394_10002550_pt1 | contig 13480 bp, 10 predicted proteins | sample czobulk116metaG_FD_108278 | JGI IMG/M metagenome (GOLD analysis project Ga0137394, IMG submission 108278) | Vadose zone soil microbial communities from Angelo Coast Range Reserve, California, USA - czobulk1.16 metaG | ecosystem: Environmental > Terrestrial > Soil > Vadose zone | place: USA...
GACGAACTCGCCCGCCTGCGTAGAGGGCGACTTGCCTTGCGCCGCGTCGCGCCGGGCGCGCCGGATCGTCTCCTTGTCGGGCATGGGGACCGCCTCCTGTGCGAGACGATGCGTCCGCAGGCCCGACTTGGCATCTGGGCGCGCCCAGTCGCCGCCAACAGGGCGGCGCTGCGCTTTTTAGCGCGGACGCGATGGCTCTAGGCCAGCAGTGCGGCCACCCGCTCGGCCAGGGCAAGGGCGGCGGTGAGCCCGGGCGACTCGATGCCGACCAGGTTGACGAAGCCCGGCAGGTCCTCCGACACGACGAAGTCCTTCTCGTCCGGGTCCGAGGGCCCCCGCAGCTTGGGCCGGATGCCGCAGCCGTCGTAGGCGAGCTGCTCGGCGCGGACGTCGCCCAGGAGCGCCCGCGCGGCGGCCAGGAAGGCCGGCAGCTTGTCCTCGCGTGGGGAGAGATCGTCCTTGCGGGCGACGTGCTCCACGTCCGGGCCCAGCCGGCAGCCTCCCGCGAGGTCCAGGGTGAGGTGCACGCCCAGTCCCGCCGCTCCGCGACGCCGCACCGGATAGACCAGGTGCCGGAAGGGAGCGGCCGGCGCGAAGCGGAAGTAGTCGCCGCGCCAGGGGTGGACCCGGTAGCGCTCGACGCCGGCGAGCGCCGCGACCTCGTCCGCGTGGAGCCCGGCCGCGTTCACCACCCGCTCCGCGCGCACCGGACCGCGCGCGGTGTCCAGATCGTACGCCGCCGGGCCCTTCCGGGCGATGCCGCGCAAGCGCGCCTGCGTCAGCACCAGCGCTCCGTGCTCCGCCGCGTCCGCCGCGAGCGAGCGGGTCAGCTCGACCGGGTCGACGATTCCCGTCTCGGGGCACCAGAGCGCGGCGGCCGCGGGGACCGCGGGCTCGCGTTCTCGGACGAAAGCCGCCGGGACCAGCTCGACGCCCCGCGCTCCGCTTTCGCGGGCGTTCGCCTCCAGCGCCTCCAGGTCGGGAACCGCGGCCGGGTCCACGGCGACGACGAGCTTCCCGGGCTTTCCGTGCGGGACTCCCCGGGCGCGCGCCCACTCGTAGAGGAGGGCGCTTCCGCGCACGCACGCCTGCGCCTTGAGGCTCCGCGGCGGATAGTAGAGGCCGCTGTGGATGACGCCGCTGTTGCGGCTGGTCACGCCGTCGCCGAGGCGTTGCGCCGCCTCGAGCAAGAGGACGCTGCGCCCGGCGCGCGAGAGCGCCGAGGCGACGGCGCACCCGACCACGCCGCCGCCGACGACCGCCACGTCGACTTCCGCATCCACCTGCCCGCCAGCTTAAGACAGATTCCGCGGTTCGGGGGGGCGGCGGCGGCTCAGAATCGGGTGCCGTACATCGCCATCGGGGCATCGAAGCCGATCGAGCGCTGGTCGGCGACCGGGCCCGTGAACCTCCGGTCCGCGTTCGAGGCCGCGTCCACCGCGCCGAGGACGAGCCCGACCGCGAGGCCGATGCCCGCCCCGACCGCGAGGTCGCGCTGCCAGTTGCCCCAGCTTCCGTTGCTGCCGTTCTCGATGTACCGGCGGTACACGGCCACCCCGCCGCCGACCGCGGCGCCCGCGATCGCGCCGCCGATGGCGTCGCGCGCGATGATGCCCGCGGTCGAGGGCCGCTCCGTCTGCACGGTGGCCACTTCCTGCGCGAGGGCGGAACGGGCGGGCGGGACCACGCCGGCCTCGCGGCCAACGGCGTGCGCCGGCACGGCCAGCGAGAGCGAGAGGACGAGCGTGGAGGCGGCGAGCGTTCCCTTCAGCATGGCGGTTCTCCTTTAATCTCAGCAAAGCTGCGGGCGTAGGGGAACGTACGCAACCCGACGGCCGAGAGGGCGGGCCCCGCCTCGCGCGTCCCTCAACCGGCCCTTTGCCGATGCTCTACGATGCACGGATGTCCGTTCTCGCCACCGTCCGCGAAGCGCTCCGGGGCACGAAGGAGGACTTCACCGACGGCCCCATCGGGCGCTCCCTGGTGCTTCTCGCCGTCCCCATGGTGCTGGAGACGGTCCTCGAATCGCTGTTCGCGGTGGTCGACATCTTCTTCGTCGCGCACCTCGGCGCCGACGCCATCGCCACCGTCGGGCTCACCGAGTCGATGGAGTCGCTCGTCTACGCGGTCGCCATCGGCCTCGGCATCGGCGCCACCGCGGTGGTCGCGCGGCGGACGGGCGAGAAGGACCCCGAAGCCGCCGCCCACGCCGCCGCGCAGGCGATCTTCCTGGGCGTGCTCGTCGCGCTCCCCATCGCGCTGCTCGGGATCCGCTTCGCTCCCCAGCTCCTCGCCGCGCTGGGAGGGTCGCAGAGAGTGCAAAGCGAGGGAGCCGGCTTCACCCGGGTGGTGATGGGCGGCAACACCGCCGTGCTGCTGCTCTTCCTCGTCAACGCCGTCTTCCGCGGCGCCGGCGACGCGACCATTGCGATGCGTTCCTTGTGGCTCGCGAGCGCCTGCAACATCGTGCTCGGGCCGCTGTTCATCTTCGGCGTCGGCCCGTTCCCGCGGCTGGGGCTCACCGGCGCCGCCGTGGGCACGACCATCGGGCGGAGCATCGGCGTCCTGTACCAGATCAGGCAGCTCGTCCGGCGGGACGGCCGCATCGTCATCCGCGCGCGCCACCTGCGCCCGGATCCGCGGCTGCTCTGGCAGTTGGTTCGCCTCTCGGCCGCTGGGATCCTCCAGCTCTTGATCGGCACCACCAGCTGGGTCGGCCTGGTTCGCGTGCTCTCCGTCTTCGGCAGCAGCGTGCTGGCCGGCTATACCATCGGTTTGCGCGTGATCGTCTTCGCGCTCCTGCCCTCGTGGGGCCTGAGCAACGCGGCAGCCACCATGGTCGGACAAAGCCTGGGGGCGAAGAAGCCCGATCGCGCCGAGCAGGCCGTCTGGATGGCCGCCCGCTACAACATGTGGGTGCTGGGCGGCATCGGGTTGCTGTTCGTGATCTTCGCCGGCCCCATCATCCGCTTCTTCACCGACGACCCGGCCATCGTTCCGTGGGGAACCGCCTGCCTGCGGGTGGTCAGCCTGGGGTTCGTCTTCTACGCGCACGGCATGGTCCTCACCAGCGCGATCAACGGCGCCGGCGATACCTGGACGCCGACGCTGCTCAACGCCGTCTGCTTCTGGCTGTGGGAGGTCCCCCTCGCCTGGGTCCTGTCGCATTTCACCGGCCTCGGCCCCCGAGGCGTGTTCGCCGCCATCACTGTCGCCTTCTCGACGCTCGCGCTGGCCAGCGCGTGGGTCTTCCGCCGAGGGAGATGGAAGATGCGCGCGATCTAGGACCCGCCGCGCGGGTGGTTGACCGACTGTCCAGAGGATGCACAACTCTTGGGGGGGCCAAGAGCCCCGAGGATGAGCGAGCGGACGCGTCCGGGTTCGAACAAGTACCCCCGGCTGCAAGCCCCTGTTTACTTCACCCGGGCCGGCAGCCTTTGGCCTTGGCGGAAGCGCCAGCCGGCCGGACGTCTACCAGGCGGCATTTCCGTCTTCACCGACGACCAGCCGCTGGAGCGGGGCGTCTCTTTGCGCCTCGAGATCTTCCTGCGCGACGGCACGAACGTGGTCTGCCGCGCCCAGGTCGCCTGGGTCGAGACGCTGCCCGACGGCGCTCCCGCCCGGTACGAAGTGGGCCTCGATTTCACCGTCCTCCGGCCGAACGACCGCGAGCGCCTCTCCAGCGCGCTGGAGCCGGAATCGAGCCATCCCTAAAAAACGCGCGGCGCCGCCGGGTACTGCGGCGGGCTAGTTGCACGGTGGACAGTCGGCGCCTGCGGGCGAGCGACCCGGCGACCGGTCCCGACGATCGGCGCCGGTAATAAATCCGGTACGACGTCCGGGCGGATCGACACTTTCTTACAGTGTTCCAATGTAGCTGATTTTGACGGGATGCGCAGGACCCGTCGAAAACCAACGAACAGGCGGGGATGCGCTCTTGGCAAGCCCGTTGCTAAGAGCACCGCCGAGTTCGCCCAAGAACGGGGTCGGATGAGCACGCGGCCCGAAGACCGAGGTGTGGATGCCGCAGTGGACGACCGCCAGCCCCCGAATCGATTGGCGGTCGATCGATCCCCGCTCTCGACAGTCAGCACGAGCATCACCCGCGGCGTAGCGGACTGCGCTGCCGTCTGTACCACCTCAGGAGACTTCGCGATGCAAATGGCTCGGACACATCTCGCCTCCTCCGATGCAGAGAGGCGGACGCCGCAGATGAGCGGTGCGAATCCCGGCGCTGCCGCGGAGCGCCTCGCCGGGGCCGAAGCCGTGCAACCCGCGATCGCCATCTGCCGGCAAGGCACCGCGAGCGAGCTCGCCTTGGTGAATGAGGCCGAACCGATTCCGCAAGTCGCTTTTGATCCCGACGCGCTCGCGGAGGAGTTCGAGGATTTCGATCTCGAGCTTGCCACGGTCGTCCGCTTGGCGCTCAAGCGCGCGCTCGACATCTTCATCGCCATCGCGGCGCTGCTGGTCGCTCTGCCGCTCTTCGTGGTCATCGGCGCGCTCATCAAGCTGGGCGACAGCGGACCCGTGTTCTTCTTCCAGCGGCGCGTGGGCCTGCACGGCCAGACGTTCCGGATGCTGAAGTTCCGGTCCATGGTGACTGAGGCGGAGCGGCTGAGGCCCAGGCTGGAGGTCCGCAACGAGTCCAATGGTCCCGCCTTCAAGATGAAGCTCGATCCGCGGGTCACGGTGATCGGCAGGTTCATCCGCAAGTACTCGCTCGACGAGCTGCCGCAGCTGATCAACGTCCTGCGCGGCGAGATGAGCATCGTCGGCCCTCGTCCTTCGCTCCCCAGCGAAGTGGCCAGCTACCAGCCCTGGCAGTACCGCCGGTTCGCCGTGCGCCCCGGCCTCACCTGCCACTGGCAAGTCTGCGCGCGCCGTTACCAGGTCTCCTTCGACGATTGGATGCGGCTGGATCTGAAATATGTCGAGGAGTGGAGCCTGCGCAGCGACCTGGACCTCATCTTCCGGACGTTCAGGGTGGTGCTCGGCGGGACCGGCGAGTAGCCGTCGCTCGGAGCCTCAAGCCGGCCAGGAGCCGATCCGCCTCGTCTCGGGAGGCGACCTCCATGTGCGCAGAAGGACGGCGAGGAACTTCGGATCGTCCCGGAGGTACCGTCCGGCCAGGCGCCGCGGCTCCTGCGCCAAACGGTAGAGCCACTCGAGGCCGGTGCGCCGCATCCAGGGCGGCGCCCGCCGTACGGCCCCGGCGGCGAAGTCCAGCGCGGCGCCGATCCCCAGCGAGACCGCGGGAGCGAGCCGCGCGCGGCGCGCGGCGATCCACAGCTCCTGCTTCGGCGCGCCCAGCGCGACCAATATCAGATTTGGCCGCGCCTCGGCGATCCGCGCGAGCAGCGCCTCGTCCAAAGGGCCGGGGGCGAGGTCGACGCGGCCGTCCTCGACGCCGGCGACCTGCACCCCGCAAGACGCGGCGAACCGCTTCGCCACGGCGTTCGCCGACCCGGGCATTCCCCCGACGAGGAACACCCGCCATCCGCGCCGGCCCGCGCGCTCCAGGAGCGGCGCGACCAAATCGGCGCCGGAGATCTTCTCGGGCAGCGGTAGACCGAGGAGGCGAGAGGCCCACAGGAGCGGCTGCCCGTCGACCAGGCTGAGGCTGGCGCGCGCATAGGCGTCGCGGAAGGCGGCATCGGACTCGGCCTGCACGACGTGATCCACGTTGGGGGTGAACACCGCCCCCCCGGCGCCGGCATCGACCAGGCGCTCGATCTCGTCGAGCGCTCCGGCGAACGTCAGTGAATCGATCCAGATGTGGCCGAATCGGATCCGTTTCATCCGGTGGCGCCCGCCTGCGGGGCCGCCGGCGTTGCGCGGCGCTTCCGGCGGAACACGTCGCGCAGCAGCTCGAGGGTCTCGGCGTCGAGTCCGCCGAGCGCCCGGAGGATCCAGGCGTACGCGGCGATCGAGAGCGGAAGCGCCAGGAACGGGAACGCGCGGAGGGCGAATCCGACGGCGCCCATCCCCAGCGCCGCGGCGAGCGAACGGACCAGCGTCGTCCCGAGGGTCCGGTCGACGACACCGGCGGGAAGGAGGACCACGCCGGCCACGACCATCGCCACTTCCGCGACCACCACCGACGTGCTCACGCCGACGCCGCCGTTCCCCGCCAGCCGCTCGAACCGGGGAATCAGGATCGGGTCCAGGATCAGGCTGACCACCACGCAGAGGCTCTGCGCGACGGCATAGCGGAGCTGGCGCTTCGCGGCCGCGATCGCGATCCCGAGCACGATGCTCGCGTACACGAGGACCACGTAGACCGCCAGGATGCGGAGGTTCGCCGCGGCGGGCCCGAACCGTTCCGCGCCGTAGATGACGTTCACCGGGATGTTCGCGAACAGGGCCGTGCCGGTCGCGGCGAAGATGCCGACCATGGCCACGGCCCGGAGCGCAAGGCGCACCAGGGCGATGTACGACGGTCGATCCTCCGCCCACAGGCGGGAGATGGTCGGATAGATGGCGAACGACAGCGTGGTGGCGGGAAAGAGGAGGACGCCGACGATCCGGCTGGCGGCGCTGTACCATCCCATCGCTTCCGGGCGGGCGAGCTTGGAGAGGAAGGTGGCGTCGACGTACGGCTGCAGGCGGACGACCAGGTCGAGGATGAGGAATCCGAGGCCGCCGTGCAACAGGCCCGGGATCATCCGCGGCCTCCACTGCGGCCGGCCCATCCCCAGCCGCAGCAGCAGCGCGATCTGGACGAGCGTGGTCACCGATGCGGCGACGAGCTGCGCGATCAGGGCCGCGCGAAGCCTGCCGCCGAGGAGCAGCGTGGGGACGAGCAGGCTCGCCTCGAGGACGTTGCCGAACACGGCCGTCCGCGCGTGCCAGCCGAGCTTCTCGAAGCCGCGGAAGATCGCGCTGCAGAGCGTGCCGATGCTCCCGACGGCCATGCGCGCCCCGCAGAGCAGCAGGACCGTCTTGATCCGCTCGTCATAACCGAGCAAGGCCGAGGCCTGGGGGATGGCGAGCAGCACGACACCCGCGAATACGAGCCGCTGCAGGGCGGCGGCGCCGAACAGCTCGCCGGCCCTGGCCCGGTTGCGCGCCACCTCGCCGGCGAGGAACTGGCTGCCCCACTCGACGAAGAGGAAAGCGACCAGCAGGGTCGTGTTGGCGAAATAGATGATGCCGAAATCCGCCGCGCCGAGCGACCGCGCCAGGACGGCATTCACCACCATCGACACCGGCGTGGTGATGAACTGCGAGAACACCAGCGCCAGCATGTTGCGCACCACCAGGGCGCTGGCGCGCCGGGGAGCGCCTCCCTCCGCCGCCGGCGCGGGCTCCGCCCCCGCCGTCAAACCGGGCATCGCCTCGGGAACGCTCATCGTGGATTCCAATGCCTCGCTTGGCGCGCGTTCAACTCCTTGGTCGCCGCGGCCTTGCCCTTGAGCAGGCAGGCCCACTGGTAGCCGCGCAGGAATCGGCGGAACTCGGCGTCGCCGTAGCGCGGGGCCCGCCGGATCAGGCTCTTCAAGTATCCCTGCAGCATCGCCAGGCCGCCGACCACGAGCGGCGGACGGGTCATGCGGTAGAGCGCGCTGGCCAGCATGTACACGGGCGTGGTGCCCATGAAGTACTGGCCGAACCCGTGCCTCACCCGGCCGGTCCACCAGTTCTTGTGGCTGGTGCCCATCGGGCGCAGGTGGACGAAGCGGAGCTCGGGATCGTCCCAGGACACCGCGATCCATCCGAGCTGCCGGCAGCGATGGCCGTCGATGCCGTCCCACATCAGCTCGCGCACGAACCCGCCGATCTGGCGGAAGCACGCGGTGCGGTAGAGCTTGGTCATCCCGACCGAGTTCTCGTCCCCCGTCTTCTCCGAGACGAGGTTCGAGAGGTCGGTCAGCGGGAATCGCACCGCCGCGTCCGGCTCCCCGGGCCTGACGAAGTACGGCTTGCCCGAGCAGGTGCCGATCCGCGGTTCGGCCTCCATCCGGTCCATCAGGCCGGCGAAGTACCCGGGCGGCAGGTCGAGATCGAGGTCCAGCTTGCAGACGTAGTCGAAGGCTCCCGGATCGATGGTGTCGTAGCCGCCGTAGAAGGCGTCGATCACGCCGCCGCCCAGCTTGCGGTCGCCGCGATCGGGCCGCCGCAGCACCCGGATCCAGGGAAATCGCGCTGCGTACTCGGCGAGGATTCGCGGCGTTCCGTCCTTCGAGCCGTCGTCGACGATCAGCCAGAGGGCGGGCAACTCCGACTGGCGCGCCACCGCGTCGAGCGTGCGCCGCGCATACTTCTCCTCGTCCCGGCAGGGCGTGACCAGGCAGTAGCTGCGCGAGCTCACCTGTGCACCCCGTGGCGAGCGCACCAGCGCACCAGGACGTAGATCGCCCAGACCCGCGACCAGTACAGCCCCGGGGAGCCGACCAGGAACGCGTGCCAGAGCTTCTCCACCGCCGTCGGATCCAGCCCGGCGGCGCGGACGGCGGCGGGGTCGCGAAGCACCTGGTCGATCCTCTTGCTCAGCCCGCGCCGGATCCACCGATCGAACGGGAGCACGAACCCGCTCTTCGGGCGATCGAAGAGCGCCGGATCGAGCCCGCGCAGGCCGATCCGCCGCAGCGCGGCCTTCCGGCGGACCGGCTCGTATCGGGGAGCGTCGGGCAGCCTCGAGACGGCCTCGAAGAGCACCTGGTCGACCAGCGGCAGGCGCTGCTCGATCGATGCAGCCATGCTGGCGGCGTCGCCGTCGCGCAGCAGGCGCTCGCCCAGGAAGAGGCGCTGCTCGAGCACGCTGATCGCCGAGAGCGGGCTCCTCGCCTCGATTTCCCGCTGGAGCTGGGCGCGCACCGCAGGGGGGAGACCGTCCACGAGGGCGCCGTCGGACGGGACGAGAGCCCGCTGGAAATCGGGCAGGAAGAGCGCGTACGCGAGTTGGTACAACGCGATCAGGTCGTCCCCGCGCCGGAGCATGTCGGGCAGCTTGGCCCACCGGGTCTGCGGCGCCATCGCGCCGTTGGAACGCCGCAGGATCGAGGTCGCCAGCCTGGCGGCGCTCGCCAGCGCTTCGCGGGGCATCCAGCGCAGCCGCCGGCACCAACGCTGAAGCCGAGGGAGATCGCGGAACGAGGTGTACCCGCCGAACAGCTCGTCGCCGCCCGTCCCCACCAAGGCAACGGTGAATCCGGCCTGCCGGACCGCGTTCGACATGTAGTAGGAGTTCAGCCCGTCGAAGGTCGGCTGGTCGAGACTGTCGAGCGCCTGGTCGAGCTGGCTCACCACTTGCTGTTCGGTGAGCACCACCTCCCGGTGCTGCGTGCCGATCGCCCCGGCGATGCGCCGTGCGATGGGTCCTTCGTTGTACTCCGGCTGCTCGAAGGCCAGGGTGAAGGTGTGGACCGGGGTCCGGTTGGCTTTCTGCGCCAGGTTCGCGACCGCCGAGGAGTCCACCCCGCCGGAGAGGAAGACGCCGAGCGGAACGTCGCTGACGAGGTGGATGCGCAGGCAATCCTCGAGGAGGGCCGAGAGGCGCTCCTCGTCCATCGCGCCGGAAGGGGCGGGAGGCGGCACGGTCCAGAAGTCGCGCGACACTTCCTCCTCTCCGGCGCCGTCGTAGACGCGCAGCTGCCCGGGCGAGACGGACTCGATCCCCTCGACGGCGGTGTGCGGCCCGACCACGAAGCCGTTCCACACCACCGAGGCGGCCGCCTCGGGGTGCAGCCGGGGCTTGCCGAGAAGCCCCGAGGCGAGCAAGGCGCGAACCTCCGAGGCGAACGCGAGCGACCACTCCGCGGAAGGGTCGGTCGAGCGGGCGACGTAGAGCGGCTTGATCCCCAGCGGGTCGCGCGCGAGCAGGAGCTTGCGCAGCCGCGGGTCCCAGGAGGCGAACGCGAACATGCCGCGCAGCGCCGCGGCTGCGTCGGGCCCTTGCGTTCCCAGCGCGCGGAGCAGCACCGCGGTGTCGCCGGAGGACTGGAAGGTCTGTCCGGAGGCGGCGAGGCGGCCGCGCAGCTCCTGGAAATTGTAGATCTCGCCGTTGAAGACGATGACGTGGCCCGTGACGGGGTCCACCATCGGCTGCGCGCCGGCAGGCGAGAGGTCGAGGATCGCGAGGCGGCGGTGGGCGAGCAGGGCGCCGAAGCCGCGCGCGTCCGCCGGGGACTCCCACGTGCCGAAGCCGTCCGGCCCCCGATGGAGCATCGCGTCGCTCATCCGCTGGAGAGCGGCGCGGTTGCGGGCGCCGATACGCCCGATGATCCCGGCTATTCCACACATTGACGTTGGAAAATGATACGGGAGGATGCGTCGCGCAACGCGCGTTCGCAATCGCGCATGGTCGACAGTGTCCAGAACCGTGTGTCATAACCGCCGGCGCCGGGCGACGATGGGCCGCGACCGACTGCACCTCCTCTACCTGTCGCAGTTCCCGCCCGGTCCGCCGACGTTCGGCGCGCAGCGGCGCATGGAAGGCTTGATGGCGGCGCTCGCGCGGCGCCACGAGATCACCGGCGTCTCGCTCATCGCGCCGGACCTCGACCCTTCGGCTGCGACGCGCTCGATGCGCGCGTACTGCCAGGAGGTCGTGCTGGTGCCGGCGCGGGCGTGGCAAGGCTCGGGCAAGCGCCTGCAGCAGATGCGATCGCTGTTGTCGACCCGGAGCTTCGAGCGCGGATTTCACGACCTGCCGGCGCTGCGAAGGGCGCTCGACTCGCTGCTCGCGCGACGCGCATTCGACGTCGTGAGCGTCGCGTTTCCGTTCCTCGCGCTGCGGCGCCTTGCCAAGGCGCCCGCGGGCCGGCCCGCGCCGCGGCTGGTCCTCGACGAGCACAACATCGAGTTCGATCTCGCGCGGCAGCAGACGGGAAAGGAGCACGGAGCCGCGCGGAGGATCTACAACTCGATCAACTGGCGGAAGATCCGGCGCGAGGAGCTGGAGGTCTGGCGCTCCTTCGACGGCGTGACCTTCTGCTCTCCCGAGGACCAGGCGCGCGCCCGCGAGCTGGTCCCGAAGGTCCGGTCCGCGGTGGTCCCGAACGCGGTCGACCCGGAGTACTTCAGGCCGCGAAGCGACGATCCGCTCCCCGACGGACACACCGTCATCTTCTTCGGCGCCATCAACTACTTCCCCAACGTGGACGGCCTCCTGTATCTGCTTCGCGAGGTCTGGCCGCGCATCGCGCAGAGCCATCCGCACGCGCGCCTCCAGATCGTCGGGCAGCACCCCACCAAGGAGATCCTCGCCTTCCAGGGTCCGAGCATCGAGGTGCTCGGACGGGTCGACGACGTGCGCCCGCACCTCGCGCGCGCAGCGGCGTCCGTGGTGCCGCTGCGGATCGGCGGAGGCACACGGTTCAAGGTCCTGGAGACGATGGCGATGGCCAGGCCGGTCGTCTCCACCTCGCTCGGCGCCGAGGGCATCGAAGCGGAGCCGGGGCGTCACCTGCTGCTCGCCGACGATCCGGCCTCCTTCGCTGCCGCGGTCGGAAGGCTGCTCGACGATGCGGAACTCGGGGCGCGGCTAGGGCGAGAGGGGCGCGCGCTGGTCGAACATCGCTATTCGTGGCAGGCGGCCGCACACCGTCTCGATGTGTTCTTCCGCGAGCTTCTCGCGAAGTAGGTAGCCAGCGCAGATCGGGCGCCGCGTGTGTGGATGACACGAGTGGAGCTGCCCGCTTAGCTAACCAAGCAGAAGCGCGGGGGATTTTGCATGTCTAGCGGAATTTTACTGCGAACGTGTTTGCCAGCCAACAGCTGTACCCGGGGGGCGACACATGCGGATCCATGCTCTCGCGAGGCTCGCGCTCGCGATCGGAGTCGGCGCCGCCGGCGCCGGTTGCGCGCCGGGCGGGCAGATGCCGATGTCCGTCTCGGTCGCCGTGACTCCTCATCAGATTTCGGTCCAGCCGCAGGGCGGCTTCGCCTTCACGGCGACCGTCACCGGCGCTCCAGTGACAGATGTCGCCTGGTCGGTGCCTGAAGCGGGCGGCGGCACGATCGACGCGGGCGGCTATTACACGGCGCCTTCCTCGGCAGGCAGCTTCCACGTGGTGGCGACCAGCGTCGCGGACCCGTCCCGGAAGGGCACGGCCCTCGTATCCGTCAGCATGGCTGCGCCGCCCGGCGGCCTGGTGATCTCGTCGCCCCTTTCGCTCGACAAGACGACGGTGGTCGCGGGCGATACCCTGCACGGCACCGTCACCTACCGGAACACCGGTTCGACGCCGCTCTCCATCCAGCACCTGACCGTCTCGGTGCGGCCGCCCGGAGGGACCAACATCGGCGGGCCCTACTACGACTTGTTGCCGCAGCTGAACGGGCAGGTGGTGCAGCCCGGCGCCACCGTGACGCTGGCCGCCTCGCGCACGTTCGGGAGCGCCGATCCGCTCGGGCAGTGGTTCTCGTACCCGACCTACCAGGACGGCAGCGGCGTCTGGCACGACGGACCGAACGTCAACTTCGCCGTGGGCCAGGGCACTCCGCCGCCGCCCTCGATCGCGGTGACGGTCAATCCTTCGGCGCCGTCCACCGCGATCCTCGGGACGATCAGCTTCCAGGCATCGGTCACCGGGGCCGCCGCCGGCCAATCGACGTCGGTGACCTGGTCCGTGCAGGAGCTCCTCGGCGGAACGGTGAGCGCGACCGGGGTCTACACCGCGCCCGCCGTCGCCGGCACGTACCACGTGGTGGCCACCAGCGTGGCCGACACGTCGAAGACGGGCACCGCCACCGTGACGGTCACGCCAACACCGGTGATCGCCGTCTCGATCTCGCCCAATCCCGCCTCCATCGCGCCCGGCGGAACGCTGGCGTTCACGGCCACGGTGACGGGCATCACGGCGTTGCAGTCCAGCGCGGTGACCTGGTCGGTGCAGGAGGCGGGCGGCGGCACGGTCAGCTCCTCCGGCGTGTACGCCGCGCCCGTGGTGGAGGGCACCTATCACTTGCTGGCGACCAGCGTGGCGGACGTGTTGAAGATCGGCACGGCGGTCGTCTCGGTGGCGACGTTCAATCTCATCCCGGCGGTCCGCCGCACCATCTGGAACCCCGGGATCGCCGGCGGGGTCCCCGCGCGGACGACAGTCTGCGCGACGGTGGACGCCTCCACCTACGGCAACGGCACGGCGGACGCGCGCGCCGGCATCCAGGCCGCGCTGGACACCTGTCCGGTCGGACAGGTGGTGCAGCTCTCCTCCGGTGACTTCAAGATCGCCGGCACGCTCGGGATCACCAAGGGGATCGTCCTTCGCGGCATGGGGCCGACGCTGACCAAGCTGAAGATGCCGGTGGGAACGAGCGCCACCCCGATCGTGGTGGGCACGCACTGGTTCAAGTTCACCCAGTCCAGGAATCTGGCGAGCGACGCGGTGAAGGGAAGCCAGACGGCCGTGCTGACCTCGAACCCCGGTCTGACCCCGGGCGAGATCGTGGTGGTCGACCAGGTCACCAATCCCGCCATCACCGAGTGGAGCACCAAGTCCCCTCCCGGCGACGTGTCGCGCACCTGGTTCAC
>Ga0137394_10002553_pt1 | contig 13478 bp, 11 predicted proteins | sample czobulk116metaG_FD_108278 | JGI IMG/M metagenome (GOLD analysis project Ga0137394, IMG submission 108278) | Vadose zone soil microbial communities from Angelo Coast Range Reserve, California, USA - czobulk1.16 metaG | ecosystem: Environmental > Terrestrial > Soil > Vadose zone | place: USA...
GGACCGCGGTCACCTTGGCGGAGGCGGTCGGTTGGACTGTCTGTTCCGGTACGAGAAAGATCAACGCGACAGCGATGGCGCCCGGAATGATCGTCAGCGCGAACAGCGTTCGGTACTGGTCCGGATAGAAGAACAGGAACACGGAGGCAAGGGTCGGACCGATCACCGCGCCGAGATGATCCATCGCCCGGTGAAACCCATACACCTTTCCTCTCGTTGTCGGCGTCGTCCAGGTGGCGAGCATCGCGTCGCGCGGCGCTCCCCGCACGCCTTTGCCCACGCGGTCCAACACGCGCACGGCGAAGACCTGCGTCCACGTCGTGGTGATCGCGATGAACGGCCGCGCGATCGCCGACGCGCCGTACCCGAACAGCACGAGCGGCCGCTTGGATCTGGAGCGGTCCGCGATCCGCCCCGATGCGATCTTCAGAACGCTGTTGACCGCTTCGGCCGCGCCTTCGACGATGCCAAGCGAGACGGCGCCGGCGCCGAGTACGTGGGTGAGAAAAAACGGAAGGAGCGGATAGATGGCTTCGGTCGCCGCGTCAGTCGCGAGGCTCACGAGGCCGAGCAGCCAGACGGCGCGCGGGAAACCGAACATGCTAAAAGCTAAAGTAATGGCTATCGCTTTTCGTATGGCGCGACCGGACCGTCCTTGACGACCGCGACCCAGATCCCGTTCTTCTTGCCCATCTTGTCGCGGTACACCGGAAACCCGCGGTATTCGCCCACCGGCTCGAAGCGATCGGGCGAGAACGAGGTCGCCGGCCCGGCGCTGTACCAGCGCGCGCCGCCGAACTCGAGCCAGACGCCGTTGGTCGCCGCCGGCCGCGGGATCGATTCGATCAGCGACCGCCCTGCGCGTCCGCGATCGGGCGCGATCGAGGTACCAGCCGCCGACGCGGGCCCCGCCTGGATCGAGCTCGGCGTGCCGACAATCGGTTCGCGCGGCTCCGGCGTGGCCCGACTCTCGACGGGAAACGACGGCGTCCGGCTGCCGGTCGTCCCCGCCAGCTCGCGGTCGCGCCTCCGTTCGTACATGCGCATGGTCTCGCGACCGACCGGGACGTACAGAACGCTGTAAGGCTCCAGCGTCGCGTCGGCATAGACCGGGACGCGCTGGTAGATGCCGACCTGGGCCATGACCTGCCCGTCGAAGAATCGCGTTTCCCGCGTGGGGTAATAGAGCACGCCTTCGACCATGATCGGCTCGCCTCTGATCTGCCAGTCCGCCGTGGCGGCGGTCACCTCAGGCGAAGGCGTCCGGAACCGGTAGACCTGGGCATTTCCTGTTGTTGGCAACAGCACAGCCACAGTTAGGAACAGGCTGAGCGCAAGAACCCGCATGACAGACCTCCCCGGCGGGACGTCTCAACGGTCGTGCCAGCTGCTCGTCGTACAATGAGCAGGTTCATGTCGACACTGGCAGAGGTGCTCGCGAAGGAAACGCGCGAGGGGGAGCTGTACGACGTCCTGCCCGACGGCCGGCTGAAATGCTACGCGTGCGGTCATTGCTGCCCGCTGCCGGAGGGCGCGATCGGCGTGTGCAAGGTGCGGTTCAACGAAGGCGGCCGCCTGCGCGTGCCGTGGGGATACGTCGGCGGCGTGCAGTGCGATCCGATCGAGAAGAAGCCGTTCTTTCATGCGCATCCCGGGGCGCTCGCTTACAGCTTCGGGATGCTCGGCTGCGATCTGCACTGCGGGTACTGCCAGAACTGGGTCACGTCCCAGGCGCTGCGCGATCCGGCGGCGGTCGCGCCGCCGCTCCGCACGGCGCCAGAGGATCTCGTGCGCGATGCCGTGCGGCTCCGCGCGCGCGTGATCGTCAGCACCTACAACGAGCCGCTCATCACGAGCGAATGGTCCGTCGCCGTGTTCAAGGAGGCGAAGGCTGCGGGGCTGACGACCGGCTTCGTCTCGAACGGCAACGGCACGCCCCAGGTGCTCGACTACCTGCGGCCGTGGGTCGACCTCTATAAAGTCGATCTCAAGAGCTTCGACGATCGTCATTACCGGCAGCTTGGCGGGCGCCTCGATCCGATTCTCGACACGATCCGCCGTCTGCACGCGATGGACTTCTGGCTGGAGATCGTCACGCTGCTCGTCCCGGGCTTCAACGATTCCCGTGACGAGCTGATGCGGCTGACGACGTTCATCGCCGGCGTCTCGACCGACATTCCATGGCACGTCACCGCCTTTCACGGCGACTACAAGATGACCGATCCGGAGAACACGACGGCCGAAATGCTGCTGTCGGCGGCGGACATCGGGCGCGCCAACGGGCTGCGGCACGTGTATGCCGGCAATCTGCCGGGATCGGTCGGCGATCTGGAAGACACGCGGTGCGCGTCGTGCGGCGACGTGCTCGTCGCGCGGTACGGCTATTTCATCCGCGATTATCGCCTCACGACGGACGGCCGCTGCCCGTCGTGCGCGACGATGGTGCCAGGACGCTGGAGCGAGCGCTTCGACGGCCAGATCACGGCACGCCCTTTCGTTCCGGGAAGGCGCGGGCTAGAATTAAGAATTCTGAAGTAGGAATGTAGAATTCGTGGCCAGTCTTCCAACTTCTGAATTCCAGAGTCCAAATGGCATGATTGACCTCCTCGGCCGGCCACTGCGCAACCTGCGGCTCTCGGTCACCGATCGCTGCAACCTCCGGTGCGAGTACTGCATGCCCGAGGACGACTACGTCTGGCTGCCGCGTGAGGACGTCCTGCACTTCGAGGAGACGAGCGGCCTCGTCGACGTCTTTCTGTCGCTCGGGGTCGATAAGATCCGGCTGACCGGCGGCGAGCCGCTGCTCCGCCGCGACCTGCCGGCCCTGGTGCGGATGATCGCGGCCAAGCCGGGGCTGAAGGATCTCGCGCTGACGACCAACGGCGTGCTGCTCGCAGGTCAGATCGACGCGCTCCGTGACGCGGGCCTCGGACGCATCACCGTCAGCCTGGACACCCTGCACCGCGACCGGTTCCTGAAGCTGACGCGGTTCGATCAGCTCGACGCCGTTCACGCCGGCATCGCGTCCGCGCGGCGCGTGTTCGGCCAGCTCAAGATCGACACAGTCGTCATGCGCGGCGTCAACGACGACGAGCTGATTCCCTTGATCGAGTACGGCCGATCGGTCAACGGCGAGGTGCGGTTCATCGAGTACATGGACGTGGGCGGCGCAAGCCGCTGGTCGCCCGACCGCATCTTCTCGCGCCACGACATGCTCGACGCGCTCGCGCGCCACTACGGCGTCATCGTGCCGATCGCCGAACCCGGGTCGTCGGCGCCAGCCGATCGGTACCTGCTCGAGGATGGCACGACCTTCGGCATCATCGCCTCCACGACCGATCCGTTCTGCAGCACCTGCGACAGAAGCCGCCTGACGGCCGACGGCATGTGGTACTTGTGCTTGTATGCCACGCGGGGGATCGACTTGCGCGCGCCCGTGCGGCGCGGGGCGTCAAAGGAGGAGATCGCGGCGCTCATCAGCGGCGGCTGGCGCGCACGCGACGACCGCGGCGCCGAGGACCGGGTCGCCCTCGGCGATCGCCGCGCCTTCGTGCCGGTTCAGGATCTGCTCCGCAAGGATCCGCATCTCGAGATGCACACGCGAGGGGGATAGGCTCGCCGGAACGCATCGTGCGCGCGAGCGCCTCGGGTGCAAAGATCAGCCCAGGCGCTCTGGCGCCTTGAACGCGGGCGGCAGCTCAACGCGGCCGAACACCAGCAGCGAGACGGCCTCGAGCAGGCCTTTCACGCTGCATGGCTTGTCGAGAAACGCCTCGTCGGCCCAGAGGGTCACCTTATCCTTGAACAGGCGATCGCTGAAGCCGGTCAGGTAGAGGATCTTCAGCGATGGATGGGCCAGGCGCAGCCGCCGCGCCAGCTCGTCGCCGGTCATCTGCGGCATCATCACGTCGGTCACGAGGATGTCGAACCTCTCGAGCTTCGACGCCACGTCGATCGCTTCCGGACCGTCGGCTGCCGCCGACGTCGTGTAGCCGGCCTCCTGCAGCACGCGTTCGACGAACTTGCGCACCGAATCCTCGTCGTCGACGACGAGCGCGCTGGCGTGCCGTTGAGGTGCGCCTGTCATTCGCTCAGGCCCTTCAGTGCCCGCCGTTCGCCCGCGCCAGCATCTGAGCCACCCGCGCCGTCAGCACGGAGGCCTGAAATGGCTTGCTCAGGAAGCTGACGTTCGGGTTGTCCGCCTCCGGCGGAATGCCCGTGGCCGCGTAGCCCGATATGAACAGGACGCGCAACTTCGGCCGCAAGCCGATCAGGCGCTGGGCCAACGCCGGACCGTTCATCTCCGGCATCACCACATCGGTAATGAGCAGATCGATCTCGTTTCCGCGGTGATTGAAGATGTCGAGCGCCTGCCGGGGGCCCGGCGCTTCCATCACGTTGTACCCGGAGCGGCGCAGCATCGCGCTGACGATCACGCGCACGGCCTCTTCGTCCTCGACGAGCAGGATCGTATCGCGCCCGCGCGCGCCCGTGGTCGCCACCGCCACGGCCGGTGTGTGCTCCGGGAGCTGCCGTACTGCCGGCAGGTGCATCGTGAAGGCGCTGCCCGCGCCCGGCTCGCTCTCCACGGTGATGAACCCGTTGCTCTGTCGCACGATGCCGTAGACCGACGCGAGGCCGAGGCCCGTGCCCTTGCCCACTCCTTTCGTCGTGAAGAAGGGCTCGAACAGGTGCGCGCGCGCCTCGGGCGAAATGCCGACGCCGTTGTCGACGACGCGCAGCTGCACGTAGTCGCCGGCGGCGGACGGCTGCTCGGGCGGCATCTGGACCTGCGAGCCGCCGACCGGCGTCACCTCGAGCCGAATCTCGCCGCCCGCGGGCAGCGCGTCCCGCGCGTTCAGCACGAGATTCAGGATCGCCTGCTCGACCTGCGTGGCGTCGACGTGGACCATCGCCGGCTCCGGCGCCAGCTCGCAGACGAGCGAGATGTCCTCGCGAATCAGCCGCGTCAGCATGGTCTGCAGCTCGGCGACGGTCTGATTCAGGTCGACATCCCGGGGCATCAGCACCTGCTTGCGGCTGAAGGCCAGCAGTTGCTGCGTGAGCGACGCCGCGCGACGCCCCGCCTTCTGGATCTCCTCGAGATCGCGCCGGTCGGGATCGTCGGGGCCGCGCTCCACGAGGAGCAGCTCGGTGTAGCCCAGGATCGCCGTGAGCAGGTTGTTGAAGTCGTGCGCGACGCCGCCGGCGAGCCGGCCCACGCTGTCGATCTTCTCCGCCTGCATCAGCCGCTCCTCGATTCGGCGGCGGTCGCTGATGTCGCGCGCGATGCACACATGCCCGTGGCCGTGCATGCGCGTGCGGTAGATGCACTCGACGAGCCGCGTCCCCGCGCCGCGGCCGCGCACGTGATGCTCGCGCTGCGCTTCCCCCAGCGCAAGCAGCTCGCGCCACGCCGCGTGCAGCTGCTCGCCGCCGTCGACGACGAGCGCGTCGAGCGGCTGGTTGACGACTTCGCTCACGCTCGCGCCGAACAGCGCGCAGGCCGCGCGGTTCGCGTCGAGAATCAGCCGGCTGTCGTCGAGAATCAGCATCGCGTCGGCCGCATCGAAGAACACCGCACGGAACTGACGCTCGCGGTCGAGCAGGGCGAGCTCCGCCTCGACGCTCGTCGTCACGTCGATGAGAAAGCCGCGCAACTCGGTCAGCGTGCCGCCCGCGTCGAATTCGCCCGCGACGGCTTCGATGACATCGACCATGCCGCCGTCCTGCCGCCGGAGCCTGCACCGATGGTGCTCGAGACGGCCGGGATCGCGGACCGACGCGAGGAAGCGCTCCCGATCGTCCGCCATGTCGCAGATCGCCCGCATGCTGGTCCCGATCGCGTCGGCGACCGACGTGTACCCGAGCATCCGGGCGAGGCTCAGGTTGCAGGCGACGAGGCCGCCGTCCGGGCGGGACACGTAGACCCCCAGCCGCGCTCCTTCGAACAGCTCGCGGTAACGCTGATCGACCGAAGCGGCGGCGACTGCCGGCCCGTCCAGGCCGGCGTCCACGGGACTGATCACATCGCCGTCGCTCATCGCGGCCGCCGCTGCGCCGGGCGCGGCGCTTCGTCGGCGAGATGGTGACGCTCCAGGCGGCGATAGAGCGCGCGCCGGCTGATGCCGAGCACTTTCGCGGCCGCCATGCGGTTGCCGTTCATCTGCCGGAGTACGTCGAGGATGTGCCCGCGCTCCATCTCGTCGAGCGGCGCGGTCGTCTCGCCAGCCGTCGCCCTCGCGGCGCGGGGACTCGGTGACGTGGCGCCAGGCCGGAACAACTGCGCCGCGTCCGGACCGAACGCGCCGGCCAGCTCGCGCTCCGAGAGCAGCGTGCCGTCGGCCAGCATGCACGCGCGCTCGACGACGTTCTTCAGCTCGCGGACGTTGCCTTCCCACCGCGCGCCGAGCAGCAGCCGTTCGGCCGGCGCCGTGAGGCCGTGGATCGGCTTCCCCATCCGCGCCGCGCAGTCGCGCATGAACGCCGCGGTCAGGTACGGGATGTCCTCGCGGCGATCGCGCAGCGCCGGCAGGATCACTTCCACGACGTTCAGGCGGTAGAACAGGTCGCCGCGGAAGCGGCCGGCGGCCACCTCGGCGCGCAGATCGCGGTTCGTCGCGGCGATCACCGTAACATCGACGCGCTTCGGCTGCGGCGACCCGACGCGCTGCACTTCGCCGTTTTCGAGCGCGCGCAGCAGCTTCGCCTGCACCGACAGCGGCAGCTCCCCGATTTCATCGAGGAACAACGTGCCGCCATGCGCGGCTTCGAACATGCCCGGCTTCGAGTCGACGGCGCCGGTGAACGCCCCGCGCACATGTCCGAACAGCTCGCTCTCGAACAACGTGTCGACGACGGCCGAGCAGTTGATCGTCACAAATGGCCGGTTCCTGCGGCTGCCGGCATAGTGAAACGCGCGCGCCGCCAGCTCCTTCCCCGTCCCGGTCTCGCCGCCGACCAGCACGACCTTCGCATGCGGCGCCAGGCGCTGAATGAGGCTGAAGACTTCCTGCATCGCCGCGCTGCGGCCGAGCATCCCGCAGAACTCGAGCTGGCGCGCCATCTGGCTTTCGAGCGCGATGACCTGCGCGCGGCGATCCAGCTCCGTCCGGATGTCCTCGAGCACCTGCTTCAGACGATCGAAGTCGAACGGCTTGGTCAGGTACTCGCGCGCACCCAGCTTGATCGCTTCGACGGCGCTGTCCACTGCGGCGTACGCGGTCATGAGGATGACTTCGCAGCCAGGCACCGTCGTCCGAATCTGCCGCAGCAGATCCAGGCCGTTCACATCGGGCATCCGGAGATCGATCATCGCGAGGTCGGCGGGCTTGCGAAGCAGCGTGCGGATCGCATCCTCGCCGCTCGCGCAGGCAACCACATCGAACCCGGCCTTCGCTGCGAGGCGTTCGACGACTTTCAGCACCTGCGGCTCGTCGTCGACGACGAGCAGCAACGGGCGCGACAGAGCGGGTTTAGCTACCGCGATGACCATCGGTTTCGCCCCGCAATTGGGGCACGGCGCCTGGAACGTCTCCGGCGTCACATCCGCGATCGTCCGTGTCGGCTGGCGCATCTGAGTGGGCTCTTCGACCGCAAGGTCCAAGAAACATGCCCACCGGCGCGACCCGCACGCGCCTGAATCCGCCCCTCGAAGCGACCCGTGTGTGCGGTTTCGGCTGAGACAGTGTGCGAGTCTGTGCGTTATAGCACACATCGCACACGCCGGTCGCGGGGACTTGCTTTCGGATCATGGCGCTTCGTCTGGCAGCTCTTTTGCCTGTGCTCGCCACGGCCAACCCCATGACGAAGACAACGACGTCACTCACCTCTGTTCTCATTGTCGACGACGAGCCCGCGGTGCGCGACCTGATGTCGCGGTGGGTCTCTGCGCTCGGTCTTCATCCGGAAACCGCCGCGAACGCGAACGAGGCGCTCGCGACCCTGCGCACCCACCACTACGATCTCGCCGTCATCGACGTGATGATGCCGGGACACGACGGCCTCTGGCTGGCCAACGAGCTCCGGCGTGATCACCCGCACACGGCGGTGGTCATCTCCACAGCCTATACCGAGCTCCTCGACGGCGAGGATCAGCCGCGTCCAGTCGCCGACTATTTAATCAAGCCGTTTCAGCGGGAGCGGTTCGCGCTGGCCGTCGACCGCGGGCGGCAGTGGCGGAAGCAGGCGCTCGAAGAGGTGCAGTGGCACGCGGTGCTGTCGGTCGAGCTGCACGATCGCGCTGCGCACGTCTCCGCCATGGTGCGGGACCGGTCCGAGGCGGGCGAGGACGAGTCCGATGTGCTGATGAGCCTGGCCGAGCAGCGACTGCCCGACACGGTGTCTCACGGCGAGCGCGTCGCCCGGTACGCGCAGTCGGTGGCCCGGGAGCTCGAGGTCGACGGCGAGCTCGGGCGCGGCCTCGAGATCGCCGCGCGCCTGCACGACATCGGCAAAATCGCGATGCCCGACGCGCTGCTCACGAAGCCGTCGCCGCTGACACCGGGCGAGATGGCGATCACCCGCCAGCATGTCGATGTTGGCGCCGACATCCTCGAGGGGACGAAGACCCTCGCGGACGCCGCGCCGATTGTGCGCACCTCGCACGAGTGGTTCGGCGGCGGCGGGTATCCGTGCAAGATCGGCGGCGCCGAGATCCCGGTCGCCAGCCGGATCATCGCCGTAGTCGACGCGTACGATGCGATGACACAGGACCGCGCCTACGGAATCCGGTTCGACTCGTCGGACGCGGTCGCTGAGCTCCTCCGCTGCAGCCCTTCCCAGTTCGACCCTGAGGTTCTCGCCGCATTTCTCGCCGTGCTCGGCAGGCACTAAGGTTCGCCGCTCGCCCTTGCCGTTCGGGCGTCCGCGCGTTCCTCGTTCGTGGGACTCGCTCGTCCCACAAACGGACACTTTTTACGCGAAGAAGCGATCTTTTGTCACCACCTAAGTGTCAACGATATAATCACTTACACGTACATCCCCATCTGGCGTCGCATTTGCGTTGCGACGAAGCGATCGTTTTCACGACAGTTTCCGTCTAAGCTCACGAAAAACAACCATGGATATAGCTCGTCCGTCCAATGCGAGGAAGAAGCGGATCCGCCAGGCGATTTACGGCGCCGTGCTGTTGCTGGCCGTCGTCCTCGTCAGCTTCGGCCTGTCACGGCTGAAGCCTGCGGCTCCCACTGTTGAACGCGCAGTGGTGTGGCCGGCGAAGGTGGAACGCGGGCCGATGGTCCGCCAGGTTCGGGGTCTGGGCACGCTGACGCCGGAAGACATCCGGTGGATTCCGGCGACGACGCAGGGACGCGTGGAAAAGATCATCCTGCGCCCGGGCACGTCGGTGAAATCGAACGACGTGATTCTCGAGCTGACCAACCCGACGCTCGAACAGCAGTTGCTGGACGCGACGCTCAAAGTGCAGGCATCGGAGGCCGCGCTCGCGAACACCAAGGTGCAGGTGAACAACGACTTCCTGCAGTCGCGCGCGGCGGCGGCCCAGGTCGAAGCGGACTACAACAAGGCCAAGATGCAGGCGCAGATGAACGAGGAGCTCGCCAAAGATCAACTCGTGTCGGCGCTGGTGCTCCGGCAGTCGCAGGTCGATGCCGAGCAGCTCGGCGTCCGCAATCAGATTGCCAAGGACCAGCTCGCCAGCAAAGCCGAGTCGATGCGCGCGCAGCTCGCCGTGCAGCAGTCGGCGGTCGACCAGGCGCGCGCGCTGCTGCGGCTGACGCAGCAGCAGCGCGACGAGCTGAAGGTGCGCGCCGGCCTCGACGGCATGCTGCAGCTCGTGCCGGTGGAAGTCGGCCAGCAGGTCGCGCCGGGGACGAACCTCGCGCGCGTCGCGAACCCGAGCCGGCTCAAGGCGGAAATCAAGATCGCGGAGACGCAGGCCAAGGACATTCAGCTGGGTCAAAAGGCTGAAGTCGACACGCGCAACGGCGTCGTGCAGGGCCGCGTCGCCCGCATCGACCCGTCGGTCCAGAACGGCACGCGCACGGTGGACGTCACCCTCATCGGCGAGCTGCCGAGGGGCGCAGTGCCGGACCTGAGCGTCGACGGCACGATCGAGCTGGAGCGGCTGAACGACGTGCTCTTCATGGGGCGCCCCGCCTTCGGTCAGGACCAGAGCGTCGTGGGCCTGTTCAAGATCGGGGAGGACGGCGTCAACGCCGAGCGCGTGCAGGTGAAGCTCGGTCGCAGCTCGGTGAACACCATCGAGGTCTTGTCGGGTCTCAAAGTCGGCGATCAGGTAATTCTGTCCGACATGTCGGCATACGACGCATACGACCGTATCAGGCTTAAGTAGGGCGGCGCTTCAGGGGTCGCCTCATGGGAGAGAATGATGGCTGAAAACGGACAGGCGCTGATCAAGCTGGATGGTGTGACGAAGGTCTTCTTCACAGACGAAGTCGAGACGCACGCACTGTCAGGGATCCACCTCTTGATCGAAAAGGGCGAGTACGTGTCGATTGCCGGACCGTCGGGCTGCGGCAAGTCGACGCTGCTCTCGATCCTCGGCCTGCTCGATTCGCCCACTGAGGGGCAGTACCTGTTGAACGGCCGGCCGGTCGCCGAGCTGCCGGCCTCCGAGCGCGCGCGCGTGCGCAATCGCGAGATCGGGTTCATCTTCCAGAGCTTCAACCTGATTGGCGACCTGACGGTCTTCGAGAACGTCGAGCTGCCGCTCACCTATCGCGGGATGAAAGCGGCCGAGCGCAAGCAGCGGGTCGAAGCGGCGCTCGAGCGCGTCGGGATGGCGCATCGCGCCAAGCACCTCCCCAGTCAGCTGTCGGGCGGCCAGCAGCAGCGCGTCGCCGTCGCGCGCGCCGTCGCCGGCGAGCCGTTGATCCTTCTCGCGGACGAGCCCACGGGCAACCTCGACTCGCGCAGCGGCGAAGCGGTGATGGATCTGCTGCGCGAGCTGCATCGCGCCGGCGCGACCATCTGCATGGTCACGCACGACCCGCGCTACGCGCGCCACGCCGATCGCAGCATCCACGTCTTCGACGGCCGCGTCGTCGAGGAGCAGACAGAAATGGCTGTGACCGAGTAGAACGCCGCCATGGCTGAGGGCTGAGGGCACACGGTGGATGGACACGTCATCGACCATGGTCGATTAGCCATCAGCCATCCGCCATCAGCCATCTCGCTCCCAGGACTCACATGCTGATTTCGTTACGCAACGTCGAAAAGTCCTATCCGCACGGTGTCGGGCGAACCTACGTCCTCCGGCGGGTGAACGTCGACATCAAGGAAGGCGAGTTCGTCTCGATCATGGGACCGTCGGGCGCCGGCAAGTCGACGCTGTTGCATATCCTCGGGATGCATGACAGCGCGTGGTCCGGCGAGTACTACTTCATGGATCAGCCGGTCCATCGTCTCAGTCCGAAACAGCGTTCGGAACTGCACAAGAAGCACATCGGCTTCGTCTTTCAGAGCTATCACCTGCTGGACAACCTGACCGTGTACGAGAACCTGGAGATCCCGCTCTCGTATCGCAACGTCAGCCGCAAGGATCGTCAGAGCATGGTGGCCGACATCCTCGATCGCTTTCAGATCGTCGGGAAAAAGGACCTTTACCCGAATCAGCTGTCCGGCGGCCAGCAGCAATTGGTGGGCGTGGCGCGCGCGGTGATTGCGAATCCGCAGGTGGTTCTGGCCGACGAGCCGACCGGCAACCTTCATTCGGCGCAAGGCAAAGAAATCATGGAGCTGTTCCGCACGCTGAACGAGAGCGGCGCGACGATCATCCAGGTCACGCATTCGGAAGTGAACGCGTCTTATGGGACACGCATCATCCAGCTGCGTGACGGCTGGGTGGTCGAGGAAGAGCCGTCCAACCAAAGGCCCGCCGTCAACGTCTAAACGGCGGCCATTTTCAGATTGCGGATTGCGGATTGCGGATTGCGGATCGCAACCTGCGAGCTGACTCGTGGAGAGACCTGTGGCACTTGCCCAACGATGGCCGGTTGAAGACCAGACGCCGATGCGATCCGAGACTGCGAACCCGCGTGTGCTCATCGCGGACGACCAGCCCGACGTGCTCGAAGCGCTTCGCCTGCTGCTCAAGGGCGAAGGCTACAAGATCGAGTCGGCCGGATCGCCGGCGGCGATTCTCGAAGCGATCGACGCCGACGAGTTCGACGCCGTCTTGATGGACCTCAACTATGCGCGCGACACGACGTCGGGCCAGGAAGGGCTCGACCTGCTCTCGCAGCTGCGGTCGCACGACGTGACGCTCCCGGTCGTCGTCATGACCGCGTGGGGCAGCGTCGAGGTCGCCGTCGAAGCGATGCGTCGCGGCGCGCGCGATTTCGTGCAGAAGCCGTGGGAGAACGCGCGGCTGTTGACGATCGTCCGCACGCAGGTGGAGCTCGCCCGCGCGCTGCGCCGCCAGCAGAAGCTCGAGGCGGAGAACCGCTCGCTCAAGCCGGATACGCGGCCCCTGCTCATCGCCGAGGCCGTGTCGATGCGGCCGGTGCTCGAGCTGATCTCCCGTGTCGGGCCGTCGGAGGCCAATGTCCTGGTCACCGGCGAGAACGGCACCGGGAAGGGAACCGTCGCCCAGGCGCTTCACGCCGTGTCGGGGCGCGCGGGCAAAGGGCTCGTCACGGTGAACGCGGGCGGCCTCTCGGAAGGTGTATTCGAGAGCGAGCTGTTCGGCCACGTGAAGGGTGCGTTCACCGACGCCAAGACCGATCGCGTGGGCCGCTTCGAGCTCGCGGACGGCGGCACGCTGTTTCTCGACGAGATCGCCAACGTCCCGATCAACCTGCAGCCGAAGCTGCTGCGGGTGCTCGAGACTGGCGACTTCGAGCGCGTCGGATCGTCGCGCACACGCAACGTCAACGTGCGGATCGTCTCTGCCACCAACTCCAATCTCGGCGAAGAGGTCGCCGGCGGACGCTTCCGCCAGGATCTCCTGTTCCGCCTCAACACGATCGAGATCCAGCTGCCGCCGCTCCGCGAGCGGCGCGAGGACATTCCGGCGCTGGCGATGCACTTCCTGCGCCAGCACACGCAGCGGTACCGCAAGAACCTCACCGGCTTCGACGCCGCCGCGCTCCAGGCGCTGCTCGATCACCCGTGGCCCGGCAACATCCGCGAGCTCGATCACGCCGTCGAGCGCGGCGTGCTGATGGCGCAAGGCGCATCCATCCGCCTCGGCGAGCTGGGGCTCCGCATCGATCGCGACGCGACCTCGCGCGTCGAGGACATGAGCCTCGAGGACGTCGAAGGGTTCCTGATCAAGAAAGCGATGGCGCGGTTCGACGGCAACGTCAGCCAGGCCGCCAAGGCGCTCGGGCTCAGCCGTAGCGCGTTGTACAGACGTTTGCAGCGCTACGGCCTGTAGAATTGGGAATTAGGAATCACTCTTGTCCAAATTAGCCGTACACAAAACAGGGGTTGAGCGCGCCGCGTATGATGACGATGGAGTGTCCAAGCTTCATCACATCACCGTGGAGGCC
>Ga0137394_10002554_pt1 | contig 13478 bp, 11 predicted proteins | sample czobulk116metaG_FD_108278 | JGI IMG/M metagenome (GOLD analysis project Ga0137394, IMG submission 108278) | Vadose zone soil microbial communities from Angelo Coast Range Reserve, California, USA - czobulk1.16 metaG | ecosystem: Environmental > Terrestrial > Soil > Vadose zone | place: USA...
CCCTGACGCCTTGCGAAACTGGACTCTTCACTTCGCTTTTTGAGCCCCGCGTCCCGCGCGCCTAGTTCAGCGTAAAAATCGAAATGGACTGCGCCGGCAGAGTAACTCTGATTTTCCCGCCAGCCAGCTCTGCTTTGGCTTCACCGAACAACAACTCGATACTGCCCGCTCTTTGCGCCGGCGTGTCCGCCAGAGGGATGCGAAGCTCCCGCGGCTGATCGGCATTGTTGAAAGTGACGACTAGCCGCTCTTCCTCCGCTTCACGCACAAACACATAAGCAGAATCATCCGACGCCAAATGCCACAACTGTCCGCCGCGCAACGCCACGTGTTCGCGGCGCAGCCTGAGCAGCGACTGCACATAAGAAAAAATCTCCTGCTGCTCGCGCGTCCGGCCCTCCCGCGTAAACGCGTCATTGGCATCGCCAATCCATCCGCCCGGAAAATCCCGCCGGTTGTCGGGATCGCCTCCGCCCAGCATCCCGATTTCATCGCCGTAGTAAATCTCAGGAATCCCCCGCAGCGTAAGCGCGAGTCCGAACGCCAGCTTGAGCTTTGCGGGAGAACTGCCTTCAGCGCTCGCGAAGCGTGCCACGTCATGATTCGCAAAAAACGGAACTAACATTTCCGGATGCGCGTACAAGGCATCGTGACGCAGCACATCCGCGATGCGGCCGGCGGGTGCGCCCCGCAACAACACATCCCTAATCGTGAAGAACATCGGAAAGTCGAAGAGTGTGGAGAGTCCGCTATCAATGCCGTCGTAGCGTTTCACCCCGCCCGCAAAAAACGCAGTGACGCTCGGATCGGGATGAAACACCTCGCCAACAGTAGTCAGGCGGGGGTAAAGCCGGTGCAGTCCTGCGTGCCAGTTTGCCCAGAACTTCCGGCCGACATACGGAAACGTGTCCACGCGGAAGCCGTCTAACCCGGAAGTTTCCACCCACCAGATGCTGTTTTGCAGCAGATATTGCTCGACCACGGGATTCTCCGTGTTCATGTCCGGCAGAATCCCAAAAAACCACCCTTCCGTGAGATTTCGTTTCATGCCCGGGGCGGCATGTGGATCAATCAGCGATTCGAACGGATCATTCGAGATCCCCTGACCTCCCGCCTTGCCGTAGAAGCTGCCCTTGAGCGGCGAAAAAGAATCGATGTGATGTTGCTGCGTTCCATGAAACCAGTCGGGCAGCGGAGGATTCGAAACCCATGGATGTCTCGGACCCACATGATTCGGCACTACATCAAAAAAAACCTTCATTCCCTGCTGGTGCGCCGCAGCAACTAGCTCCTGATAGTCCTTTAGTGATCCGAGATGCGGCTCGACAGCGTACAGGTCCACAGCTCCATATCCGTGATAATCCTGTGCGGCTCCGTTCTTCACGATGGGTGTGAGCCAAAGCGTGTTCACTCCCAGATCCTTCAGGTACGGCAAGTGCTTCTGAATCCCGCGCAAGTCGCCGCCATGATACGCGCGCGGTTTCGAACGATCGTGGGAGCCAAGCGTTTCTGCAGTTTCGTCATTCGCAGGATCTCCGTTCGCAAACCGGTCCGGCATGATCAAATACATCACGTCGTCTTCGATAAGCCCTTGAAATTTTCCCAGCGTGGGCGTGCGTACAACGAGCGGCAGTTCGAACGACGTCGTTCCCTTCGGCGCGGCAATTCGGCAGACTGCGGTTCCCGACTTTGTGTCCGCACCAATCTTCAGCCAGATGAAAAGATACTTCCCTCCTCCCGTAGCTTGCGTGCGCGAGACGCGCAGCGTCGGAAGATTGCACTCTACGTGCGTCGCCATCAAATCGTGCCCGGAGACCAGCAGCAGCACCTCCGGCGTCAGTCCCACCCACCAGTTCGGCGGCTCCACTTTCGTGACGGTGGGAGCAGCCTTCTCAGCCTCCTCCTGCGGACGAGCCTGCAGAGCCGAAGCGCTGCAAGCCAGTGCCACAGCGCTAGTAAAGGACAGAAAAAACCGGAGAACACGCGCCGCTCTGTATTGCGGAGAATGCAATGACGCTCGTTTCACGGGGAAAGCATAGGGAAAAATGCGGAGGGACGCCAGTCTCGATCTTCGGCACCGCTTGGCCAATCCGCTATTTTCGCAATGTTGGGCTTGGTGCGAAGACCAACTTGCCAAACGCTTCCGGAACGTGGAAATTGGGCTCCGGAGTTCGCGTTGGTTGCCATGCGGAATAAAAACGTGGTTCAGCCGCCCCTTCGACGCGGTAAAAATTCACCTTCCAAGTTTTCGTGGGATCAAAATGCTCCACGAGGCATTTCATGGGCAGCGCCATCTCTGCCACCCAGGTCTTCGCGGATTCATTCATGACGACGCGGCGCCGCAAACCGCTCTTCAAGTCGTGCTTCTCCCCGGGCGCGATGCCCAGATCAATCCAAAACCCGTTCGGGCTGACTTCGAATTCTCTATATCGGCGGAGCTGCGACGGATCAGGTTGAAGGAAAACTTCCGCGACATCGCGATCCCACAACTGATCGCGGCGGCCACTGGGCTCGGCGTCGGAAAAAACGGTGATCACCCGGTACTTGGCGCGAAACCGCAAATAGAGCCACTCTGGACTCCATAGCAACCGCACTTCCGTTTCTCTTTCCAGATCGGCGTTTTTCCCCTGCCAGTCCGCGTCGAATCGCAAAGGCTTTGCCAGCTCCCAGGAATTTCCGCTCGGAAATCCCTCAGCATCGGGCAATTCCGGCATTCGCACAGCTGCGGCAGTCCGGTCGTCAGGCATAGTGTCTTTTCGAAAGATTCCCAGGAATTCGTTGCGTTCCCCGCGCTTCAACTTGGGAGAACGTCACAGAATATCCAATGCTCGCGGATGTTCAAGGAAAAAACGGCTAACCAAAGGAATTCTTATGCGGCGCAACGCCCTCGGTGCTTCCCATGGCGGGTGCTTTCCATGAGCCAGCAAACTTTTTGCGCACCATGATTTTCGCCCTTCCCGGCTTGCCAGCACAGTCGTGCTAGCATCGAATCTAGCCTCACTAAAGGATTTTCTGAAGTCATCAGGGCGACCGAAGCCCAGGAGCGCGGGAAATGATTGAGCCTGTCAACACCCAGGATTTCACATCGCAGCCGGAACGCCGCAAGCCGGAACAGTTCGAGTATGTAAAGTTCCGCATCGCAGACGGCGTCGCAAGAATGACCCTCAACCGTCCGGATCACAATCTTCTCAATGAAGCCATGCTCCGCGAGATCGCCGCGGGAATCACGCATGCCGGTGAAAGCGACACGGTCAAGCTGATTGTCATCGATTCGGCTTGCAAAGTGTTCTGCGGCGGAATTGATATCGGCGAATACACCTCGCAGCGCGTCTTTCAAATGCTCGACGCGTTTCATGCCGCCTTTGCCGGAATGTTGGAAGTCGGCAGGCCGGTCATCTGCGTCGTCAACGGACCAGCGATCGGCGGCGGCGCGGAGTTAGCCGCCTTCGGCGATCTCGTGATCGCCACTCCGAAAGCGCGATTCGCTCAGCCCGAAATCAGTATCGGCATCTTTCCGCCGCTGGCGTCCACCATTCTGCCGTTCCTGGTCGGACCCAAAATCGCCCTCGAGCTCGTTCTTACGGGTGAGCCGGTGACGGCCGAGCGCGCTCTGGAACTCGGGATGATCAATCGCCTCGTGCCGGAAGCTCAGCTCGAACAAGCGGTAAAGGACATCGTCGCCCGAATCAGCGGCCACTCCGGTCCGGTGCTGACCATGGCCAAAAAAGCCATTCTCGGCGGCATGGGCCTGTCGCTGCGCGAGGGTCTCAAGCATTCCATGGGCATTTTCTTGAATGAACTCTACCGTCTCGAGGATTCCCAGGAAGGCTTGCGCGCACTGGTAGAAAAGCGCAAACCCAACTGGAAAAATCGCTGAACAACGGCGGCGTTTTCTCCGCCATTCCATCTTTCGCCGGGCCGTTTTCAGTCGCGCATTGACACTCCCGCAGCCGCGTCATACACTCAATTTTCAATTTGCAGGCAAGGGAAGCGGGGAAGGCCGTGTGAATCGGCCGCGGTCCCGCCACTGTGATCGGCTGAAAAGCCGTAAGCCAGGCCACCCTCCCAAGCCGCAGAGGCCGTGCTCTTCGCGAGAAAGAGCCATGCCGCCCGCCCCAAGGTGTCTCGTTGGGGCTTTTTTGTTGGTGCAGTAAAATTCCCTCGTCAGAGGAGATTCGTGAAAGCACTGGCTCGGCCGCCGCTCCGAAGCACAATTGCTGGCACAATCGCGGTTCTGCTCGCCTGCGCCGCGCCGGCCCGTGCGCAGAGCCCTTCACCGATCTCAGCGGCATCCCCGTCTTACCGGGAAGTTACCGACGAAACCGGCCGCGCGGTTCGTATTCCCCAGCCGGTCCAGCGCATCGTATCTCTTGCGCCGAGTTTGACGGAGACCGTCTACGCGCTGGGCTTGCAAGATCATCTCGTCGGAGATACGGAATTCTGTGATTACCCCGCCGACGCGCAGAAAAAAACCAAAGTCGGGGGCGGCATCAATCCCAGCCTGGAAATCATTGCCTCTTTGCATCCGGACATTGTTCTTGTAACCAAAAGCTTCAACCGTCTTGAGACCGTACATTCGCTCGAGAATCTTGGAATTTCTTCTTACGCGACCGATCCTCACACCTTAGACGAAATCATCGCTTCTTCAAAAAAACTCTCCGATGTGCTCGGTGCTCCGGAAGCAGGCGCGTCGGTCGCCGGCGACATGCAACGCCGTCTCGCCGATCTGCAAAAACATCTCGGATCGCTGCCCCCCAAGCGCGTTCTGTTCGTTGTCTGGACCCAGCCGCTCATCTCCATCGGCAAGGACACTTTTATCGCCGATGCGCTGCGTCGTGCGGGAGCCGTCTCTATCGTGGATTCCGATCAAAGCTGGCCGCAGGTTAGTTTGGAAGAAGTTGCTCGCCTTCAGCCAGACTTCCTCGTCTTCGCGGATTCACATTCGGATTCTGCTGCTCCCACCGTCGAAATGCTCGCCACCCTTCCCGGATGGAAAATCGTGGATGCGGTCACCAATCGCCGCTTTGCGGTCATCAGTGATGCCGTTAATCGCCCCGCCCCGCGGATCGTCTCCGCGATCGAAGAGCTTGCCCGCCAGCTTCACCCGGATGCTTTCGTGGAAAAACCTGAGAACGGTAAAGAGAAGCTGGAGAAAGAGAATCCTCCACCTAACCCCAAACCAGAGGCCCATTCTCCTTCGCCACTCGAGTCCATGCAGTCGCAAATGGCTATTCCTGGAGGCTGCCCATGCGACCACTGACGCTCCGCCGCCTCCTTCTCCAATGTCTGATCCTGGTGCTAATCCTGTTTGTCGTCGTTGTGGTCGCTCTCAAGTTTGGCGCCGTTCCCGTTTCGCTCTATGCTCTGGGCCGCGATTTGCTGCATCTTCTTCTCGGACAGAGCAGCCAAATCTCCACCGACTACGGCTTGATCATTGTCAATATCCGTTTGCCGCGCATTCTTCTGGCCATCATCGTCGGCGCCTCGCTCTCCGTCGCCGGTACCAGCTTCCAGGCTTTGCTGCGCAACCCGCTGGCGGATCCTTATGTGTTGGGAGTTTCCAGCGGAGCCTCGGTGGGCGCCATTCTGGCCCTCATCGCCACACCGTTTCTTTCCTTATCACCGGCTCTTTCCGCTCTCCTCACTCCGCTCGGAGCATTCCTTGGAGCAGCCGCGACGATCGCCGCCGTCTATTTTCTCGGCCGTCGCGATGGTCAAATCGACAGCACCACCCTGCTTCTTGGCGGTGTCATTACCGGCTCCTTCCTCTCCGCCATCATCACTTTCCTCATGGGCACGGTCACCACCGGCAACACTCGCGGCATGGTTTTCTGGCTGATGGGCAATCTCTCCACCTCTTTTCAAAAAAGTGTTTATTGGTTTCTGGGCATCGGCTTCCTCGTCGCCGCAGGCGCAATTTACACCACGGCTTCCGATTTGAATTTGCTTCTCGCCGGAGAAAAAGAAGCCATGCATCTTGGCGTGGACGTGCCCCGCGTTCGCCTGGTCGTCTACATCGCCGCATCATTCCTGACCGGTTTGGCCGTCTCCGTCAGCGGGTCCATTGGCTATGTCGGCCTGATCGTACCTCACGTGATGCGCCTCATCTTCGGTTCGGACCATCGCACGTTGTTGCCGACGACCGCGCTCGGCGGCGCCATTGCCGTCGTCTTCGCGGATACGCTTGCCCGCACCGTCGTCGCGCCCAACGAACTTGCCGTCGGTGCCGTTACCGCCGTTGTCGGCGCCCCGCTGTTCATCTACCTCCTCCGAAGGAGGCTCGCTTGAGCGCCCTTTCGGCTCACGCTCGGCATCTGGCCGAGGCCGGCCGCTTGGCCAATGAAATACGCTTGAGTGTCGAGCAGGTCAGCTACGCTCATTCCGCAAATCCCGCTCAAGCCCCGCTCTTCACTCTCGAAGCCACAAGTTTTCAGGCCAGGCCCGGCGAAATCGTCGCCATTCTCGGCCCAAACGCCAGCGGCAAATCCACTCTCCTCAAATTAATTTCCGGCGCCCTCGCCCCGCTCTCCGGGCGAGTTCTTCTCAACGGCTTCGTTACTCATTCGCTTACGCCGCGCACTCGCGCCCAGCGCATTGCCGTAGTCCAGCAGGAGAGCGCTCTGCTCTTCCCCGCCCGCGCCTGGGAATTCGTCCTGCAAGGCCGCCATGCCCACGGCCCCTCCCTGCGCTTCGAATCCGAAGACGACGTCCTCATCGCGAAAAATGCCCTCGCCCAGGTCGGCGCTGCCGAGTTGAGCGACCGCTGGATGGATCAAATCTCCGGCGGAGAAAAACAGCGTGTCATCCTCGCCCGTGCCTTGGCGCAACAGCCGCTGCTCCTGCTTCTCGATGAGCCCACTCTCCATCTGGATATCGCCGCGCAAATCGGCTTGCTCGACGCCCTCCGCCGCCTGGCCGCCGAAAATCGCTACACCGTCGTCGTCGTGACCCACGAACTAAACCTCGCTGCCGAGTATGCCGATCAAGTCGTCTTGATGCAGCGCGGCCGCTGCCTGCGCGTCGGCCCGCCTTCGGCCATCTATCAGCGCGAATTGCTCGAACAGGTTTTCCAGACGCCGCTCACCGTGGACTTCGGTTCGAACGGACGGCCTCGCGTTACCGTTTTGCCTGGAACGTAGTGAAAGAAAGTTTTGTAACCGGAAGTTTTTCTCGTTAACCCCAACCCTGCGGCCCCGCGCCGCAGATCACATTCACCGCGAACTTCGTGCTCGGGAAGACGGATTGCCGGTTCCAGCCTCTTCGGAACCGACAGGAACTAAGCCGTCGCCGCCGCGCGACTGTAGGGCGGATTCAGTTAGTGCGCAGGCCACTGCGGCCAGTCGCTCCTTCGCTGAGTGACACCGCGGGAAGGCCCCGCAACGGTCCTCATCAAAAAGGCCCGGAGCTACCGCCAAGCCAGGAGACCGGCGAAGTTCGCAGCCGTGCGATTCATTTGCATCGCACCGGACAACCTTCAACTCCCGCGCGAGAGGGAGCGGAGGACAAAATGAAAGCAACTCTTCTTCGTGCAGTTTTTCTTCTCTTCGCAGTTCTCGTAGTTGCCGTTTCTTTGCCAGCGCAAAACAATCCATCCGACGCGCATCTCTCGGGAAGACTCACTGATCTCTCCGGCTACGGCATCGGCGGTGTCAAAATCACCGCCCAACTCGAAAACGGCCCGAACGCGCGCGTCTGGTCCGCAATTTCCGCCGCTGATGGCGCCTATCTCCTCGTTGTTCCACCCGGCCATTACAGCGTTCATTTCCAGCACGCGTCGTTCGCCGCCCGCGACGTCGTTCTCGATCTTGCTCCCGCCGAAAATCACTCGCTCGACCTTCGCCTCGAAATCGAGCGCCTCTCGGACAACGTCGTCGTCACCGCCAACGCCCAGCCTCTGGAGCTCGATCGCACTCCAGCTCCGGTGGATCTCGTCGGCCGCCAGGAAATCGACCAGCGCCAGGCCGTTTCTCTCCCTGATTTGCTCTCCACGCAAACCGGCATCAGTCTCGCCCGTACCGGCCCCATCGGCGGTTTGATCACCATCTTCGTCGATGGCGGCAATTCCAGTTTCACCAAAGTCCTCATCGACGGCACTCCCGTCAATCTTCCCGGCGGCGACATGAACTTCTCAAACCTCACTCTCGACAACGTCGACAAAGTCGAAATCGTTCATGGCGCTGAAAGCGCTCTCTACGGTTCCGACGCCATGTCCGGCGTCATCCAAATCGTCAGTCACCAGGGCTCCACGCGCATTCCCGAACTCAATCTCTTTGCCGAAGGCGGCGGCCTTTCTTCCGCTCGCGGTGGCGCACAACTTAGCGGCCTGCTCGGCAAATTCGACTACTCCGCCGCTGGCTCCTATTTCCATACCGACGGCCAGGGCCTAAACGACGCATTCTTGAACCGCAGTTTCGCCGGCAACTTCGGCTACTCCTTCTCCAATTCGAATCAGCTCCGTCTCGTCGTCCGCAGCAACTCCAGTTTCGCGGGCAGCGCCGGCCAGACTCTGTTCGGCCCCAATTTTTCCGATCCCACCGCCTTTGACAATCTCAAGCAAGCTTCCGCGAATCTCTCCTGGACCTTCGCTACTGGTTCTCACTGGACCCACCGCATCTCGGGTATGGAATCGCGCTTCCTCGACACTAACGGCTTCCCCGATTTCAGTTTCTTCGAAACCGCGCAATTCAACCGCGCCGGTGTCCTCGAACAATCCACTTATTCCTTCCGTCAAGGCGCAGCGACCGCTGGTTATCAATACGAAGTCGAAAATGCCGATCCTAACAATCTCAGCGGCCTTCACGCGCGCCGCAATAATCAAGCCGGCTTCCTCGACGCCCGCTGGCAGCCGCTCTCTCGCCTCACGCTCAGCGCCGGGGCCCGCGCCGAAGCCAACACCAACTTCGGTACTCGTGTCGTGCCTCGCGCGGGGGCCATCTACGCTTTCCGGCGTTCCCAATCTCTTTGGGGAGACAGTCGCGCCAAGATTTCCTACGGCCAGGGGATCGAAGAACCGACTATTTTCGAATCCTTCGCCGCCGATCCTTGCAATCCTGGCAATCCTGCGCTGCGGCCCGAACGCAGCCGCACCCTCAACGTTGGCGTCGACCAGTTTTTCAGCGCCGATCGCTTTCGCGTTTCCGCTGTCTACTTCACAAATCAGTTTCGCGATTTGATCAACCAGCAGGTCGGACCAGCGAACCCCATCTGCTTCAGCGGCAATGAAATGCTTTATTTCAACACCGATCTTTCCCGCGCCCGCGGCACGAACTGGTCCGGCGAAGCTCATCTCAGTCACTGGCTGCTGCTCAAAGGCAACTACTCTTACGACGACACCCGCGTGCTCAAAACTGTCGCCTCCGCCCCCGCCATCCAGCAACCCGGCAATCATCTCCTTCGCCGCCCCGTAAACTCGGGCAATCTCTGGCTGAACGCGAATTTTCGTCGCCTCAACTTCAACCTGGCTGCCTATTTCACCGGCGTCCGCACCGACAGTGACTTCGACGGTTTCGGTATCACTCGCAATCCCGGCTATGCCCGGTTCGATTTCGCCACCGCCTACAACTTTGCCCGCGGCCTGTCCTTCTACGGCCGCGTCACCAATCTTCTGGACAAGCAGTATCAGGACGCCGTCGGCTTTCCCGCGCTCGGCCGCGATTTCCGCCTCGGCATGAACTACCGCTTCACCGGCCGTAATTGAGCTCATGCCAAGCGCGTCCCCACTCCTTGTAGTGGCGGGTCTTCAGACCCGTGCTTTTCTCCTGTGGGGACGGCCTTCCGAGGCCGTCCCCTCTTTGTTCCTGATCAAAAACCTAAAACTAACAGTTAACGACCGAAAACTCTTATGACCACACCCGAAACCATCCTCTTCTGCTGGAGCGGCGGCAAAGACAGCGCCATGGCGCTGCATTCGCTGCTCCAACGGAAGCAATTTCAAGTCGTGGCTCTCCTCACCACCGTCACCGAAACCTACGACCGCGTCGCTATGCACGGTGTACGCCGTGAACTCCTCAAGCAACAAGCCCAGTCCATCGGCCTCCCGCTCCACGAAGTCTTCATTCCACCCCAATGCGTCAATCCCATCTACGAAGCGCGCATGGAAGAAGCCCTCCGCCTCTTCCACAATCAAGGGGTCCGGAAAGTCGCCTTTGGCGATATTTTCCTCGAAGACCTCCGCGCCTACCGCGAAAAAAATCTCGCTCGTATCGGCATGACCGCCCTTTTCCCTATCTGGAAGCGCGACACTCGCGAATTAATCCGCCTGTTCCACGACCAGCATTTCCGCGCCATCGCCGCCTGCATCGATTCGAAAGTTCTCGACCCCACTTTCGCCGGCCGCGAACTCGACGAGTCCTTCTTCCGCGACCTTCCGCCCAACGCCGACCCCTGCGGCGAAAACGGCGAATTCCACACTTTCGTCTTCGATGGCCCCATCTTTCACTCTCCCATCCCCATTCGAACGGGAGAAATCGTCAACCGTGATGGCTTTGTCTTTTGTGATTTATTGCCTGAACTGGAGGAAACACTAAAATGAACGCAGAAACCTCTCAAGAAGAAAGTCTGTTCTATCGCACGCTGCTCGCGCTCGCCCTGCTTGTTCTCGCCGCCGCACTGCGCATCGCCCCGCATCCGTGGAACTTCACTCCTGTCGGCGCCATGGCCCTTTTCTCCGGCGCGCTGCTGAAAGACCGCCGCCTCGCCTTGCTGTTCCCGCTTCTCACCCTATTTCTCGGTGACATCTTCATCGGCTTTCACAAACTAATCCCTATCGTCTACGCCAGCTTCCTCATCAACGTAGCCATCGGCCTCTGGCTCCGCGATCGCCGCACAATCTCGCGAATTTCTCTCGCCACGCTCGCAGGCGCCATTCAATTTTTCCTCATCACCAATTTTGCTGTCTGGCAGTTCCTTAGCGGGTATCCTCACACCGCGTCCGGCCTCGTCGCATGCTACGCAGCCGGCATCCCCTTCTTCTGGAACACTCTCGCTGGCGATGCTGTCTACGCCGCACTGCTCTTCGGCGCCTACGCCCTGGCCGAGCGTTTCCTCCCCGCGCTAAGCCCGTCCGTCCGGCGCGTCACATCCAAATGACTCGGTAGTGGCGGGTCTTTAGAACCGTGTCTTTCTCTCTTCGATCGCCGTTGTAGGGACGGCCTTCTGCCTGCCCGATCGGGTCGGCGAGGCCGTCCGCTCTTTCTCTCTCTTCGCGATAATCGCGCATTATCTGGTACGGCATCCTCAGTCCGCCTGCTATCGTAGCCGCTCTGCTATAATCTTTGTTCCGTTATGCCAAAATCCACTCCAGAGGAACACACACTCTCAGCCGACGTGCTCGCGAAGTACGAGCCTGTCATCGGCCTCGAAGTCCACGTCCAGCTCCTCACCAGGACGAAAATCTTCTGCGGTTGCTCCAGCCGATTCGGCGATCCACCAAACACAAATGTTTGCTCCGTCTGCCTCGGCCTTCCCGGAACACTCCCCGTGCTTAACAAGCGCGCCGTCGAAATGGCTATGCGCGCCTCGCTAGCCCTGAACTGCACCGTTCACGATCATTCCCGCTTCGCCCGCAAGAACTATTTCTATCCCGACCTCCCCAAGGGCTATCAAATCTCCCAATACGAATTGCCCCTGGCCACCGGCGGCTCGCTCGAAGTCGAAGTTGGCACAACAAAAAAACGCATCGGCATCACCCGTCTTCATCTCGAAGAAGACGCGGCCAAGAATCTCCACGAAGGTTTTTCCCAATCCGCCACCAAGGCCTACATTGACTACAACCGCTGCGGTACCCCGCTCAGCGAAATCGTCTCCGAGCCGGACATGCGCACCCCCGAAGAGGCCTACGCCTATCTGACTACCCTCCGCCAAATCCTCCTCTACACCGGCGTCAGCGATTGCAATATGGAGGAAGGCTCGCTCCGTTGCGACGCCAACGTCAGCGTCCGCCCGCGCGGCGCAAAAGAATTCGGCACCAAGGTCGAAGTAAAAAATCTAAACTCTTTCCGTTACCTCCAAAAAGCTCTCGAATACGAAATCGAGCGCCACATCGGCGTGCTCGAATCCGGCGGCCGCATCGCGCAAGAGACGCGCCTCTGGAATCAAGCCGAAAACCACACCGTCTCCATGCGCTCCAAGGAAAAAGCCCACGACTACCGCTATTTCCCTGAGCCCGATCTTCTTCCCGTCCACATCAGCGCCGCCTGGCGTGAAGAAGTCCGCCGCTCCATCCCCGAACTCCCTGAAGCCAAGCGCGCCCGCTTCGTCGCCAGCTACGGCATCACGCCCTATGACGCCGAAGTCCTCGCCAACTCGCAAGCTCTCGCCGACTATTTCGAATCCGTAGTCAAAGCCGGCGCCCCCGGCAAAGCCGCCGCCAACTGGATGCAAACCGAACTCCTCCGCGGCCTGAAGGATTCCCGCAAGGAAATCGAAGCGAGCCCTATTTCGCCCGCCAACCTGGCAGAACTGGTGAAGCTAGTCGAATCCGGCAAAATCACGGGCGCCGTCGCCAAAAAAGTTTTCGCCTCCATGTTCGAATCCGGCCGCGCCGCCGTCGAAATCGTAGCCGCCGAAGGCCTCGGCGTTCAGCTAAGCGATTCCGCCATCGAACAAGCCGCTCGCGAAGTTATCGCCAAGAATCCCGACAACGTAGCCAAATTCAAAGCCGGCAACGAAGGCGTCTTCAAATTTTTCGTCGGCCAGGTCATGAAAGCCACGCGCGGCCAAGCCAACCCCCAAGCCGTAAACGACATCCTCCGCAAGCTCCTCTTCTGATTCCTTGAAGTGGCGCAGCTTGCTGCGCCCCAGGCTGTAGGGAAGCCCTTCTGCTTGCCCCGACCGGGTCGGGAGGCCTGAGGTTTTTTTGGAGTGCGGCGCGGCTTGCCGCCGCTTTTCCGTCCTCCCTGGTCGTACTCACACCCGTTCCCAATTTGTCATCCTCCAAGCGATCCAGCAAGAATCCCAAACAATTTCGGCACACTCCGATCTAATCAGTCGGGGAGGCCGTCCGCTGCCGTTTCCTGTTAAACTCCTTTTACCAATCGCGAGGCTCATCCCATGTTAAAACCCGGCGTCAAAGCTCCCGGCTTCCGCCTGCAATCCGACGAAGGCAAGGAACTCTCTCTCAAAGATTTCGCCGGCCAGCAAGTCCTCCTCTTCCTCTACCCCAAAGCCAACACCACCGGTTGAACCATCGAAGCGTCCGAGTTTCGCGACGCAAAAAAAGACTTTGACAAGCTAGGTGTCGCCATCCTCGGCCTGAGCGCCGATCCCGTCAAAGCCCAAGCCTCGTTCAAAGCCAAACAAAATCTCAATTTTCCCTTGCTCAGCGATCCCACCCATAAGACCATCCGGAAGCTCGGCGCCTGGCAGAAAAAACAATTCATGGGCCGCACCTTCATGGGCATCATCCGAAGCTCCTTTCTCATCGGCAAAACCGGCAAAATCGAACACGTCTGGCCCCTCGTCAAGGCCAAAGGCCACCC
>Ga0137394_10002556_pt1 | contig 13470 bp, 9 predicted proteins | sample czobulk116metaG_FD_108278 | JGI IMG/M metagenome (GOLD analysis project Ga0137394, IMG submission 108278) | Vadose zone soil microbial communities from Angelo Coast Range Reserve, California, USA - czobulk1.16 metaG | ecosystem: Environmental > Terrestrial > Soil > Vadose zone | place: USA...
AATGACGCCGCGTCCAGAAACTCGCCCGGCTCGAGCGCCATGCCTGGCCCTTCGATGCGATCCAGCCAGCTTTGCGGATCGGCCAGCGCTCCAAATCCCAACTCGCGCCCCGCCCGCAGCCACTCCGCCGCTTCGCGAATCAGCGCGAACGCGGATTCCAGCGCCGTGCGCTCCATCCCTGGCTCGAGCGCATTCACGGCCCGCTGCCCCGGCGCGCACGTCGTCCTGAGCCGCAACAATTCCCGCAGCTTGTCAAACTCCAATACGTCTTCTGCCGTCCGCGACATCGCTAGGCCTGCCTCAATTTCGCACTCAGATGACTCGCCACGTCGCCCGGTGAGGTGGCCACGTACACCAGCCGCCCATTCGCCTCGCCCCAAGGCGTCGCGTGTCCTAACTCTACTTCCCGTACGCGATCCAGTACTGGCTGCCAGAAATCTCCGAGCACTGCAAACGGTTTCCCGCTCATAACGGACTTGTTCATCATTTCCCATACCACCGCGAGCTCCACGAGTGTTCCTGTCCCGCCCTTGCACGCCACAAAAGCGTCTGCACAGCGGATCAGCTCAAAGAGCCTTTCTTCCCACGTCTTCATTCGCACTTCCAGGTCAATCCAGGCATTGAGTTTTGCATTCTTGAAAAAGTCCGCAGTCACGCCGTACGTTTTTCCGCTCGCCTCTTTCGCGCCGCGGGACACCGCTTCCATAACGCCACCGTAACCTCCGCTGCAAATGGAGAAACCGTGCCTTGCCAAAGCTCGCCCCAGGACGCGCGCCTCTTCGTAGTCCGCATCTCCTTCGTGCGGCCGCGAACTTCCGAATACGGTGACGATCAGTTCTTTTCCCATCGGCAATATTCGTTTTCAATGCGGGCGTTTGTGTTCCGGCCCGCGCTTCGGCGTCACGTTGAACTCCTCGAGCATCGCTACGCACAGCCCGGTCAAAGCATCCGCTGCTTCGTGACTCTTCCCGCCCTGATTGTTGCTCAAGAACGAAAAGATCAGCCGCCGACCGCCGGGCGTCTCCGCAAATCCGGAAAGCGTCCTCACGTGTTCAACCGATCCTGTCTTCGCGTGAATCCGCCCCGCTGCCAGAGTGTTTTTCATGCGATCCTCGAGCGTGCCGTCCTGTCCCGCCACGGGCAGAGACCCATAGTACGTTTCGAACCACGGCTGCCTCTTGGCAAAACCCAGCAACGTCACGATGGCCCGCGGTGTCACCAAATCATGCCGCGACAATCCCGAGGCGTCCGTTTGAATCACGTCCCCCGGCGCGATCCCCGCAGCCATGTAGAAATCCGCGGGGGCTTGCGCCATCTCGTCCGGCGTGGCCCACGGACCGCCCTGCCGCGCCACCGTTCGCAGCAGCATTTCCGTATGCAGATTCTGGCTGATCTTGTTGATCAATTTCACGGCGTCACCCAGCGGCACGGAAACATGCTCGGCAAGAACAACGGGATCACCACCGGATCCCGCAGGAGCGTGGCGGGCTCTCGCGACGCCAGTGACCTTTACTCCGCGCTCCTCCAGAAGCCGCTTCAACAGGACCGCCGCATGTTGTGCTGGCTCTTCAATTGCCAGGACTAGTTTTCGTGGCGAGCTCCTGGCCGGCAGGCTGCCCTTCACCACCACCAGATTCGACCCCGGTTCCCGCATGAGCGTCAAATCTGATTTCACTTCCGCCGCGGAAGTGACCACGTTGTTTTCTACCGTAAAATCCGGCGTGGCAGGACTCACCCCGGCCTCGACGGGGTTGCCGGCCTGTTCTCCCGGCGTGAGAATCAGTCCTACCGTGTTGTCGTCTACGACGATCGCGGAGATAGCCGCGCCGTACTCCCACACCATGTCGTCGATTTCCCAGCCGTTCGGATAACGCTCTCGCGGAAAATAGCTGTCGTCGCCGATTACGTCCCCTGATATTTCCTTGACTCCCTTGGCCACCAGCGCGTCAGCGAGCTCCACGAATACTTTTTCGGGCGGGCCATCAAATTCCTCCTTCAGCTCATACGGAAATTTTCTGTTCGAAAGATTCGGATCGCCGCGTCCTACGAGGACTACATCACCGCTCAGCACGCCTTCGCTTGAAATCGCACCCCGCGTCTCGAGCGTCGTGTGGAAGCGGAACTCCGGCCCCAGTTTCGCCAGCGCCAGCGCCGTGGTGAACAGTTTCATGTTTGAAGCCGGCACGAAATACTTGTCCGCGCTCAGATCGAAAAGCGTCTCGCCGCTCTCCGCATCCACAATCAGCAGCCCCCACGCACCCTTGCTCGTCGGCGCAGTTCCCAGCAAGGCATCCGCACGAACCGCAAATCTCGCAGCGGCCTTCTTTGAAGCCACGGTCTGCTTCTTCGTTTCGCAGCACGCCGCCTCCGGCTTTGCTTTTGATTGTGCGCGCAGCGGTGACACGCCGATACCGAATGCGCAAAGGGCGCTGGCCAGCACCGCCGCCGCAACTCGCTGGAGGATTTTCTCGATTTTCATTTTTCACTCACGCTAGAGATCGTGCTGCAAAAGTATAGTCGAAAGACAACTCGTTCTGTTTTGCCGGCATCTCACGTTGCTAGAACAAACTCTGCATCATGCCCGTTTACAGTAGGTGTGCGACAAATTCGTGGGTGTCAGCTGGTCCTGGCCGAGCGATTCTCCCAGAATTCCTCCCAGCGGCCACTCATCCGGCAACAGCGCAGCGCGATGATGGCGTTGGCGCCCCGGACGGTCCAGTGCATTCCGGAGCGCTTGAGTCGTTGTCCAATGATCGTTTTACAGCCTGCCTCGATGACGCCCGATCCAACGAATAATCCTTGTCTGCGGAAATCGGCATAGCGCATCCGTTGGCGGTTGGTCTGGAAGTAATCGATGGCCTTGTCGGTTGGATCTCTTACCGTCCCGCCTTGGGATCGCAGTCGCCGCAAAGAGATCACCAGCGATTCGATCTCACCGGCATCGAGTTGTTCTACGCGGGCGGCTAGCCACTGTTTCCATCGTACGCTACCCACTTCGTACGCAATTTTGGCGAGACTGACTAAGTGTTGGCGTGCGTGATACAGGTCGACGATCTGGATTGCTCCAGGAAAGTGTTCTTCCGCGATTCCCCAGATCCAAGGTGCTCCGTCGCCGAGCACGACGACCTTCACCGCTCGCGTCAGACCTCGGCGTACGGCCTCGGCATAGATCCGTCGGCCAAACTCCTCTGCCGTTTCGATCGCTCCAACATAGGTGGTGGACTCCGGATCGCGGAGCGGATAACCATCCTCGTCCACCTTGGTCTGCGTGAAGACACACCCGAGCTTGGCTTCCCGGGTTTTGGCCTTGCCGGTCGGATCCTTCCCCTTGCGTCCTTCCGTCTCCCGCGACACGACCGGCACCCCGGTCCCATCAAGAGCCAGGTACAGCAGGGGTACGGGCGGGAAGCTGACCAGCTTGCCGTTCAGGGCCAATGCACGCTCCCGCTGAGAGCTACACTCGATCTGCCCGCCCAGAGCTTCCGAAACTCGTTCCACCGACTTCGTTTTGACCATAATCCCCGCCAATTCTTCCAGATCCTTCCGTCCCTCGGCGAAGGAGTCTTTGCCTCCCACGTGGCCCATCAGGCGACGGACGCCTGGGCTAAAGCAGGTCCCCACAATGTCCAACTCTTGATCCTTGGGGATGACGCCACCAGCACAAACCGAGCAGTAATAATAGGCCCGTTGTACCGCAACCCTGGAAAGCACCGTAAGGACTTCTTTGCGGCGGTATTCCACAAACTCGGCCAGATGGCCCTGGCCGCATTTGGTTCGTGTACCGGCATAACCTCCTTCGTCGGAGTTCAGCAATTTCTCCAGCAGCACTCCGCCGATCTGATGCATCGAGGAGCGCAGGGCCAGTTCCAGCGCCTCCAAATCCAAATGCCCCATCCTGTCTTGATCCCTCAAGACCCGCGCTAGGAAGCCTTCGATTTCCTGTTCGATCTCCTCCCGGAACGTGGCCATGAGGTTTTTTTTACAACCTGTTCTTCAACCCGCCGGTGCTCACAAATGTCCTCGTTGATTTGGATGAGCCGTTCACTTAACTCACGAAAGCGGTGGAAGGCATGGACCTCCCGTCTTACCTTCTCAAGAACCGGGCCAGCGCGGAGCTGACGCGTCTTGGTCTTTCCTGCCACCTTGCAGGTGAGGGCAAAGTACGGCCCATGGCCTGGGTGGCCCGGTCTCTTACAACAGCAAGGAGACTTGCCACAGCGCAGATACTGTTCCACGACGCTGCCGCGTCGCATATCCCCCAACTGTTGCATCTGCCTGAGGATCTCCGCTCGTTGCTGCTCCAGTGTTTCCAGAGAATCAGCCATAGAAACCTCCTCCTAGAGTATTAATACTCCAGGATTCTATGGCTGGGGCAGCTTTTCGTCAATCACCTACAATCAAGACGCACACCTATGGGGTTGGTCATTTTCCGACAATAGGCCGTACGGAAAGCTGTCGAATTTGGGGCAAGCGCTTGCTAGTGGGTGCGGGATTCTTCAATAGTTGTGGACTGCCGTTAGAAGCATTTTTTTGCGGTGATGGCTGAACCGATGGCGCAGCAGATGAAAAACACACTCAGCCATACCCCTTGGTGATAAACGAGAAAAGCCGCGACGAAGAAGAACAATGCTCCTAGGTAAAGAAAGGTCTTCCACACTAGGCGAGGATTCCAGGCGACAGTACACTCTTGCGCGCCCCAGTTACGGTGGATGTCGTCGCCAACGGCCGTGAGGAGCGGGAGAAGGAAAAAAAAGCCACCGAACGACAAGGCAAATTCCACGCCAACACGATTGACAGCTAAGCGATGTTTGGTGAGGCCTGTCCAAATCGAATCAACCAGAGTGATAACCAACGGAGCCAGCCAGCCGATCATGGAGTATAGGAAGGAAACTCTCAAATAATAGGGGAGGGCTTTTTTCCAATGGAGTGTCGAATTCATTTCACTCTTCTACTAGAATCGAAGAAAACCGTCCAGAGCCGGCGTATTTGACCAGTTGCTGTGGCGCGCAGCAACAAGTTAAAAGCTTGGTTTGTCGGGGACGGGCTGGGTGGCGACGAAATCGGCTTCGAAACGGGTAGCGTAGCAATCGAGTAACTCCTGGACGTGTTCGGGGCTTTGGGACTTGAGGATGAAGCCGACGTGGTGGTACTTGGTGACGCGGTAGGTGATTTCGGGGTCGGTGTAGGCGGAGGTATCGGGATGTTCCTGGCGGGCAAGAGAAAGAATGACGGCGGCATAGTCTCGGCGCGTTGGGGGAAGCTGGTAAGCCTGATTCCCTGCCCCGACTTCGAGGCGGGCCCATTCGCGCCAGAGGTTGACGCCGGTGGCGGTTTCGATGACGTCGGAGATGTAGGCGCCGCCGACACGGGCGGCGACTTCAATGAAATAAAATTTGCCGTCGGCATGAGAGCGGAGGAACTCGGCATGAGTGACACCGCGCATGAGGCCGAGCCCTTCGAGCAAATGGCGATTGATCTGGAGGAGTGATTTGGTTTGCCCGGCGTCGCGAGGAAGAGTGCGCGTCGTGAACACGCCGCCTTGATGGGAGGTATCGAGCGGCGGAGTGCCGTAGGCGTGAGCTTCAGCGAAAACAACGTGGCGATCAGAGACCACGCTATCCACGTGAAAGACCGAGCCGGGGACGAATTGTTCCAGTAAATAAAACGATTGCTGATCGCCGAGCTGGTCGAGCCAGTGCCATAACTGGTCAGGATAGTTGATTTTCTTCAGGCCGATGCCGGAGGCTTGCGAACGAGGCTTGAGCAGCCAGGGATTGGGAACGCGAGACATGAATTCGCGAAGATGATCGTAATTGAGGACGTGGACGAATTCGGGGACGAGGATGCCTGCTTCACGGGCGCGGGCGCGCATGGCCAGCTTGTCGCGGAAGTAGCGGACGGTGGTGAGGCCCATGCCGGGAATGCGGAGATGTTCTCGGAGGGCAGAGACATTTTCCATGTCGAATTCGTCGAGCGCGACGATGCGGTCGATGGAATGAGACCGGGCGGCATAACTGACGGCGTAAATCAGGCTCTGAAGAGGAAGATCTTCGGGCATGGTGAAGACTTCGTCGATACAGTCGAACGGCCAGTCGCCCTGACGAAACTTTTCGACGGTCAGGAGCAGGACGATGCAGCCCATGGCTTTGCAAGTGCGGATGAACTCCTGGCCCTTTTCGTAGGAACTGACGCAGAGAATGGTGAGAGGCCGGTCCTGCGGCATGCGACGCCCCCTGGAGCGCGAGTGAATCGAGGGCGGATTATACAGCGGCTTCGCGCGCGGGATACAGAAATTGCAGGAACGGGCCGACGCGCTGCGCCCAGGCTGCTTCGTTGTGCTCGGCGCCTTCGACGCGCTCGTAGTGCAAGTCGCGTTCAAGCTGCCAGCCTTTTTCAAGGAGGATTTCGCGGAAGCGTTCGACTTCGAGGACGATGCGCGGGCCTTCCCGCGTACCAATATCGAGCCAGATGCGCGGGCGGGGTTCTACAGTTGCCGCGCGAGCGAATCGATGAATGACATGCAGGTTCCACCAGACAGAAGGCGAGAGAGCGGCAATTTTTCCAAAGATTTGCGAGTGCTTGAGACCCAGATAAAGAGAGACGAGGCCGCCTAGCGAGGAGCCGCCGATGCCAGTGTGTTGCGGGCCGGAGAGCGTGCGATACTCGCGTTCGATGAAAGGCTTCACTTCTTCGATGAGGAATTTTGCGTAGCGGTCGGCGCGGCCGCCGCCGAGTCTGGGAACATGCGTCGGCGTGTATTCGCGAATGCGCGCTTTGGTGTTGTACATGCCGACGATGATGAGTGGGGCGACAGAGCCAGTGAGAATGCAATGATCCGCGGTCTGGCCGACGTGCCAGTCCTGGCCGGAGATGAAGGAAGTGGCGCCATCGAAAAGATTCTGGCCATCGTGAAGGTAGAGGACGGGAAATCGGCGCGCGGGCTGGTCGTCGTAGCCGGGCGGCGTGTAAACGATGAGGTCGCGCTGGTTGCGGAGAAAGCGCGAGCGGAATTGTTCGTGTTTGCGGAGCTGTCCGGAACTCACGGTGCGATGGCCACGAGGAGATCTTTGGCTTCGACGTGCTGGCCGGAAGTGACGAGAATTTTCACGAGGCGTCCTGAAATGGGTGCATAGATATTGGACTGCATTTTCATGGCTTCGAGCGTGAGAAGTTTTGCGCCGCGTTCCACCGTGTGATTGGTTTGTACGGCGATGCCGCTGATGACTCCGGCAGTGGGAGCGGCAACCTGGCCGGGATCGGCAGGGTCGGCCTTGGGATGAGCGCGTTCGACGACGCGGAGCGCGCGATCGCGGACATTCACTTCGCGGGGCTGGCCGTTCAATTCAAAGAAGAGGGTGCGCGTGCCGTCGGGATGCGCTTCGCTGATGGTGAGAAACTTGATGATCAGCGATTTGCCGGATTCGATTTCGACGGTGATTTCTTCGCCGGACTTCAAACCATAGAAAAATGCGGGCGTGGGCAGGACGCTGACGCCGGAATAAGTCTCGCGAAATTTGTCGTACTTGGTGAAAACGTCGGGATAGAGCAGATAGCTCAGAAGGTCATCGCGACGGATGGGATGGCCGAGTTTTTTCTCGAGGGAGTTTTGCTCCTCTTCAAATTTCACTGGTTCAAGGTTTGCACTGGGGCGACCGCGGAGAGCAGCCTGGCCGCGCAAAATGATTTTCTGCAACTTCTTGGGCCAGCCGCCGGGAGGAACACCGAGGACGCCAGAAAGCATTTCCACGACGGAATTTGGAAATGACACGTCGTGTTTTTCATCGAGCTTGAGGACGTCAGCGGGCTGCATCTCTTTGGCCATGAGGAACAGCGTCATGTCGCCGACGACTTTGCTGGAAGGCGTGACTTTGACGATGTCGCCGAAGAGGTGGTTGACCTCGGCGTACATTTTTTCGACTTCGCGCCAGCGATGGCCGAGGCCCATGGCGGCGGCCTGCTCGCGGAGATTGGTGAACTGGCCGCCGGGAATTTCATGCTGATAGAGGCGCGCGGAGCCAGCTTTGGGGCCGGAGTCGAACGGAAGATAGTAGGTGCGCACCGTTTCCCAATAATCGGAGCATTCGTTAAGAGTCTCGACATTGAGCTGCGTGTCGCGCGGCGTGTGGCGAAGCGCTTCGACGATGGAATTGAGATTGGGCTGGCTGGTGCCGCCGCTCATCGCGGCGATGGCGCCGTCGGCAACGTCCACTCCAGCGTCGGAGGCTCTCAGTACGGAGGCGGAGTTGATGCCGCTGGTGTCGTGCGTGTGGAAGTGGACGGGAACGCCAACTTCTTCGCGCAGGGTCTTTACCAATTCGAATGCCGCGTACGGCTTGCAGAGGCCGGCCATGTCTTTTACGGCGAGAAAGTGTGTGCCGAGTTTTTCGAGTTGCTTGGCCATTGTGACGTGATACTTGAGTGAATATTTCGGGCGTCTTTTATCGAGAATGTCGCCGGTGTAGCAAATGGCAGCTTCGCAGACGGCGCCGGTTTCAAGCGCAGCATCAATCGAAACGCGCATGTTTTCAATGGAATTGAGCGAATCGAAGATGCGGAAAATGTCGATGCCTTGGGTGTGGGCTTCGCGGACGAATTCGATGATGACGTTGTCGGGATAGGAAGCGTAACCGACGGCGTTGGCGCCGCGGAGAAGCATCTGGAAACAGATATTGGGAATGCGCTCGCGCAGTTCGCGCAATCGTTGCCAAGGATCTTCGTGGAGGAAGCGCATCGCGGTATCAAAAGTGGCACCACCCCACATTTCGAGACTGAAAAGATTGGGAAGGCGATGCGCGACGGCGCTGGCGGTGGCGAGTAAGTCGAAGGTGCGAACGCGAGTAGCCATGAGCGACTGGTGGGCGTCGCGGAAAGTCGTGTCGGTAATGAGCAGGCGTTTTTCTTTGCGAGCCCAGTCGGCGAATTTTTTCGGTCCGAACTTTTGCAAGAGCTGACGAGTGCCAGCGGGTGGTTTGCCGGCAGGCGCTGGCGGAATGACTGCGCTTTCAATTTCTTTGGGGACCTGCTTCCCTTTTACTTCTGGATTGCCGTTGAGGATCACGTCGCCGAGATAAGAGAGCAGCTTGGTTGCGCGGTCGCCGCGGCTGGGGAACCGGAAAAGTTCGGGCGAGTCGTCGAGGAAAGAGGTGGTGACTTCGCCGGCGCGAAACTTCGGGTGGTTCACGACATTTTCGACGAAGGGGATATTCGTTTTCACGCCGCGAATGCGGAATTCGCGGAGGGCGCGGTCCATGCGCTGGCAAGCTTCGGGCAGATTCGCGCCCCAGGCAGTGACTTTGACGAGCAGTGAATCGTAATAAGCGGCGAGCATCGCGCCTGCATAGGCGGTGCCGCCGTCCAGACGAATGCCGAACCCGGCGGGAGAACGATAGGTGGAGATCTTTCCGTAGTCGGGGGCGAAATTGTTCTCGGGATCCTCGGTGGTCACGCGGCATTGGAGAGCGGCGCCATTGAGTTGAATATTCTGCTGATTCGGCAACGCCATCGGCGGCTCGTGCAGCTTGTGGCCCTGCGCGACAAGGATTTGCGAGCGCACGAGGTCAATGCCAGTGACCATTTCGGTGACGGTGTGCTCGACTTGAATGCGGGGATTGACCTCGATGAAATACCATTTCTGCGAATCAACATCGTAGAGAAACTCGACGGTTCCCGCGTTGCGATAGCCAGCTTTGCGCGCCAGCTGCACTGCCGCCTCACAGAGTTCACGGCGGACACCCGTGGGCAGATTTGCGGCTGGAGCGACTTCGACGACTTTTTGGTGGCGGCGCTGGATGGAGCAGTCGCGTTCGTAAAGATGGAGCAGGTTGCCGTGATGGTCGGCAAGGATCTGGACTTCCAAATGCCGCGCGCGAGGCAAGTATTTTTCAAGGAAAACCGATGCATCGCCGAAGGCGGAGCGCGCTTCGCCCTGAGCTTCCTCGAGCCGGGCATCAAGCTGCGCCGCCTCATGAACGACGCGCATGCCGCGGCCACCACCGCCCATCGCCGCTTTCACGATGACGGGATAGCCGATCTCACGCGCAATCTTTTGCGCCTCCGCGGGCGACTTGCCTGGATTCTCAGTTCCGGGAAGCACCGGAACGCCCACCGATGCGGCCAGTCTTCGAGCGGCGGTTTTGTCTCCAAGCAATTCGAGAAGATTCGACGGAGGACCGACGAAAATGATGCTGGCTTTTTCGCAGGCGCGGGCTAGCGCAGGATTTTCCGAGAGAAAGCCGTAGCCCGGATGAATAGCGTCGACACCTTTCTCCTTCGCAAGTGCAACGATTCCCGCGATGTCCAGATAGGCCTCGACGGGACCCTTGCCGGCGCCAACCTGGTAGGCTTCGTCAGCCTTGAAGCGATGCAGGGCGAGCCGGTCTTCCTGCGAATAGATGGCTACGGTGCGAAGGCCGAGTTCATTGGCGGCACGGAAGATACGAATGGCGATTTCGCTGCGGTTGGCGGCGAGGAGTTTGCGGATCGGTTTGGCGTTCTTCATTTCAAAGGCGATCAGGGTGTCGCGCGAAATTCTACATTGTTTCATGGAGACGGCGCGACTTACTTGCAGTTTTTTCGATTAGCAAGACAAACTATTTTTGTGCGCCCAAACGGAAGAATCACGGGATCTCGCTGGCACGCCAGGGAGCGGTTGATTCCTTGCACGTGGTTTATCGGGCAGAATTGGCAGGGGCAGGGGCCGCCGCTGCTGAATTCAATTGCTGGAGCTGGGATTGAACCTTTGCCCAGGCTTTGACATTGCGTTTCGTGGCATACGGAGCATCTGGTTCGGCAAAAAAGTGCTGAAGCTCCGCCTTTACTTCCGTTGTGACGCCCGCGAATTTGCTTTCTGTCAACTTGTCCAGCAACTCCGCATGGGCTTCGTCGTTCAATCGGTATTTTCCCGGACCGGTGCTCTCGCCGACGTCAAAATTATTATTGGGGAGGCTGAGCCGGCCTTCGCGGGCCTCTGCCAAGAGTTCCCGATAACGGTCGAGAGTGGCATTGAAACTGGCTTCGAACATCTGTTCGGTCTGGGGCGTGGGGGTCCGGAACTGCAGGATTTTCAGCGGGCCGAACTTTGGAATCAGTTTGTAGAGAAAAGCCAGAAAACGTTCGCCCGGACCGGGTTTGCGATAGTCCTTGCCCCATTCGCGTTCATAATTCGAGCGGGACAGATTGAACAGGAACTTTCTCTTTGTCGCGTCTGGAATATCGTCCTTGATCTCATCTTTCTTGAGATGCCAAGCGATTCGAGTGGCTTTCGGAATCAGCTTGCTGACGTCGCGGCGATAAGAATTGAGAACTTTCTCTTCGCTCACGAGCACATCTTTCAATTCGAGGCCATAAGTCTCTCGAAAGGCCTGCTCGAGCACAGGCCGGGAGACTTCGAATCCGATGAAGTCATGGTAGCTGTCGGGAGCATAGCGTTCCCGCGCGATTTCGAGCACGTCAAAACCAAATTCAGTTTTCACGTGCGCCAGACGGTTGTCCTCGAACGCAACGCTGTCACCGTACTTCTTGCGGAGGCCGGGATACAAAATAGGAACGGCGCGGTTGGTGCCGATGCGGTGGCCGTCATTGTCCGCAACGTAATGGGCGAGGGCGCCGAGTGCGAAAGCGTATTCAGGGAGATCCTTCGCATCGTGCAACAAAGCCTGGATGAAATCGCCGCTGCGGATGTAATGCGTGAGATCGCTAAAGAAAGGGCTGCCGTAAGGATAGTAGCCCATGTCCTGAATGATCGCGCCCCCATAGGCGTAGGCTTGCGCGCGGCTCAGATCTTCCTCGGTGGCCTGCGGGAATTTTCTCAGCAGTAGCGGCTTGATGTGCGTCTCCCATGCCGCATCAATGATGGCTTCGTGAGAGAGCACCGCGTAGGCACGAACGGGAGCCGGCATCGCCAACAGAATGGCGAGGAAGAAAAGTACGATTGACCGAGTACCGGCGAGCAGATGAGGCATTCTACCGTTTGACAACCGATGCTGCCTTTTCCTGTGCATGTTTAAAGATAGAACAAAATGGCGACTCATGGCTTGAGGAGGGGCTGGGCGAAACGAATGGGAACACCAAAATTGGAACCGCCGAACCCTTTGACTACCGCGAAGGTGACGCCAATCACTTCGCCATCGCGATTGATCAGCGGTCCGCCCGAGCTGCCGGAAGTGGTCTGCGCATCGTAGACAATTTTGTCCGGAAGAACATCGCCGATATGGCCTTGTGTCACCAGTGGGCGGATGAGCTTGCGCCGGAGGAGTTCGTTGACCACCTCGGTCGGCTTTCCGCCAGTCGTTTTGACTATGTCGTTGACGGCATCTTCACCGGCGCGCGCGAGTATGGCGCTGATGCCGGTGGCATAGCCGAGGGAGAGCAGCGGCTGGCCACTGACCGCCGCACCCTGGCGTGCATCCAGTTTTAGGACTGTCTTTTTCAGGCCGGACAAATCACCCTTCAGCACAGCGAGGTCGGCCTCTTCGGAAATCTCGGAAACGCTGACCGGAACGCCAGCAGTTGTATCGGGGAAATAGGCCGTCAATTCCGCGATGGCCGGACTAAGCCCCTGGGTGGAAACCGCGGCAAGCTCGTCATTCTTCCACCAGGGTTGCGCCACGTGGTGATTGGTGAGGATGCGTCCTTCGCGAACGATGAATCCCGTGCCGAAAAAATCGGCCCGAACTTCGGGTGCGCGGCCCTCCAACGTATAAACCGGGTTGCCATCGCTGTCGTGCAGCGGCTCGCCATCCGGATTGATTCCGCCATAACGCAGCGGGCGGCCGGAGGCCCGGTCGACAAAAGAGACGGATACGTGCAGGAGGCAGACGCTTGGGGCATAAGCACGAATCACTTCTTCGGCAGATTGCGATTCGTTCTCCACGCGTTTGAGCCGGGTAGTGGTTTCGGCGAGTTGCTGGCGCAGAGAGGACACATCGCCTGGTTCGGCGCCCGAAATTTTCTGGCGCAGTTCTTCCGATTGCTGCCGGAGCTGCTGCTTCTGGTCGAGTACGTCGGACTGCTGAAGACTGGCGCGCGCGTTGCGGGCATCCGCCATCAATTGTTCCTGACGGTGGGCGCCCCGCTCGAGCTGGGCGATCACAGAGTAAGCACGGTTCGCTTCCTTGCTTGCGCGGCGGGAGAAAAGCACAAAAATTCCGGCGATCAGCAGGGCGACAGCAAAGAGAGCCGACACGCCAATCTTCAAGGCGCGCTCCAGAGAGAAAGCATCGCGCGTCATCTTCTCGGTTACGGCGAGAGCCTGGAATGCGGTTTGCGCCACCTCGCGGCCTTCGTCGGCGATGCGAGTTTTTTCGAGGAGTTCGTCGAAGGCGTGTTTTTCGCGTAACTGAACGCGTATACGCGCAAGCAATTCCGCGGGCTCCCATGGTGAAGTCAAAACTTCGTCAGCGCCGAGGTCGAGGCCGCGAGCGCGCTCTGCGGCCCCACCGCGGGTAAGGAGAATCACCCGTGTCCCTGAGG
>Ga0137394_10002558_pt1 | contig 13466 bp, 11 predicted proteins | sample czobulk116metaG_FD_108278 | JGI IMG/M metagenome (GOLD analysis project Ga0137394, IMG submission 108278) | Vadose zone soil microbial communities from Angelo Coast Range Reserve, California, USA - czobulk1.16 metaG | ecosystem: Environmental > Terrestrial > Soil > Vadose zone | place: USA...
CGGCGTGGTCGCCGCGACGCTCGCCGTTCCGATCGTTCGCTTTCTGCTCTCGTCGGTCACGCTCGGTCGTGAGAACGCTTACACCGCGTGGGTGCCGCTCGGTCGCGTGAGCGAGTTCCCGGAAGGCGAGACGCGGCTCGCCACCTTCCGCAATCCATACGTGATGCCGACGGATGGCAAGACGGCGGACACGGCCTGCTGGGTGCGGCGCATCGCCGGCGATCAATTCCAGGTTTTTGCCGTCAACTGCGCGCACCTGGGCTGCCCGGTCCGCTGGTTTCCGCAATCGGGTCTGTTCATGTGCCCGTGCCACGGCGGAGCCTACTACCGCGACGGCGGGCGCGCTTCGGGACCGCCGGAGCGCGGGTTGTTCGAATATCCGCACAAAATTGAAAACGGCCAGATCACCATTCAAGCCGGTGAACTGCCTACGCCGGGACCGAGTGCAGCACTCTCGACGGAGAAACCGCCATGCGCATGATCGCAAAAATCGGAGAATGGTTCGACCACCGCTTGCAGCTCGCGGCTCCCATCCGTGATGCTGCCGAACATCCTGTTCCGCGAAACACGGCAAGCTGGTGGTACGTGTTCGGCAGCGCTGCACTCGTGGTCTTCCTGTTACAACTCGCCACCGGAACTCTCCTCGCGCTGATTTACGTGCCGTCGGCAGGTGAAGCGTGGAGCAGTCTTCAGGCTCTGAACCACGATGTTGCTCTCGGCTGGTTCATCCGCGCCCTGCATGGATGGGGCTCGAATTTCATGGTGGCGATTGTTCTGATTCACATGATGCAGGTCTTCCTTTTCGGCGCTTACAAGTTTCCGCGCGAGCTCACGTGGATCATCGGTGTGTTTCTTTTGCTGATGACACTCGGCATGGCATTCACCGGACAGGTGCTGCGCTTCGATCAGGACGCGTACTGGGGTCTCGGGATTGGAGCGTCCATCGCCAGCCGCGTTCCGATGATCGGGGGCGCGGTCGTGAAATTGATGCTGGGCGGGCCGATCATCGCCGGTGCGACACTATCCCGATTCTTCGCTCTCCATGTGTTCGTGGTTCCGGGATCGCTGATTGCCTTCCTCTGCCTTCATCTATTGATGGTCCTGAAGCTGGGAATCAACGAGTGGCCGATGCCCGGACGCATCGTGAAGCGGGCGACATATGAAGCCGAATACCATGAATTGACGAAGAAGGATGGAGCGCCGTTTGTCCCCTACGCCATTTGGAAAGATATGTTCTTCGCGGCGTTCATCCTTTTGGCGGTCGCTGCATGCGCCGTTTATTTCGGTCCATTCGGACCGACCGGCAGGCCGGATCCGACGATCATCCAGACTGTCCCGAAGCCGGATTACTTTTTCCTGTGGCTCTATGCCTTGCTCTCGCTGCTTCCGCCTTCGCTCGAAACTCCTGCCCTTCTCATTGGCCCGGTCGTCGTGATTATCGGGTTGCTCCTTCTTCCGTTTCTCTCCGGCGAAGGAGAAAAGAGCTGGCGGCGCAGGCCGATTGCTGTTTTGACCGTGCTGTTGATCGCGATCACGCTGGGGACCTTTACTCATCTTGCGGAATACGCGCCCTGGAGTCCGCACATGAACGCATGGAGCGCTGATCCCGTGCCCGAACGAATGCTCCACGGCACGACGGCTCTCGAGCGGCAAGGCGCGCTCGTCTTCCAGGTCAAGCAATGCCGCAACTGCCATGCGCTTGGAGAGAGCGGCGGCGAGAGGGGCCCCGCTCTGGACAGTGTTGCGGTGCGGCTCACGCAGGATCAGCTCATCCGGCAAGTGATCCAGGGAGGCGGCAACATGCCGGCTTACGGAAACAATTTGAGTCCGGCGGAGACAACCGCTCTCGTCGCATTTCTGGAAACGTTGCATCCGGCGGGGCAGGCTCCCGCGCATGATGCTTCACGCGACGCCGTTCTCGGAGACGGTGCAGACAAACGTCCCGGCGCGCAGCCGTAAGGAGAATCCGTGCCACACCACCATTTTCAAGCCGCATGGCAATTTCTGGTTTGTTTTACTCTGTGCATCGTCTTGACGTCGCTGGTGTACCTCCGCGGATGGTTTCAACTTCGTTCGATTTCTTTTTCCCCTGTTCCCGTCTGGCGCGCCGCCAGTTTTCTTGGCGGACTGCTGCTGATCTGGATCGCGATGGCGTCACCCGTTGCTGCATTGGATCATGAATTACTGACAGTCCACATGATTCAACATCTGCTGCTCATGACATTCGCTGCTCCCTTGATCCTGCTCGGTGAGCCTGCGATGTTGTTGTTGGACGGTCTGCCGCGGCGATTCGTGCGGGCGGTTATCGATCCGCTGTTCGGCTTCCCGCTGATACAGCAAGCCGGAAAAGCACTCACGCGACCTTTGTTTTGCTGGCTTGCTGCGGTTGCGGCGTTGGTTGTGTGGCATATTCCGGCAGCGTTTAATCTGGGAATGCAGTCGGAAGCGTGGCATGTCGTCGAGCACGTGTCCTTTCTCGGGACCGGGCTTCTCTTCTGGTGGCCCGTTATTCAGCCATGGCCAAGTGTTTCGAATTCGGCGAGCTGGTCGATGGTCTTGTACCTCTTTCTTGCCACGTTGCCGTGCGACATCCTTTCCGGATTTCTGGTGTTCTCCGAGCGTGTCGCGTATGTCGTGTATCTCGCGACACCAGGGCAGCAGCCCCGCCTTTCCGTTCTTGCAGATCAGGACTGCGCGGGTGCATTGATGTGGACCTGCGTCACGATTGTCTACCTTGTGGCCGGGACGATTCTCAGCACGCGCCTGCTCTCACCGAAGAGAAATCTTCAGAGCCTGGAGGTCCGCTAATCATGTCCACCGAACCCACACTCGCGGCGCTTGAACTGCCCGTCGCGGACTCCACGGCCCTGGCCGACTACTGGGCACTGACCAAGCCGGAAGTGAATTTCCTGATCGTGATCACGACTTTCGCCGGTTTCTACCTGGGTTGTGCAGCCCAGCCGCGAGATGTTTCATTGCTGCTATTGATGAACGCGCTGGTAGGGACATTGCTGGTTGCCAGCGGCGCCGGAACACTGAATCAATACATCGAGCGGGGATTCGACGCCGGAATGCGACGGACGGCGCGGCGGCCGCTCGCCGCCGGCCGGCTTAATCCGACCGTGGCCCTCTGGTTCGGGGTGACGCTATCGGCGCTTGGAAGCATTTATCTGGCAGCAACCGTCAATGGACTCGCGAGCCTGCTCGCGGTCTTCACATTACTGTCTTACTTATTTGTCTACACGCCACTGAAAAGGAAAACACCGATATGTACTCTAGCCGGGGCCATTCCAGGCGCCATGCCTCCGCTGATCGGCTGGGCCGCAGCGTCCGGTAAGTTGACGGTCGAGGCGTGGATGCTCTTCGCGGTACTCTTCCTCTGGCAGTTTCCGCATTTCATGGCAATCGCCTGGATGTACCGTGAGGACTACGAGCGTGCGGGCTACCGGGTGCTGCCGGATGGCCTCGTCCGGGCACCTTTTGCAAGTTTGCAAACGCTCGTGCCGCTGTTGGCGCTGGTAGCTGTGAGTCTGCTTTACTCCGGCGCGGCCGCGCTTCTAAGTCTTGGGTTTTTCTATTACGGACTTCAGTTCGCGTTTCGTAAATCCATCTCCACTGCGCGCCGCCTGCTTGCGGCATCCATCGTTCATCTTCCATTACTGTTTGCACTGATGACGCTTACCAGAAGGTAGGCGGATAAGGCAGTTTCGATGCAACCTGCGCTGCTTCAGGAGACAGCCTGAACACCTGTTCAGTCTGCGCGCCGGCAGGCCAGGTTGATGATGTAAACAGAAAAGCGACCAGACAAAGGCGTCCGACTCCTGCCATGGTTCCTATGCCTCCACTGCTTTGCACAAAAGTCGATTGTGTCGCCGTTTCGCGGCTGCTCGATTCCACTTTTCAACCCAGGGCTGACGGCCGGGTCAGCGTCTGTGATGAGGAGCAGCCCTGAAAGGGCGGTATACCAATGTTATGCCGCCTTTCAGGGCTTGGTCTGATAGCGCACGTTAACCTGGGGCTGACGCCCCAGGCTAAAACTTTAACGCCGCTTCGCGGCTCAAATCTGCTGAGCGTGAAGAAGCGTTTCCTCGATGTCAAGCTCACGGTAGAGTTGAAAGAATACTGCATCGTGAATGATTGCCTCCTGCCGCAGGCGTTCAAGTTCGTGACGTTCAGCTTTCAACACTTTTCGCGTCAGCTGCCTTGCGTCGTGCTCTTCATTCGAAGCGGGTAACAGGTCCGCTGGTCCGCGATCGTCTTGTACTGCCTGGACTTTTCTTTTGAACAGGTCGGCGGTGTTTTCGAGGAGGTCCCTCGAAAACGTTGACGAGTGCTTTAACAACTCGATCTCCCGCAAGACCGCTCGGAAGAGAGCGAGGCGAGCAACCATCTCGTCCTGGTGACTTTCGCCGCCGTCCTTGATTCCGAGGCGTCTCATGAGCCACGGCAGAGTCGTCGCAGGGATCAACAGAGTTGCCAGGATGACGACGTACGTCAAAAAGACGAGCAGGTTTCTGAATGGAAAGTTCGCGCCCGATGGCAAGGTCAACGGAACAGATAACACCGCCGCGAGTGAAACGATCCCTCTCATTCCGACCCAACTCAGAGTTGTGACGACACCCCAACGTGGTGCGGGCTCTTCGCGAGCGATTGACGGAAACAGCCTTCTCGGAAGATATACCGCGGTAAACACCCAGACGAATCGCGCGCCGATCACAACCAAAACGATTGTTGACCCGTAGACCAACAATTGACGCCATGAATATCCTTGAAGCCCTTTCATTACGGCAGGCATCTGTAGTCCGATCAATGCGAAGACGAGGCTGTTAATAATGAAGAGCACGGTATTCCAGAAGGCGACCGCTTCAAGGCGCGTCTGGGCGGATATCAGCGTCGGCAGCTTGCGTCCAAAGTAAATGCCTGCTGCGACGGTCGAAATAACACCGGAGAAACCGAGCCTTTCGCCTAAAAGGTACGCGGCGAAGGAAGTGATCAGTGTTAGTGTCGTCTCCGCTGTGCTGTCGTGAAGCCGTTGCAAGATGAAAATTGCAACCATCGCGACAAGCACACCAACAACGGCTCCCCCCGCAGACATCACCACAAATTCCATTGCAGCCTGGCCGAGTGAGAAGGATCCAGTGGCGATTGCGACCAGTGCGAATCGATAGACCACTAATGCTGTGGCGTCATTCACCAGGCTCTCGCCCTCGATGATCGTCAACAGCCGCCGCGGCACTCCAAGCTTCCTGATGACCACTGTGGCTGCGGAGGCATCTGGTGGAGAGACGATCGCTCCGAGCAGAAATGCTATTGGCCACGATACACCCAGTCCCAACCCCCGCACCGCCGTGGCGACGAGAGTGGCAGTGAAAAGGACAAGCCAGAATGCGAGCAGAAATATCGGGTGTTGATTTCTTTTGAAGTCTCTCCACGACGTGAAACTTCCGCCAGAGAAAAGGATCGGCGGAAGAAAAAGTTTGAACACGACCGTGGGATCCAGCGTCAGTGATGGCAAACCCGGCAACAGGCTCAAGACCAGGCTACCAGCGACCAGCAGGATTTCGGTGGGCAGTCCGATCCGCCGTGCCCACGGAACCGCGATCGTCGTCGTCAACAGGAGCAGCAGCGTTGCTTCAATCAGTCCCATACGCATGGCTCTAAGCACCGCATGGGCCAATGTATCGATTCGCGAATTGCACGATCGATGCGCAAAAAGAGCTGTCCCACAGTGTCGATCAAACTGTCGAAGCAGTGCCGACGTGTCCGAGGCTACGGCAGACGACTACGAACTGCGCAGTAGCGCGCGCACACCGTTCCAGAGGATTTGCACACCGATGCATAACAACAGGAACGATGTCAGTCTCAAGATCACGTTCATACCCCTCGGTCCAATGATTTTCGCGAGCCGATCTGCATAGCCATAGCAAACGTAGATGCTCGCGGCAACGATAACGGAAGCGATGATCGTCCCCACGATCGCCAGCAAGTTTGTCCCCAACTGCTGCGGTTCGTTTGCTCCCAATGTAATAGCAACCGATATGGAGCCGGGGCCAACGGTCAAAGGTAATGTAAGCGGGTAGAACGCATCATTCAGCGCATCGCGGCTGCTTATCGCTCGACCGACTGCGCCGCGATCGTCATCATTCTTGCTTTTGAGCATCGTCCAGCCGGTTGAAATCACCACGAGCCCACCGCCGACCTGAACGACAGGCAGCGAGAGACCGAAGAAAGAGAGCACGTGCGATCCGATACTGAAGGATGCAACCAGCAGAAAAAGACTGTTCATGGCAATCCGGCGCGCCAGCATTCGTCGCGTCCGCGAGGTGTAAGAGTTTGTGAGCGACAGAAAAATAGGACTGCCTCCGATCGGATCCACAATTGGGAACAGTGCGCTGACAGCGAGGAGAATGCTTTTTGCAACTTCTGTCATTACCGCAGCTAAAGCAATCGCTATGCCGAGATTGGTGGTAGCCAGGAGCAATGGGCCGTTAATGGATTCTCTGCCTGGTTGGTTTCGCGCAAGGAATGCTTTGACATACTTCTATCCCACAGTGTCGACAATCGTCGGACCTGGACCGACACTCCCGTCACTTCCCGTCAGAGTCTTGCGAAGGCGCTACAAATACAGAGGTTTGTGACGCTCAATTTCTTGGCGTTCGCCGTGCACTACTCTAACACATGATTGGTTCTTTACCTGGCCAAAGACGATTCATCGGGATTATCGCGATGACGGCTTACTTCGCTATTCCGGCTCACGCACGGCAGAGTGACGACTTGCAACAGCAGCTGCAGCAGCTCGTACAGCAATATGAGCAGACCACCCGTGAGTTACGGGACCGCATCACTGCGCTGGAGCAGCAAATTCAAAAAAGGCAAGAGACCACGCAGGACGAATCTCAAAAACAGATAACAACTTCGGTTGCCGAACTGGCCGCGGAGGCAGCCAAAAAGGCGGCCCTTGGCGACTCAACTCAGGATGGGCAAACACTCCAGGGAAAGCTGCCTGCGGCGCCAACGTATGACTTCTTGAGAGATGCAGAAACAAAGATCGAGACGCTTGAAGAGCAAGTGAAAAGCTTTGAATTTCACGGATATTTCCGTTCAGGTTACGGACTCAACAGTAAGGGAGGGCAGCAGGTCGCATTTCAGGCTCCTGGAGCTGATGCGAAATTCCGACTGGGCAATGAGGCGGAAACATACGCGGAGCTGATTTTAGTCAACAACTGGCTGAACCCCGAACACGACTCCGACAAAGCGTGGATGAAAGCAGAGTTCATGGTTGAAGCCAACACGACGAACTCCGCCAGTTATGCGAATTTCACTGGAGGAATCGGGAACGACCAGATCCGGCTGCGTGAAGCCTTCATCCAGGCGGGCAACGTATTCAAGCGCATGCCCGATGCCAAGTTCTGGGCCGGCGAGCGATATTATCGACGCTATCAGGCTCACCTCGACGACTTCTACATTCTCGATATGAGCGGTTATGGCGGCGGCGTGGAGGACATCAACGCGAAGATCGGCAAGATGTCTGTAGCTTATCTTGCCGGCGCACGGCCCGACATCATCACCAGAAACGGCAACTACGCGAAGAGCAACATCGATGTACGTCTTTACGACATGGACGCGCTCGGCGGAAAAGTCGGCGCCTGGTTCAATTTCGCCAGGGCAAAGGGTGGCACAACACAAACCGGCAATGTCATTCCCTCCGCAAACGGTTATGCGTTCGGGATAGGCCAGCAGCGTCTGGAATGGCACGGCGGCTACAACTGGATCTCGTTCCAATACGGAAAGGGACCGGCCAGCAACTTCAGCACGTCGATCGATGATCCTTCCACATTTGTCGAGACTTCCAAGAGATTGCGAGTCGTCGAACATTTGCTGATTCAGCCAAACGATAAGTTCGCCATCATGCCGATCGTCGTCTTCCAACGCACGCAGAACGGCAATCCGCAGGATGGCTGGAACCGGTGGATATCCTTTGGCGCCCGGCCACAGGTGTTCTTTACCAGGCACCTTTCCCTTGCGTTCGAGAGTGGGTTTGATCACACGCGAAGTGCTAACGGGCAGTATGAAGGCTGGCTCCGTAAATTCACAATCGCGCCCCAAATCGCAGCAGGCCCCAAGTTCTTCAGCCGGCCCGCGCTGCGTGTCTTCGCAACGTACGCAAACTGGTCGAACAGCCTGCGCGGGTTCATCGGCGGAATTCCGTTTCAGAACGGAACGCATGGATTCACCTATGGCGTACAGGCGGAAACGTGGTTTTGAGGTGAAAAGAAATGACAAGTAGAGAAGAGATGCTTCCTCGCTCCGGACTAATACAGCAAGGTTCAGTCTCGCAGACGACCTATTTACGCCCGCTGACCGCTGTCACGACTCTGTTCTTCATGTGGGGCTTTTTGACCAGTTTGAATGACATCCTTGTGCCACACTTGAAGTCGATATTCGATCTAAACTACACGCACGTCATGCTGATTCAGTTCGCGTTCTTCTCGGCGTATTTTCTCTTCTCGGTGCCGTGGTCGAAAATCGTCAACACGATCGGATATCAGAGAACGATGGTCGTTGGCTTAGTGACGATGAGCCTCGGAGCCTTTCTGTTCGTGCCGGCGGCATCTGTTCCGTCGTTTCCGTTGTTTCTAACGGCACTGATGATTCTAGCGGCGGGTATTACAGGGCTACAGGTCGCAGCGAACCCTTACGTAATCGTACTCGGCAAACCTGAAACGGCTTCGAGCCGGCTGAATCTGACTCAGGCGTTCAACTCGCTCGGGACGACCGTCGCTCCGCTGCTTGGGGCAGTGCTCATCCTGAGCGCCGCTCCGTTGGGCATTGAAGAATTACGCCAACTGTCACCTCAAGCCCTCCGCGCTTTTCGCCTCGAGCAGGCGGCTTCCGTAAAGATGCCATACATCATCATCGCGGCCGCGCTGGTGCTCCTGGCGGTGGCGATCGCCAAATTCAAGCTGCCGAAAATCGAGGGTGCGACAGGTCTCCCGGGAGCGAAGATGAACGATTCAATCTGGAAACATCCCAATCTGCTCCTGGGTGCTCTGGGAATTTTCGCCTACGTTGGCGCCGAGGTTTCCATCGGAAGTTTTCTCGTGAGCTATCTGGGTCAAGCCGACATCGCAGGCTTCACCGCGAAAATCGCGGCCGGTTACGTGTCGTTCTACTGGGGTGGCGCCATGGTAGGCCGCTTCATAGGCGCTGGTGTTCTGCAGCGGTTTAAGACGGGACGCCTCCTTGCCGTGTGCGCGCTTTGTACGTCGATGCTCGTCACACTTTCCATGCTTACCAGTGGTCACTTCGCAATGTGGAGCATGATTGCAGTCGGTTTTTTCAACTCCATCATGTTCCCGAGTATCTTCACTCTCGGCCTGGCCGAGCTTGGGTCTTTGACGGGAAATGGCTCCGGCCTGATAAACATGGCGATCGTCGGCGGGGCAATTGTGCCGGTGATTCAAGGTGCGATCGCTGATCATATCGGGATCCATCACGCATTTTTTCTGCCTGTAATCTGCTACCTGTACATCCTGTTCTACGCGCTCAGAGGCTCAATGCCGAACAGCGAACGCTACTCACACGATCCGGCAAACGCATAAGGAGACGAATGGAAATGCTACTCGCAGGTGACATTGGCGGAACAAAAACAGATCTTGCGGTCTTTTCGCGCGAAACCGGACCGCATTCACCCCTCGCTCAGGCGGAAGTGCACAGCGCCGATTACCCCAGTCTTCAGGCGTTGGCGGCGGAGTTTCTGAACAAAGTAAAGATGCCCGTCGAGAGAGCTTGTTTTGATGTTGCCGGCCCGGTGATCGATGGGCACGTGAAGATCACTAACTTGCCGTGGACGATGGACGAAGCTTCACTGGCATCGGATCTCAATCTGAAATCGGTCCGGCTGATGAACGACCTCGAGGCCGTCGCCAGGGCGGTCCCAGTCCTGCGCCCATCCGATGTGAGTACATTAAATGCCGGCTGGCCGGCCCCGAACGGTGCCATCGGTGTCGTCGCGCCGGGCACTGGCCTGGGCGAGTCTTTCCTGACCTGGGATGGCGCGAAGTATGTCTCTCACGGTTCGGAAGGCGGGCATGCAGACTTCGCTCCGACGGATAAGCGGCAAATCGGGCTGCTCCAATATATGCTCGAACGGTTTGATCACGTGGGGATCGAGCGGGTCTGTTCCGGTATCGGGATCCCGAACATTTATGAATACCTGCGCGACATCGAGCAAATACCGGAGAGTCCTCAAACCTCTGAGTTCATCGCCACATCCAAAGATCGAACGGCGGCCATTGTGAATACAGCGGTGGACCCGAAGAACCCAAGCCAATTGTGCGTGGCCACTGTCGATACGTTCGTTTCGATTCTCGCGAGTGAGGCCGCGAATGTTGCGTTGAAGGTCCTGGCGACCGGCGGTGTTTACCTCGCGGGCGGTATTCCCTTGCACATCCTGCCGGTGCTCCACGGGCCGGCCTTCATGAAATCCTTCACGCGGAAAGGACGCTTCGCTGAGCTGATGAAACACATTCCGGTTCACGTCATCCTCAGTCGGGCCGCGTTGCTGGGGGCGGCTGCGTACGGTCTCGAGAGCTTTAAGGAGGAATCGTAAAGATGTCTCATAGGGAGAAACTTCCGACGATCTATCTGGCCAGGCACGGTGAGACGGCCTGGAGTCTCAGTGGCCAGCACACGGGGCTTACTGATTTACCGCTGACCGAAACCGGCGAGAGGAATGCACGACGACTTGGCGAACGGCTCAGCGGAATGAAATTCGCCGCCGTATGGAGTAGTCCTCTGCAGCGCGCCCTGCGGACCTGTCAACTGGCCGGCTTCGGCTCCGTAACTGAGGTTGACCGCGACCTCGTCGAGTGGAACTACGGCGAATACGAGGGTCGTCGAACGAGCGAGATCCGAGCGGCGCGTCCGGACTGGCAACTGTTCCGCGACGGCTGCCCGGGCGGTGAATCGCCGCAGCAGGTCGCCGCGCGGGCGGACCGGGTGGTTAACCGGGTGCAGTCCGTGCCGGGAGACGTGCTGCTTTTTTCCAGCGGACATTTCCTTCGAATGTTGGCCGGTCGCTGGATTGGGATGGAAACGTCACGCGCAAGCGCTCTCATGCTGAGCACGGCAAGTCTGAGCGCGCTTGGATACGAACACAGTCTCGATCAACCGGTGATCCGGCTATGGAACGAGATTAGTTATTTGAGCACATCCGACGAGCGGGAAAGTCAAGCAAACAGGTCGGTATCAATTGAGGTAATTCAATGAAGGCGACACAACTATTGCACAACTCAGGTCAGAGTCTATGGCTCGACAACATCACGCGCGAGCTGCTCGATAGCGGCACGCTGGAGCAATACATTGACGAGCTGTCCGTGACCGGACTGACTTCGAATCCGACGATCTTCGACCATGCCATAAAGAACAGCACGGCGTATGACGCGGCAATCGGTGAAAAATCAGCGCGAGGCAAATCGGGTGAGGCACTTTTCTTCGAACTCGCGCTCGAAGACCTCACGCGCGCTGCCGATCTCTTTCGACCTATTTACGAGAAGACGAATGGTGTGGACGGCTGGGTATCGCTGGAAGTGTCACCCGTCCTGGCCTACGACACCGCCAGCACTATTGCCGCAGCGAAGGATTTGTTTGCGCGGGCTGCGCGGCCCAACTTGTTAATCAAGATTCCCGGAACCAAAGAAGGGCTGCCGGCGATCGAGGAAGCGATCTTTTCCGGCATTCCGGTCAACGTCACATTGTTGTTCTCCCGCGAGCATTACCTTGCGGCGGCCGGCGCGTTCCTGCGAGGGATCGAGCGACGCATCGAGGCAGGACTCAATCCCAATGTCAGCTCCGTCGCCTCGGTATTCATCAGCCGCTGGGACAGCGCCATCGCCGGCAAGACGCCGGATGCGCTACACAATCAACTTGGCATCGCTATCGCCAAACGCACCTACAAGGCGATGCGCACTCTGCTGGACTCGTCCCGATGGGAGCGCATCTATAACTTCGGCGTCCGTCCGCAACGCCTGTTGTGGGCAAGCACGGGAACCAAGGATCCGAAGGCCTCTGACATTCTTTACATCAAGAGTCTGGCCGCGCCTTTCACGGTGAACACCATGCCTGAGGCCACATTGAAAGCTCTTGCGGCGCACAACGAATTGGGCGAGTTGCTGCCGGCGGACGGCGGCGACTCCGAAGAAGTACTGGTGCGGTTCGCTCAGGCTGGTATCGACGTCTATGCTTTGGCGGCGCAACTGCAGGATGAAGGAGCCAGATCGTTTGTGAAGTCATGGCAGGAGCTGTTGGGTGTGATTTCTTCGAAGAGTTCGTTGTTGAAGGTCGGATAAAAAGGAGCAGGAACATGAAAGCAACAGTCGAACCCAAAGTGAAGCCACGCGCGAACAAGCGCCAGACGTGGAAAACACTCGAGTCGCATTACAAAGGCATCGAGCCGGTCCATTTGCGACAGCTCTTTGCCGAAGATCCGGAGCGTGCGGAACGGATGTCCGTCGAGGGTGCCGGCCTGTATCTCGAGTACTCCACGAATCGTGTGACTGACGAGACTCTTCAGTTGCTGCTTCAGCTCGCCGAAGAGTCCTCTCTGAAACAACGAATCGAGGCCATGTTTCGCGGCGAAAAGATCAATATCACCGAAAAGCGAGCGGTATTGCATGTGGCGCTACGTGCGCCGAAAACAACTTCGATTGTCGTGGACGGGGAAGATGTCGTGCCGAAAGTCCATGCCGTGCTCGACAAGATGGCTGATTTCTCCGAACGCGTTCGGAGCGGGGCATGGAAAGGTCATACGGGAAAACGCATTCGCAACGTCGTCAACATCGGGATTGGCGGCTCCGATCTCGGGCCGGTCATGGCCTACGAGGCGCTCAAAGCGTACAGCGACCGTACGATGACCTTCCGCTTCATCTCCAATATCGATGGGACCGACTTCGCCGAAGCCGTGCATGATCTGGATCCGTCAGAGACGATGTTCATCGTCTCTTCGAAAACCTTCACAACTCTGGAGACCATGACCAACGCTCACACAGCGCGCTCGTGGTCGCTCGCCGGGTTGGGTGGTGACGAAGCGTCAGTGGCAAAGCATTTTGTCGCCGTCTCGACGAATGCGGCGGAAGTATCGAAGTTCGGAATCGATACCGCCAATATGTTCGAGTTCTGGGACTGGGTCGGCGGCCGCTACTCGATGGACTCGTCGATCGGCCTCTCGACGATGATCGCCATTGGCCCGGATCACTTCCGCGCCATGCTCGACGGCTTCCACCAGATGGATGAGCATTTTCGTACGACTCCCTTCGAACGCAATCTGCCGGTGCTGATGGGTCTGCTCTCGGTCTGGTACAACGACTTCTTCGGCGCACAAACCGTCGCCGTCTTGCCCTACGAGCAATACCTGAAGCGGTTCCCGGCATATCTGCAGCAGTTGACGATGGAGAGCAACGGCAAGC
>Ga0137394_10002560_pt1 | contig 13463 bp, 13 predicted proteins | sample czobulk116metaG_FD_108278 | JGI IMG/M metagenome (GOLD analysis project Ga0137394, IMG submission 108278) | Vadose zone soil microbial communities from Angelo Coast Range Reserve, California, USA - czobulk1.16 metaG | ecosystem: Environmental > Terrestrial > Soil > Vadose zone | place: USA...
CGCGGCGTGGGAGTCCCTGGCCGAGGCGGCCGAGCAACTCCTGGCCGAGGACGGCGGAGACGGCTACTGGACGGCCGCGGTGCGCGCGCTCAAGGCGGCGCTGCGCGAGCTGCCCAGGTCGGCGGCGCTGCAGGCCGGAGCCGCGCTGCGCGCGCGCATCGCTCCGAGGCCCGCGGGCATGGCCCGCCGCCGGTACCAGCGCAGCCTGCAACTCATGCTTCTGTCCGCATCCAGCGAGCGCCTCGGCCTGCCGCCGCGCGCGTTCCTCCTCTAGGAGCCCGGTCGATGGTCGAACCGCTTGCCGTCGCGAAGCCCGTCTGCGCCGTTTGCGGCGGCGAGGGATTTACCTTCCAGCAGCGCGAGGACAAGGGAGTGGCGGTGGCCTGCGCCTGCACGGAGCAGTGCTCGGTGTGCCATGGCCAGGGCCGGCTCTACGACCGGGACGACCGCGGCTACGAAGTGCTGCGCGGATGCGCCTGCGGCGCCGACCCGCGTCGCCTGGCGCTGCTCACGGGGCTGCGCCTGCCGCCGAAGTTCCTCGAGCGCACGCTGCAAGGGTACCGCGCGTACAGCCCGGCCCAGCAGCGGGCGCTCTTGCGCGCGAGGCGCTTCGTGGACGAGTTCGTCCCGGGCGCGGCGGGCCAGCGCGCCCTGCTCTTCTGCGGGCCGCCGGGCACGGGCAAGACGCACCTGCTCTGCGCCATGCTGCGGAACCTGGCCGCGAGGAAGGCGGTCCGCGGCCGCTACGAAGAGTTCTTCCTCCTCCTCTCCGACATCCGCGACGGCTTCTCCCGCGGCCTCTCCTCGCGCGAGTGGCTCGAGCCGCTGCGCCAGGTGGACGTGCTCGCCATCGACGAAATCGGCAAGGGCGGCAAGAACCGGGACTTCGAGCAGGGCGTGCTCGACGAGGTCCTGAGCGTCCGCTACAACGCTGGGCGCCCCACGCTGCTCGCCACAAACTATCCGCGCCCGGGAACCGTAGGCTGGGAGTTCCGCGCCGACGGGCAGTCGGCCGAGAACCTCGAGCAGCGGGTCGGGCCGCGCATCTATTCCAGGCTGCACGAGATGTGCGACCTGATCGACGTGGTCGGGGATGACCAAAGGGAGGTGCAACACGATGCTCGCCAGGCGCGCGACAGCGCAGCGGACGGTCCTGCTCGTGGGGCGGGACCTGCACGAGGCTGAGCGGCTGCGGCGGCTCCTGCCGGCGCGGGTGGGAATCGCGCACGCGCCCTCCGACGCGCTCCGCGCCATGGCCGGCGCGGACGTGGTGCTCTTGGAAGACCGGAGCTGGCCCGCCGCCGAGGACGAGGCGCTCTGCGCGATGCGCGAGCTGTCGGCCTCGCGCCGCCTGGCGCTGATCCTCTCCCGCCGGCGCGGCGAGGACGGAGAGGCGGCGGGCGTTCCGGTGGTCGAGCGGCCCTACCGGATGGAGGAGATCGTCGCGGCCATGCGCCTCGCCCTGATGAGGCGCCGGGCGTGACGCGCTTCTGCGCGCAGCGGCGCGGCGAGAAGCTGTCCGGCATCCTGCGGCGCGCGCTGCAACAGAATGGCGTGGCGCGGCGCATCCCGCGGCGGATCTCGCCCGAGGTCTGGGAGAGCGCGGTCGGACCGCAGATCGCGGCGCGGGCCCAGCCCACCGTCCTCTCCGGCGGCACGCTGCACCTCCTGGTCCAGGACCACCGCTGGCGCGATCAGCTCGACGCGGCCCGCGTGCTTCTGTTGGAGCAGCTCAACCGCAAGCTGGGAGCGGGCGTGGTTCGCGCGCTGCAGTTCGGGCTGGCGCACGCCGGAGCGCTGGACGAAGCGCGGCGGCGCGCAGGGCTCGGAGCGGCGCGCGCGCCGGAGGTGGCGATCGAGCCCCAACGCGTGCTCGGAGGCGCGCGCCTCGACGCGGGACTGCGGGAAGCGCTCCTGCGCGCGGCCGAAGCTGCTCGCCGCCGGCGGCCGTGAAGAGAGCGCGCCGCCGGGGCCCGGCACCGCTGCCGGCGCCAAGCGCAGCGGCGCGCAAGGCGCTCGGGCCTTACGCGCGCGGGCGGCTGGTGGAGGCGGCGCCCGGATTTCCTACGCTCTCGCTGGACGTGCCCTGGGACGTCTTCTCCTCGCAGCGCATCGACGAGGGGACGCTGCTCTTGCTGCGGCATCTGCCCGAGGGCGAGCCCGCGTCGTTCTTGGATCTGGGCTGCGGTTACGGCGCGCTCGGGCTGCCCGTCGCGGCGCGCTGGCCCAAGGCGCGGGCGCTCCTGATCGATCGCGATCTTCTGGCCGTCGCCGCCTCTGCCCACAATGGCGCCGCGCTCCGGCTGGGGAACGTCGAGGTCCGGCCCGGGCTCGGCTACCGCGGCCTCGCCGGACGGCGCTTCGACTGGGTCCTCTGCAACGTGCCCGCGCGCATCGGGCCGCGCGCCATCCGCTACCTCCTCGAAGGCGGCCGCGCGCTCGGAGCCCAGGTGCGCGCCGTGGTGATTCGCGACCTGGCCGGCCTGGTCCGCTCGCTCGGCCTGCCCGGCTTGTCCCAGGTGGCGAGCGGCCCACGGCACGAGGTGTTCTCGCTCTCGCCCGCGCCGGCGCAGGTCGATCTCGACGACGACGACGTGTACGCCCGCGACCAGACGGCCTTCGAGGGCCTGCGGCTGTCGCGGCCGCACGATGCCTCGGAGGATCCGGAGCACGGCGTGCTGCTCGGAGCGCTGGCCGAGTCGCTGCCGCAAAAGGGCCCGTCGCGCGCGCTCGCGTTCCGGGCGGGGTATGGCGTTGTCCCACTCCTGATCAAGTCCCGCTACGCGTCCGCGGAGGTGGTGGCGCAGGAACGGGACCTGCTCGACGCCGCCTTCCTCCGGCGGAACGCGCGCGCGCTCGGCCATTCCGTCGAGGTGCGCGAGACGCTGTTCCCGGCGGACGGGCTGGCGCCCGGCGGCTTCCCGCTGGTCGTCGGAGAGCTCTCTTCACCCGCGGGCCCTGCGGTGGCGCGCCGCGAGCTGCAGGACGCGGCGGACCTCCTCGCTCCCGGAGGAGAGGCCCTGATCGTCGCCACCGCCAGGCAGGAGCGGGAGTGGCTCGCGGCGGCCGCGCCCAAGGGCTTCCCTCACGCGATCCTCCTGCGACGACGAGGTGCGTCGGTGTTGAGGATCTCGCGGCCCAAAGCTCTTTGAACGCGCTTTGTCAATCTCCCCCGTCTGGAAATTCGACGTTCTCAGAGGGAAAACGCTGGACGGAGCCGATCGGCTTCTGTCAGAGTGCGCGCTGTTTTTCGAGGGGAGACCGCTCCCCCCACTGGGAGGAACACACGGATGGCCGCCAAGAAAGCCGCCAAGAAGCCCGCCAAGAAGACTGCCCGCAAGCCGAATGCCGCCTTCATGAAGGCCATGCAGCCCAGCCCGGCGCTCGCGAAGATCGTCGGCGACAGGCCGCTGCCCCGCACCGAGGTGGTGAAGAAGCTCTGGGCGTACGTGAAGAAGAACAATCTGCAGGACAAGAAGGAGAAGAGAAACATCAACGCGGACGATCAGCTCCGCGAGGTGTTCGGCGGGAAGAAGACCGTCTCGATGTTCGAGATGACCAAGCTGGTGAACGACAACCTGTCGTAGCTTGCTGCCGATAGACGTCAGCGCGAGGGCGCGGGTCCTTCCTGGACCGGCGCCCTCTGCATTTTGAAGCTTAGAACCCGATCTGGACCGCTCCCCATTCGCCGTGCGTCTGCAGCGCCGCGCCCAGATCCGGCAGCGCCGCGCAGAGCGACGCGACCGCCTCTTGCGGCGTGGAGACGAAGATCAGCCCCGCGCCGTTGAGCTTCTCGCGGCGCAGCCGCAATGGCGTCCAGTGCAGCTCCACCGCGGTCCCGTGGACTCCGAGCTTCGCCAATTCCGCGATCAGCGCGCGCGGCCGGGTCAGCGCCTTCACCGGGTACCAGAGCAGGGCGGGCACACCCGGGATCTTTTCCAGGGCCCGCGCCGCATCCGTCCATTCCTGCTTGGAGGCGTAGGGCGGATCGATCAACACCGCGACGCGCCCGCGCGCGGCCTCCGCGAGCGCGGCGAGGCCGTCCGCCTGGCGCACCTCCGCGTCGGGGAGCGCGCGCCGCAAGAGGCCCGCCGACCTGGGATCGATCTCGTGCAGCAGCATCCTGTCCATTGGCCGCAGCAAGGCTCGCGCGATCAACGGCGAGCCGGGGGCGGCCTGTGGCCGCTCCGCGCCGGGCGGCGACGCGGCGCGGACGATGCCGGCGTACCGACCGAGGAGCCCGTCGCGGGCGCCGAAGACGCGGAGGGTGCCGTCGCCCCATTCGCCCGCGGAGCCCAGCGGGTAGAGGCCGTCGCCGGCGTGCGTCTCGACGTACGCGAGGGGCGCTGCGTCGCGGAGCATCGCTTCCAGCAGGGCAATCAACGCCACGTGCTTGAGCACGTCCCCGGCGTTGCCCGCGTGCCGTGCGTGCGCGTAGTCCATCAGGACTGTGGCAGCAGCTCCGGCGAGCGGTCATCCAGCTCCGGGAGCTCGATCTCCGCCGGCGCGAGCGGCGCGGGAGCGCCGCCGGCGGCGATCCGCGCGATCCCGCCGCGGCTCAAGACGATGGTCGCCTCCCGCTTCTCGACGCCGGCCGGCGTGGAGACGGTGAGCGTGAGCGGCACGCGGTAGAGGCGGGGAGCATTGGCGAAGCGGACGCCCTCGCCCGCCGGCACCGGCACGCGCTTCACCGAGTCGTCCAGGCGCGTGAGGATGGGAGCGAGGTCGTAGCGGAAGACGATCTTCAGCCGCTCGAAGACGCGCGCGGCGGGTCCAGTCAGCCCCGTGACCTTCGCGCGCTGCTTGTATTGCAGCGTGACCACGCGCTGGACGGCGCCGCTGCCCGGGTTGAGCGGGTCGGCCCGGACCACGCGCGCTTGGGCCATCGACTCCCGCGCGCGCAGGACCACGTTGCGCGTGCGCCCGAGCTTCTCGGGCTCTCGCAGGATCATCACCCGGTGCGCGTAGAGGTGCGAGAGCTTGCCCGCGAGCCACTGCCGGGTCAGCTCCTTGGCGCGGTCCTTCAGGGCATAGGCGACGGCCCCCACCGTCATCAGCGTCCACAGCCCCAGCCCCGCGGCGGCGCTGGTCTGCAGGAGCTGGAGGCCGAAGTAGATGATGAAGGCGGTGGCGGCTCCGGAGAGGCCCACCCAGTTGCGCACCGCCTCGTCGATCATCCGCGTCTGCGGCTCGAGGAAGAGCACGCCCTGGAAGTGCTTCTTGAGCTGCGCCGCGCGGTCGATGAAGAGCGCGAGCGCCTCCAGGTCCTCGCGGTCGGGCAAGAGCTCGCCCTTGTCCTCGCGGGTGCGCAGCTCGGCCGCGAGAGCGGAGGCGGTCCGGCCGCGCAGCTTCTGCGCAACCGCCACGTAGCCCGGCAGGCCCGCGGGGACCAGCATCCGGGCGCAGGTGTCCTCCGCCGCGGTGAGGAGCTCGAGGAGCTGGCCGGAGAGGAACTCGTCGACCAGGGTCCGCTCCCGCGCCAGCTCGGCGGTGTCCTCCGGCGCGGGAGCGACGAGCGTCCCCCGCGCCTGGGCCACCGCGGCGATCGCCTCGTCGAGGATCCGGTCGAAGTCCTTGAGCAGCGACGGCGCGACCGGCATCGGGTTGAGCGAATGCGCCACCGCCACCCGGGGGATCCGTTCCCGCAGGAGCTTGAGACGGCGGGCCACGGCCAGGGCCGCCCGCCGCAGGCCGTCGACGGTGCGGTCCTCGGTCTCGGGCGCATCCTCGTCGGGGCTGGAGAGCCGGGCCAGGATCTGCAGCTGCTCCCAGCCGTCGTGCGGGAGGTAGACGTTCTCGGGGAACTCGAGCTGGAGCGCGACCTCGGCCTCGGTCACCGACCGGTCGCGCGGGAGGGGGACGTAGATTGACCACTCCACCCGGCTGGCATCGTGGGCCTCGATCTTGAGGCGGCGGTTGGCGGTCTGGACGCGCATCTCCTTGGGAATACCCTATAGGGTGTCCCGTACCTGTTAAGTCCGGAGCGGCGCCCGGTCGAGAGCCGGAAGTGAACAGTCGATCTTTTCGGTTGACGCGGCGAATCCATTTTGGAGAATCATTCTCCAAACCTCACACCACTTCCTACCGGAGGATGAACGCATGCCCAATCTGAAGAACACCAAGACCCACGAAAACCTCAAGTCCGCTTTCGCGGGCGAGAGCCAGGCCAACCGCCGCTATCTCTACTTCGCCAAGCAGGCGGACGTGGAAGGCCGCCCGGACATCGCGGGGTTGTTCCGCGACACCGCCGAGGGCGAGACCGGCCATGCCCACGGCCACCTGGAGTACCTGCAGGAGGTGGGCGATCCGGCGACCGGCGAGCCGATCGGGGACTCGGAGAAGAACCTGAAGGCCGCCGTCGCGGGCGAGACGTACGAGTACACGCAGATGTATCCCGGATTCGCCAAGCAGGCGCGCGAGGAGGGCTTCTCCGAGGTGGCCGAGTGGTTCGAGACGCTGGCCAAGGCCGAGAAGTCGCACGCGGGCCGCTTCGCGAAGGGGCTGCAGCAGGTCAAGTCCGAGGGGTAGGACTCCCAAGGACACGGACGAGCGCGCGAATGAGGTTGAAGATCGCCGGCCAGACCGACTGGTCTGAAGACCCGCACGGGATGGCGTACGACAACCCGCAGTTCTGGGACCGCCCGCACTTGGAGTCCGAGCTCCACCGGGTGTTCGAGATCTGCAACGGCTGCCGGCTCTGCTTCAACCTCTGCCCCTCCTTCGACGTCCTCTTCCGCCGCGTCGACGCCCTCGACCCGCACCGGGAGGAGGCCGAGGGCAAGCACATCGAGGAAGGGCGCATCGTCGAGGAGCACGAGGCGGGCGAGCTGCTCAAGCACGTGACGGTCTCCACCGAGAACCCCGTCGCCCTGCTCGGAGACGAGGACAAAGAGCGGGTGGTGGAGCTCTGCTACGAGTGCAAGCTCTGCTTCCCCAAGTGCCCCTACGTCCCTCCCCATGAGTTCGCGGTCGACTTCCCCAAGCTGATGCTGCGGGCGAAGATGATCGGGGCGAAGGAGGAGGGAATCGCGGCGCGCGAGCGGTTCCTCGGCGCCACCGACCTGGTGGGCGGCCTGATGACGAAGATCGCGCCCCTCGCCAACGCGGCCGCGCACAACTCCTTCAACCGGATGCTGATGGACAAGACCCTCGGCATCGCCAAGGACCGGCTGCTTCCCGCTTTCGCGGAAGAGACGTTCTCCACCTGGTGGTCGCGCCGCGCTCCCGTGGAGGGCGGCGGAACCGGCGTGGCCCTCTTCGCCACCTGCTACGTGAACTACAACGATCCGGCCATCGCCAAGGCGGCCGTGGCCGTGCTGGAGAAGGCGGGCTGCGACGTCGACTGTCCCGAGCAGGTGTGTTGCGGGATGCCCAAGCTCGACGGGGGCGATCTGGAAGGCGCCCGCAGGCTGGCGGAGAAGAACGTCGCCACGCTGCTGCCCGCGGTCCGCGCCGGCCGCAAGATCGTCACGCCCGGGCCCTCCTGCACGCTGATGCTGCGCACCGAGTATCCGGAGCTGGTGCCCGCGCCCGAGGCGCGCGAGGTCGCCGATGCAGTGATGGACCTGAGCGACTTCGTCCTGCAGCAGGCGCGGGCGAAGAAGCTGCCCAAGCCGCAGGCTGGAGCGGTGGGCAAGGTGGCCTACCACGTGGCCTGCCACAACCGGGTGCAGAACTTCGGGTACCGGGGCCGCGATCTGCTCAAGTGGGCGGGGGGCGACGTCACCCTGGTCGACCGCTGCTGCGGCATGGACGGCACCTGGGGAATGAAGAGCGAGTTCTTCGCGGAGAGCCTGAAGGTCGCCGAAGGAGCCGCCCGCCGGGTGGAGAGCGCGGAGCCCGAGGTGGTCTCCAGCGACTGCCCGCTGGCGGGACTGCAGCTCCGGCAGAAGACGGGGAGGCCGTCGTACCACCCGATCCGGATCCTGCACGCCGCGTATGCTGGCGAGCCCTTGCGCTCGCAGAAGATCGAGGAACCTTGATGCAGCCGTTGTCCCCGAAGGATCTCTGGCCCCTGCCCGTCTACGAGGGCGTGCGCGATCAGTTCCGCAAGGAGGTGATCGCCGCGAAGAAGGACCGGCGCGTGACGGTCGGCCCGCACATGACGTTCGTGTTCGAGAACCGGACCACCGTGAAGTTCCAGGTCCAGGAGATCCTGCGGATCGAGCGGATCGCCGAACCCGACCTGGTGGCCGAGGAGCTGGAGGGCTTCAACGGCATGCTCCCGGGCGCGGGCGAGCTGTCGGCGACCCTCCTCGTCGAGCTGACCGGGACGGACGCGGAGGTGAAGTCACAGCTCGCCAGGCTGTTCGGGCTGAAGGACCACGTCGCGCTCGAGGTGGGGGGCGCGCGCCTCCAGGGCGGACTGGACCCGGACCGGGAGGAGCCTGGGCGCGTGTCGGCGGTACAGTACGTGCGGTTCAAGGTGCCGGACGCGCAGGCCCTCTTGCGCGGACCCGCCGCGTTGGTGATCGATCATCCCCAGTACAGCCACCGGACCGAGCTCAGCGAGGCGGTCCGGCGGTCGCTGGCCCAGGACCTGACGTGAAGAAGCAGAGCGAGGAAGTCGAGAAGTTCGCCGCGTACTGCCGGACGCATGGCCTGTCGGTCACGCAGCAGAGGCTGGCCATCTTCGAGGCGCTGGCTTCCTCGCGCGAGCACCCGAGCGCCGAGCAGCTCCACCGCGCCGTCCAGCGGCGGATCCCGGCGCTCTCGCTCGCCACCGTCTACAAGAACCTGGAGGCGCTCAAGGCCATCGGCGCGGTGGCCGACGTCAACCCGCTGCACGAACAGGGCCGCTTCGAGGCCGCCCTGCCCGGGACCGGCGCCGGCAAGCCGCACCACCACCTGGTCTGCGTCTCCTGCAAGAAGGTCCGCGATCTTCACGACAGCGAGCTGGACCGCCTGCAAGTGCACGATGCGCAGGGATTCGACGTGCGCGCCGTGCGCGTGCAGGCGGAGGGGCTGTGCCCTGAGTGCAGGGCGCGCAAGGCGAGGTCGCGCGCGTGACCTTTGGAGGGGTGTCTTCAGGAACCACGAGCGGGTCGCGGTGACCGACATCGCCGCTGCCACCCGCTGCGATCCGCACCTACATAGATAAAGGCAGCGGATTTGCCGATACGCAAGCGGCACCGGCCTCTTAAGATGGATCCACCCCACGATGGATCCTGCCCTGCTCTCCCATCCCCCCTCCGCGGACCTGCACCTCGGGATCCCGGGCTTCCGCTTTCCCGACCTCCACCATGCGGCGCGACTGGCCGACCTGACGCGCGCCTTCGACGCTTCGCTGGCTGCCGCCGAGCCGGCGCTGTTCGCGAGATACGACGCGCACCGCGCCGGCTCGGCCCGGCTGCAAGGCCCGGCCGAGAGCGAGCTCCTGCTCGAGGTCGGCGCCCACCTCTCCCGCTTCCTGGCGAAGCTGTTCGGCGTCGAGAAGGAGCTGGGCAAGCTGCGCGATGCCGCGGGACGCGACGCCCCCATCTTCCGCGTGAAGCGGGAGTTCGTGCAGCGGCGCGTGTTCAAGAAGGGCGCCAAGGACCGGCCGCACTCCTCGGACTTCCCCGCTCTCGACGCTCAGGTCCGCCCGCTGCTCGATGCGGCGGCCCGCCGGGACCCCCGAGCCTCCACGGCGCGGGGCGACGCCGAGCTGCTGCTCGCCCTGGTGATCGACACGCTGCTCGGCGCCGAGAAGGCGCAGCCGGCGTCGCAGGAGTCCTTCGCCTGGCGCGACCTCTGCGGCGCGCTCTTCCGCGGGCTGGCGGATGCCGGGCTCCCGAACGAGGACTACGCGGGAGAGGACGTGGCGGCGGCGAGCACGCTGCTCGACCTCTTCGATCGATGGCTGTTCGCCCTCTCGCTGCAGCCGGAACGTCCCGCCTGGGCGCTGTTGCGGCTGCCGCGCGCGCTCGACTTCCAGCAGCTGGTTCCCCTCAAGCGGCCCGATCCGAAGAACCCCGGACTCCTCGCGGGCCACGAGGAGCACCAGCGCCGCCGCGACGGGTTCCAGCTCACCGACCCGCGGATGGGCCCGCGCGAGGTGCGCAGCGAGATCGACTACTGCATCTACTGCCACGAGCGCGAGAAGGACTCCTGCGCGAAGGGCTTTCCGGAGAAGGACTCGCCCCGCTACAAGAAGAACCCGCTCGGGATCCCGCTCACCGGCTGTCCCCTGGAAGAGCGCATCTCCGAGATGCACACCGCGGCGCGGGAAGGCGACGCGCTGAGCGCGCTGGCCCTGGTCTGCATCGACAACCCGATGGCGCCGGGAACCGGCCACCGGATCTGCAACGACTGCATGAAGGCCTGCGTCTACCAGAAGCAGGATCCGGTCAACATCCCGCAGATCGAGACGCGCGTCCTCAGCGACGTCCTGCGCATGCGCTGGGGTTTCGAGATCTGGAGCCTGCTCACGCGCTGGAACCCGCTGCGCTTCCAGCGGCAGCATCCCCGACCGTACGCGGGGATCAACGCGCTGGTGGTGGGGATGGGTCCCGCCGGCTACACGCTCGCACATCACCTGCTCAACGAGGGATTCGGGGTGGTCGGGATCGACGGGCTCAAGATCGAGCCGATCCCCGAGCACCTCCTGGCCCGTCCCCTGGAGCGGCTGGAGCATGCGTTCGGGAGCGTTCTGGACGAGCGCGTGACCTCGGGATTCGGAGGGGTCTCCGAGTACGGGATCACGGTCCGTTGGGACAAGACCTTCCTGGACGTGCTGCACCTGAACCTCGCGCGCAGGACCCACTTCCGCCTCTACGGCGGGACGCGCTTCGGCGGGACCGTCACGGCGGAGGACGCGTTCGATCGGTACGGCTTCCACCACCTGGCCCTGGCGGCGGGAGCGGGACGGCCCACCATCATCGGCCTGAAGAACAACCTGATCCGGGGCGTGCGGAAGGCGAGCGACTTCCTGATGGCGCTGCAGCTCACCGGCGCGTTCAAGAAGGGCTCGCTGGCCAACCTGCAAGTCGCGCTGCCCGCGGTGGTGATCGGCGGCGGGCTGACGGCCATCGATGCCGCGACGGAGCTGGCCGCCTACTACCCCATCCAGGTCGAGAAGCTGCTCGAGCGGCACGAGAGGCTCTGCGAGTCGGGCGGCGAGGAGATGGTCTTCTCCGTCCTCGATCCCGAGGAGCGGCACCTGTACGCCGAGGCGCTCGAGCACGGGCGCGCCGTTCGCGCTGAGCGCGAGCGCGTGGCGGGCACCGGCGAGGCGCCGGACTTCTCGCGGCTGGTCAAGGCGTGGGGCGGCGTCACCATCGCATACCGCAAGTCGCTGAACGACTCTCCGGCGTATCGCCTGAACCACGAGGAAGTGATCAAGGCGCTGGAGGAAGGGATCTACTTCGCCGAGGGATTGTCCCCGGTCGAGGCCGTGCCCGACGGCCACGGCGCCGTGCAGGCCGTGAAGTTCTCCAGCCGCGGCGGCGGCGAGGTCACGCTGCGCGCGCGCACGCTCTGCGTGGCGGCCGGGACCAGCCCGAACACCACCGTGGAGAAGGAGGCGCCGGGGCACTTCGAAATCGATCCGGAGCACGCCTCGTTCCGCTGCCATCGGCTGGTAGACGGAAAGCTGGTGCCCGCCGAGGTGATCGGCGATCTGAGCGGCACGCCAGGGTTCTTCACCAGCTATTCGAGGAACGGGCGGCATGTCAGCTTCTTCGGCGACAACCACCCCGTCTACGCGGGCAGCGTGGTCAAGGCGATGGCGTCGGCGAAGGAGGGATACCCGCGGATCGCGGAGCTCTTCGCGCGGGAGCTGGCCGCGGCCGACGGCAGCGCCCAGCCGGTCTGGACGGACCTGACCGCGCGGCTCGACGACGAGCTGATCGCCCGGGTGCACGAGGTGAAGCGGCTCACGCCCACCATCATCGAGGCGGTGGTCCGCGCGCCGGCCGCGGCCCGCGGGTTCCAGCCCGGCCAGTTCTACCGGCTGCAGGACTTCGAGACGCTGGCGCCGGAGGTGGAGGGGACGCGCCTGCAGATGGAGGGGCTGGCGCTGACCGGCGCCTGGGTGGACCGCGAGCGCGGCCTCCTGTCGCTGATCGTATTGGAGATGGGCGCCTCGTCGCGGCTGGTGTCGGCGCTCCAGCCCGGGCAGCCGGTGGTGGTGATGGGCCCGACCGGGGCCCCCTCGACCATTCCCAAGGGAGAGGACGTGGTGCTGTGCGGAGGCGGTCTCGGCAACGCGGTGCTGTTCAGCATCTCGCGCGCCCTGCGCGCCAACGGCTGCCGCGTGGTGTACTTCGCGGGCTACCGCCACGCGCAGGACGTCTTCAAGCGCGACGAGATCGAGGAGTCCACCGACGTGGTGGTCTGGTCGGTGGACAAGGGGAGCAAGCCCCCGACCCCGCGGCGGCCGCAGGACCGCGCGGTCTCGGGAAACATGGTGGAGGCGATGGTGGCCTACGCGACCGGGAGCCTGGGCGGGCCGCCCATCCCCTTCAGCAACGTCCGGAGGATCATCGCCATCGGCTCGGACCGGATGATGGCCGCCGTGGCGCGGGCGCGGCACAACGAGCTCAGGCCGCTGTTGCCCGCGGATCACGTCGGCATCGCGTCGATCAACTCGCCGATGCAGTGCATGATGAAGGAGATCTGCGCGCAGTGCCTGTGCAAGCATCGCGACCCGCTCACGGGCAAGGAGAGCTTCGTGTTCTCCTGCTTCGATCAGGATCAGCCGATGGACGTGATGGACTGGGAGAACCTGCGCATGCGGCTGCGCGGGAACTCGCTGCACGAGAAGCTGTCGGCGCTGTGGCTGGAGTATCTGCTGCCGCGGGCGGAGTTGCGCAGGGTTTGAGCGTTTACGCCAGCGCGACCTGCTGCCCCTGCCGCTTCGCCTTCACGTCCACGCCGTGTCCGTCGCTGAACACGACGATGGCGCGCGTCCAGGGTCCGGCGGAGCGCGTGGTCGGGTGCGCTTCGACCGCGCGATTGACCAGCGTGAAGATCGCGTCACAGGCGCCGCAGACGCGGTAGTCCTCGGCGGGGATGAGCGGGTACGGCTTGGCCATGCCGGGGGCGAACACCAGGATCACCGACACCGGGGCGGTGAACTGTCCGACTTTGCGACAGACGCCGCAGGTCAGTGTTTCCTCGTTTTCGTTCTCGACATCCGCCATTTTGCCACCCGTCCCCTGCTTCGTTTTCGACTGTACAATCAGATTAACCACTCGGCCAATCGCGTGCCGGTAGGTGAATTCCCACCCTTCGCAAGAAGCGTGCCTGCAAGCGGCCGCCGGCCGCCAAGCCCGCCCGGCGGCTTGATGTTTGGCCGGATCCGTGACACTCCGGCCGTTACAAACGCCCCCCGCTGTCGCATGGCAAAGGTGCTGGAAAAGCCGGAGTTGCTCGCGCCCGCCGGCGACGAGGAGAGCCTGAAGGCCGCGGTGGCCGCCGGGGCGGACGCGGTCTACTTCGGCCTGCGCGGCGGCTTCAACGCACGGGCCCGCGCGGACAAC
>Ga0137394_10002564_pt1 | contig 13445 bp, 17 predicted proteins | sample czobulk116metaG_FD_108278 | JGI IMG/M metagenome (GOLD analysis project Ga0137394, IMG submission 108278) | Vadose zone soil microbial communities from Angelo Coast Range Reserve, California, USA - czobulk1.16 metaG | ecosystem: Environmental > Terrestrial > Soil > Vadose zone | place: USA...
CGCAGGGGACAAGTGGGATTCAACGGCAAGCGGAGTCGATGTTTGTGGGAATCCGAACACCGTCGGTGGTGTTTTCGACTTCTGGGGTCTGATCGAGGGTGGATTCCTCACAGAGAACGGGACCGTTGCCAGCGGGATCGACCACACATTCGATAGCTGCAGTAAGACGGTGCGCATCCTACACACACTATAGAAGCAATGACCTACTTTCCTGACGTCCATTTCAGCTTAGCCCTTCGTATACAATGCCACTTCGCAAGTGATGGTATCTTACGATGATGCTAGATCGTTTGGTATGCCGAGCGCACGTCTTCTTTGGGTATTCGCGGATTTGTTTCTGTTACACAGCTGCGAAAGGCAACTTCATAAATGATGCGTATCTTGCTGGGTTCGCAATGTGGGAGGCCGGTGGGGACTCGGACGATATCTTACTCGATGCCATTCGCTCGGGGATTGGTATTGGCTGTTGGAAACCTTTGGACCCCCTTTTTCTTACCTAAAATGAAAGTGGCAAATATAACATCGGTGCCGCATGTTACTCCCACAGCCGAAGGTCGTCGCCGTTGCGTGCCGTGGGGCAAAGCCCGGTGTAGATCCGCCCCAGGTGGGGTGGGATGAGGAGTCATGTATCCGTCTTTCCTGGAACTTCACCACCTGTATTAAAATACCAAGAGAGACCAGTTGCAGAGCTTTCGGAGCTAACGGCTGGGTTAAGTGATAAGTAACAGGGACAGGGACCGCAGAGTGACCGCGGATCCATGATATCGACAATCTCTAGGCAGGGTTAGACCATGACCGTCGTACCGGACTTCAATTTGTTTGACCATGTGGTGAAGATTACCACTGGGTTACCCTAGGCCACCATGACAAAGATACGACAAATTGTACACGGGGGCCACAATTGACGGGTTAAAGATTACAATAGAAAACCGGTCAGATTGTGCGAGGGGTCGCCTGTCACATCTTGAGACAACCACAACTTTAGCAAGACGCCTTCGAATTCCGCGGGCAGCATCTGCTCATTCTGCTGCCGGAAATATAGATAATATCTCGGCCAGATCCAGAGGACAGCCCTCTACCCTGAGCGCAGTGGTTCGACGTTCAACGGCAAAAAAGCGCCATGAGCAACGGGAGAACCAACCGGTGAGCCGACAACCTGTGACAGAGAAGCAGAGTCTGGTTCGGCCACCACTGGCACATTCTCGCGTGCGTGCATGCCAAGCCGCAAACTGCCAGAGGCCGTCTCCGGACTTCGTATGTCCAAAAAACGCGAGGGGTCGGTCGCAGGTAGAGAACAGGCGAGATACCGCGATCCTCGCATTCTCAACCAACACACAGCATGCCCCGCTTGGCCTTGGTAGGCGGAAATATCTGGCTTTCGCTTTCTTTACCGGCCCTGAGACTAAAAGTTTTCTTTTCCCAAGGACGTGATCACTGAACTTGAAGTTGGGTGTTTCAGCAAGGTGCTATCTAATACACACAGCACAAGGTTTGGAGGATGAGTACGATGAGTGATACAAGAAAAAATTGTTCAGACTTCTCTATCATGCGATTAGTGGCCCGATTCATCGACAACCCTAAAATTTCATACGTCACACGGTTGTCCGGCTAGAGAACGATACCAGCACACACGACACAAGTCTGCCACTTGCCATTCTCCTTTACTAGTTCACTGATGTTGACGTGCAGTAGAGGGACGAGTGTGGAGCTGGCTCAGCTGTGTGCGTATTTCTCCAAGGCGCACGTCAACTTGCCGGGCCGAAGCAGCAACATGGCGGTGCCGGGCGGCGGCACGGCCCGAAAGGTATATTAATGAACTGACACCGCGGCACGTGTCGTGTGCGCAGCGAGGCCTGGCGCCGGCCCATCTCACCTTTGTATGCATTAGCGCCCACAAGTTCCCAAGAGCTTTACAGTACTGAGGCATTACAGGGGCATGGTTAGTCCGGATGGCTTTGTATCTTTGTCTGATTGAGGCACAAGCCGTCGGGCTTCGGAAATCTCGTGCCAGGCCTGTCTCTGTCTCTTGTTGATGGTTGACCATGACTATTCTAGATTCGGCGAGCGGCTTGCGCCAGGCGCCGCCAGCTCATCAACAGGCGCCACGTGAAGGTTCAAGAACGGGAGATCTGCCATAAAGCATGCCTTGGCAGCCTTGCCGCATGCTCCTTGATGACCCAGCCCCGTTCCATCCCACCTGCTACAATGTTCATGTTCCTCGCTTTTTACGTCGTCACGACGGCCCAGCTGGCTTGGGCAGCCCAGACCTGCAAGTTGGTCGCCGCTTCCCAAAGTGCTAATCTTCGTAACCCTCCCGCACAGGCTTCCTCGAGCCGTCGCCCTTCCGCTTCATCGACTGCTAATTTTCCCTCCGCAAGCGCGGCCGCTTCACCGAGCTGCCCTACGAATATAACCCCTGGCCCGGTCGTAGCTACAGCGTGGTATGCCGGGTGGCATAGTAGTAATTTCACCTTGCAAAACGTTAGCTGGTCCAAGTACACCTCACTCATCTATGCCTTCGCGTGAGTTGTTAAGCCCCAAGTATTACATAAGACGGCAGCCAAGCTGTTTCATCAGACCCACCACGCCAAATTCTAGCGTAATTGGCCTGGCAGACACCGACAAGCAACTTCTTCCTGCGTTCGTGCAGACTGCCCACCAAAATGTCTGTCATCGTCCCTTTCTCGCATTATCCTTGCTCACGGTACATCAGCGTATTCAAGCTATCCTGTCTATTGGAGGGTGGACTGGCTCTCAATACTTTTCAACTGCCGTAGCCACCGATGCGAACCGCACTGCCTTTGCCCAGGCCGTTATGGCTCTCGTCTCTCAATACAATCTGGATGGCGTCGAGTTCGAGTGAGTTGCTTTTCGATCTTCCGCATCTTGATTCACCCACCGTTTCATAGCTGGGAAGACCCGGGCAAACAAGGAATTGGTTGCAACATCGTATCCTCGAATGACAGCGCCAACTTCCTCTCATTTTTACAAAATCTTCGCGGCCAGAACGGCGCGCACGATCTTATCTTGTCCGCTGCTGTCACCGACACACCCTTTCTCGGTTCCGATGGTGCGCCGATGTCAGATGTCTCCGGATTTGCGCAGGTTCTCGATTATATCGGTTCGTCCTCTCCCACTCATAAATGTGGCTCACTCTTGTCTGACAAATGTCACGCAGAGGTCATGAACTACGATATTTGGGGTTCTTGGAGTTCCACCGTCGGACCTAACGCTCCTCTTGACGCCTCATGCGCCACAACTCAACAAGGTTCCGCGACGGCAGCCGTGAAGGCTTGGACTGGCGCCGGCTTTCCATCTAGTAAAATGATCCTGGGCGTTCCATCCTACGGGCGTTCCTTCCACGTAAGCCCGACCAACGCCACCGATGCATCGGGAAATATCAAAATGTACGCGTCGTTCGACAAATCCCAGCAGCCCGCAGGGGACAAGTGGGATTCGACGGCAAGCGGCGTCGATGTCTGTGGGAACCCGAACGCCGTCGGTGGTGTTTTCGACTTCTGGGGTCTGATCAACGGTGGATTCCTCACAACGAACGGGACCGTCGCCAACGGGATCGACTACACGTTTGACAACTGCAGCAAGACGGTGCGCGTCCTATGCATTCCGTAGAAGCAGTGGCTTGCCTTTCTGACGTCTATTTCAATTTAGCCCTTCGTATACAATGCCACTTCGCAGGTGATGGTATCCTATGACGATGCGAGATCGTTCGGTACGCCGTACGCACGTCTTTCGTGAGTGTTCGCTGATTTGTGTCTACATCACACAGGCGCGAAAGGCAACTACATAAACGATGCGGATCTTGCCGGGTTCGCAATGTGGGAGGCTGGTGGGGACTCGAACAATATCTTACTCGATGCTATCAGCCTGGGGTCTGGCATTGGCTGCTAGCAACGTTTACGAACTTTGATTTCTACGGATTGGCCGCCGCACTATTTATCATGTATGTATAAATGCTGAACACTGTTGTCATCGGATGGACCATCACGTCTCTCAATCACGGCGCTGGCGAGGATATTCACGGCAGATACACCAGGGGAACTTCAAGCGGCTACCTCTACATTCCACAACTACTACCCCATCATGTGAATACGGCTTACTGCTTACTGCATATAGAAATCAATGCAAGATGTATGGCTGATTCATTCGCTCTGAGACTACTAAGGTATTTATAGGAAGAGTTTTCCTGCTGATTGACAACCCGATCCACTGTGAAGGCGCGTCAGGTGATCCGAATACGAGTCTATTTGAGGATGAGGTCGAAATACTGCATACAAGCAGACATGTACATTGCATGACCATCAAGCACGCAGATATGTCCAAAGCGCAAGTCATGAAGCTTCAATTGGAGATAGGAAGGTCAGAATTCGGTTGTCCTGCATGATAACATGGTGCTTCGCCGGCTGGTATGATACGTAGGATGCACATTCCTATGGCAGGTAATCATCAAGAAGTAGATTAATCAATCTCCTAGCTGTTTTGGCGGGGGTCTTTTTCATCAAAGAAAACAAGTCGATATCCGACTTTCGCGTCAATTGTACCCAGGGAAGACCTCAGGAACGATTAGTACAGTATTCGAATTGTCACCCTCTACGTCGCTTGTGATCCAAGTTTGCCTCGAGCGCCTGATTTTTGCGATCGCCCACGCGCTGCAGAAACTCGACCTTTTCCAAATACCCGCCGCCGCGTCTGTTCGCCTCGAGTTCGGACGCGAGCTCCCGTTCCCGTTCCCCCGATGCGTCCACGTGCGCTTTCCAGTCGAGCGCGGACTTTTCCAGCGTCGTGAGCCTTTTCAAACCTTTGCGCGAGGCGGCGGATGGAACCTCGGCGAGCTGCAGCTTCGGTTTGCGTCGGCCGGGTCGGAGCTGTTGTTGCTTAGTGGTGGCAGTGGTCGGCGGCGATGGTCGCGAGGTCGTTGTTGACTCGGGTGTTGCTAGAGAAGAAGATGACGGTGCCGGCGGCGGTGGTGGTACGGGAGGCGAATCGCTTGCGGATGGCTTCGACGCGCCGTCGTCGTTGGTTGGTGTGGCTTGTGCGGCTGTTTCGTCTTTGCCGTCTGGTGGCTTCCAAAGTGGCCACTTCTTTGCATCGGCAGAGTCTTCAGGGACTTCCTCTACCTCGCTGTCGTTACGCTCAAATACATTAATCAGGGAAGGCGGCCGGAATAAAGATGGGAAAACTCACACGACGTCCTCTCCCGCGAACCGGTGTCGCTTCTCAATTTTGATCATCCGCTTAGCATCGCTCTCCACTGGCGGCGCGGATGGCGCCAGCGCATTGACGGAGTCTTGGAATTTTGCCCATAACACCCGTCGTTCGCTGCGGCTATCAGCTCAAGGTAACCCTCGTGCGCACACAGAGACGTGGACACACCTCTTGGCTGCGGCCAGGTCCTCGGAGGCAGGTAGTGGTGAGCTTTCGACCCGAGGGCGTTTGGTGTCGCGTTCCTCTTCGGTGTCAGAGTCTGGATGTAAGAGCTTGTAAATTCCTCGAAAACTGGGCCGGGGTATGAATCAAACCTCGTTCTTCACCCTCTGGGACGTAGTCCAGATCTTCTTCAGAGTCCGACTCGTGATTTGAGGGGTCAGCGGCGGCAGGCATGGTCGTCGCGAAGAAGCAGATTATGTAATACAGTTTATTGGACGAGTCATAAAGGTAAGCACTGGACGTGCGAGGGGACTACGGGTATGACACAAAATATCCTCCAATCCCTCATTCTAGACAAGATGAAGTTTGAATATGGAATACAACAATATCGGTGCCTCGCACACGGGGCATCGTGACGTCTTCACAACCTCCGACGTGATGCACCTAGAGTAACCGCCGACGTAAATGAACATATTAGGAAGGAATATACTGCGACGGGAACGCACTGGTGACAGAAAACGTGTCCGCACATCGTTGCCGCCGGTTGGCGACAAGGATCCCTCCGGCATATCCTACAGTAGATATAGGAAACAAGCTTCTCGCCCGGTGCCAGATCAGGTAGAGGTTGGGCGCTTGGATAGGTGGCTCCGACAGTGGGAGAAGCAGTCGGTGGTGTGAGAAGGTTTGCTGCTAGCCCAGGCTCTGCCTTGGTTATGTTCGAGGGCGGAGAGGGCTGACGTACTGGTTCTTTGTTTCTTAGCAAGGTGGTATGAGGCGAACGCAAATACATGTGCATACTGGGCTCTGGCGAGGGAAAACGTTCCGAGTCGCGATGTTTCGGCGGCGAATCAGCACGCGAGGGGTTGTCGGAAAGTGTTCTTGCAAAGTGGGAGGTCATGATTCAGACGGTGGGTGAGAGAAAGGTAATGGCTTACATGCTGAAGCGCTCAGACAGTCCAGGAGACGGGGAAACATCATGACTTGGGGGCGGCGATACTGTCTTGATCGATGAGGGCGAAAACGAACCAACCCCGGCCCTACCCTCCCTTCGGGTATCGGTGGAACCGGACAGAATAGACGAAGCGCGGCCGCGGGCGGTTTCGACGAGGCTTTCCTTGGTCGGGGAAACACTCCCAAAGCTGGCCGAGTGCGACATCGCGCCAAAAGCTGATACAGTGCCCGCAGTCCGTGTCCGTGAGATAGCAGAAGTGATGGACGCTGCCTTCCCGAAAATACTCCGTGCGGAGGAAACAGGCGACCCAGTCTCGGATCTGAATGAGGCGCTGTGCTAACTACAGATCGAGCCAAGACAAAAGTGACATCGACTCACCCCGCGACAAGGGAACACGTCGCGTTTGAGCCAGCAGGTGACAAAGGCGTCGAGTGCCGGGAAAACGGAGTGCCGGCCGGAAGTGCCGATTCGGGACTGTGCTTGAACTCCTCACGCTCCTCGAAGGAATCGAGGACGATGACTTTTTCAGAGACGCTCGGGGCTCTAGACACCAGGGCTGGGGAGCTGATATTTGATGTGGTGTCATGAGGGGACCCCGAAAAGGCTCTTCCGGGGTTGAATCTCTGCTACAAGTTAGAAGGCGGATAACGTAGGATAATTGAACGCGTACGTCCGAGACCGAAGCGACTGCAGGGCTTTGGGCTGGTGGCGACGTTGAAATCTGTCGCTGTATAACAGACACCGGAGACGCAACAGAACGGGTTGGGGTTATCCCAGCAACCCACGACTCCCTGACGGAGCGCGCGACAGAAGGACTTCTGGTCGCGGGGGAAACGGCGCCCGCATCCGAGAATGCATCGCGCACGCACATCTGCGAAGTCTTCAGAATCAGTCTTCCAGAGTCTTTTATGAGAGGGTTGAATATCGCAATCACATGCTGCGAACGTTGAGTAAAAGGCCATGCATCGATGCTGAAGACATTTACCTTTATCAATGCCAAGTTGTCCTCAAAGGACAACTGGCACTCCGGGCAACGGGGATGTTTCGGAGACTCTTGATAATGAGCATTCAGAAGGTCTGCTGACGCGAACAGAAGACTACAGGTTCGGCAACTGAGCCCTGGGTGTCTTGTGATGGAGTGCTGCGATCCGCCACGTCAGCTTCTGTCTGCGAGGAATAACGAAGGTCATGATCTTGGCGCACCTGGTCAAGCGCCTCTTTGTTCTCAAAACCGATGTCACAAACTAGGCATGATGGGTGATTGGCAGAAGTTCTGTAATGATAAGCTATATCCTCCTGATATAGTGGCAGGCCATTACAGGCGTCGCAGGCGATAGGGCGATGGACGGAGACCATGTGCTATGGCCGGTGTTAACGAACAGGATAAGAAGCACTTGGAAAGGACTCACAGCCTGTATTGCGGCGTTATCCACGAACCCAATATCGCAACGCGGGCAGTTTGGATGAACGGGATTGTCAAAGTAGTGCTGCTCGAGCGCGTTTTTGCTAGCATATGCTATATTGCAGTTTCGGCAAGAAAAGCCAAGCGTAGCCATCGAAACCGCCGGGCGATGGACAAGGTCCATATGCTTTGGCCAATGGTGGCGTATGTAGACGAATAAGGATCAAAAGGTATTTGGGAGAAACTCACAGTCTGTATTGCGGCATTATCGACGAACCCGATATTGCAACGCGGGCACTTTGGATGCGCGGGGGTATCGCGGTAGTGTTGCTCAAGCGCACTTGCCGTAGCGTATGGCCTTTCGCAGATTCGGCAAGTAGAGGTGGCCGAAGAGGACGCCCGGGGTGGTGGCGACGGTGTCGCGGCAAAGCCTATCTTGTGAACCTTTTGCTTATGCTAAGATCCCGTCCATCAGCCATGGAAAATATCCTCAGAAACGCATCGTAAGGCACCAACATGTATGAGCGCGATCTCACTCCTGCAGACGCATTTACAGGCCGCGCAAAAGTAGAGGGCGGCCCAAGTGGAAGACTGGACATGGTTGATGAGCGCCTCAGGCGCCACATTCTTGTGGCCACAAGGGCATATAGGGTGGGGACAAGTGGGCATAGTACCGGCGACTGGTATTGGGAAGTACTGTAACCCCCAGCTCGTAAATGTATACGAGTACAACCAAGCCTCAAGGTAACCTGGCGCCCAGGGGCAGGTATTGGGTAAGTGTGACGGAATCAACGCTCCGGGCACGCCATCAGTGAACCGCGCGAAAGCGCCCCCTCCGAAAGGAAGTCCCATCTCTGCATCACCCTTCTTTCGACCCTGGGCATAATACGGGGCATGTCTCGCGAGTAAGCCTCGAGGATATGGCGTGCTATGCACACGCCTCGAAGAACCACGCTGCGCCGCTGTGGAGGGAGAATCCAGATTTTTACGTAGACGGGACAACACATGGCCGGGACTCAGTCACTCGGAAGACGGGATGGGTAGGTCGACATGCGCCTCCAGTGAGGGATTCCGAGATACCGATACCGTGACGGTTTCCTCCGTAGTATGTGTTATGATCTTAGGGACATAGGCATTCAGCTAGACCATACTCATGAATATTACCCCACCCAGTCGGATCGGAGGATACGTACGATACGTGGTCGTGTGATATCAGAGTGAAATCTTATCCACAGGAGACCCGCCTGGGTTAGGGCTGCTTCAAGTTAGAACTGAGAATACTAATGTAATCTGTAAATAAGCCTTGGCAGACAAACTCTCTGCTCTTATCTACAGAGCATTTTCCCGTATGCCTGTGGCCTGGATGGGAGATGTTTGGTTTAGAGCATCTTGTGTCGAGGAAGAAGGTTTTTTTGCCTCTGTACGTTACTGTGAGACTGAGACTGATGCGGCTAGCAGCGTGCCAGTGGACCGTGCGGCGCACCGGCTTGCGACTGCGTTTCCTCCATTCATCTCGCTCCATCACTTCTTACAATCCGTGCACCGTCCTGACATTTGTTTCGGCTTCTGCCCCTATCATGCCATCTACTCCTTCTCCGTACAATGTATTTTTAGAAGCACGGGGACTGCTAGTTGCGGCGCTCGTCAAGATGGCATGCAACCCATTCACAACGGGGGAGAGCTACTCGATCACCTTCGGGTTTCCAATCCTGAATTCGTCGAACGCCCGGGACTGCTATACTTCGAGGATCTGGAGACTCGCATCTATTGATCATGTAGGCGAGCGGGTGATTACGGAGATCTCTGCCGCTTGATGTGCTTGATCGAGGAGAGCTTGGAAGTTGGGTGGACGGCGTAAGTATCTATAACTTTAACTTGGGTCCTGCCTGTAGGACCCGAACACTCTATGGCAGTGCTCAGCGCTCATCCCGTGATATACAATTGGGAAACTCAGCAATTCTTGTTTACTGAGTTTCCGGTATGACCATTCACGTTTCCAAATGCAAACCGTTGATGACATGTCGATACTGATTTCAAGATAAGGTCTTGTTTCCAATCAGTTGCAACGAAGCTTCAAACATCAAGGACCCTCTGCGCGGTGGCTGCGCTGCTTAGAAAGATCATTCGAGACCCACAGCAAGCACGAAAATCCAGTGAATGAATATTAATGAATGACTGAGGTTCCCAATAACTTTATCGGGTGAAATACATAACAGCTGCGACGACTCGGACAAAACACTAGCACAGAACGAACTTCAGCATTCTCTACGTTTAACAAGGACGACATTAGACGAACCTACTTACAAGATCCCATGTTAACTAAGAGCGAAAGGCTAGCAAAAATGGCTAGCATCTGGCGCACCGCAGCATCCATCCAGTGCTGGCAAACTGGATGATACCTTGTATGAAAAAAATTTGACGCAGTATTATGGGTGGGGGCATAGCATATTCAGTGATCGTCAATTGAAAGCAAGTACTGCGGCCAGCGGGGCTAATTAGGGGAGTATTAGGGGAGGGTCTGTGGATTCCGGTGATACGTCTGCTCTCGCCATCATGGCATCCATATCTTCAACGTCTGCATGCGAGCTCTAATCAACGTACAAAGTGCATGAAAATTTCCACGTTACCTGGTCAGAACTCGCAGAGGCAATGACGTTCATCAAAAGGGGTCCGGAAGACCCGCTCGCTTTCCCGTTCGTGTCTGAGCTTATTGTCTGTCGACCCCACGCGAGTGATGAGACAAATCGCTCGTGAGCTTCGATCTTGCGAATACATCGTCCGGTTTTGAGCTCCCAAATGCGTATTGTGTGATCATCAGCCGCAGAAAGAAGGTATTTGCCATTTGGGTGGAACACGAGGGCTCGTACCCAGTCATCATGACCAACCTATTTAGGTTTTCAAAAGCTGTTCACTGGATGACCAATTATACATAACTGACGAGAGTGTGTAAGCAGTGGCCCCGGAGTGCGTCCCAGATCTTTATTGTTTTATCCCGCGAGGATGTCGCAGCATACGAGATGTTCGCGTTTTCAGGTGTACCACCCTGAGTTGCTGCTGGCTATGTGGGAAGTCAGAGAGATAATTGATAGGGGAACTAAAATGAGGGACCTTTTGGCCCAAGAGTTCACGGATAGAAGGCAGGCATGAAACGGGAATGAAGACAGCTGCTTCTACAACGTTGTCGTGACCACGCAACTCCGATTTCGTAGTTCCCGAATCAAGTTCGACAAGGTGTGCGGTCTGGATGATTGAGCGTGAATCCCTCAAAAACATGCAGACGGAACGAACGAACATGATCCATAGAACAGGTGATAAAAAATTTGCCATCAGAGCTTGGAATAGCGGATCGTATCCAGTCACTGTGAGGGCGAATAACCTTAATACAGTGACTAAACGAAGAGCTGTGTAAGTCATTTGTGTAGCACGGCTCTTGGTTAACATACGTCGTGGCGATTTCCCAAATCCGGACGGTTTGATCTCGGCTCGAGCTTATGATCCTATCGTCTCCTGGCAAAAACTTGGCCGACGAAACTGAATGTTCATGTCCGCGCAACGTTGCAAAATTCTGATAATCGTTTTCGACGTTCCAAAGCTTGATAAAGAGGTCGTACGCGCAGGACACTATTGGAAATCATGAGACTTATTCGTTGCCCAAATCCAGGATAAGGCAAACGTACCGAGGTTCTTGCCTTTCGAGTCATACTCGCAATCGGTAATGCGCTTCGTGTGACCTTTGAGAGTACGCTCCATCTCTCCAGTCTCCCAGTCCCACACCTTCATTGTGCTGTCGTCGCTTGCCGACACCAAAGCGGAATATACGGGGTGGAAAGCGACCGCATTGACGGCGTCTCGGTGCCCAGTAAGGGCGTGCTTCGAGGAACCCGCTGTCGGGAGCCAATCGGGATTGTTTCTTCTGCTGAAACCGGGCGGGAGAGCGGCCATGCTGGAGTTGTCGTGCAGCGCTTCCTGTAACCGAGCTTCTAAGTCCAATATCTTCAATGACAACGACCAGAGAGTCAGAATTAGATGAGGACGAGCGGAAGATAAAGAACGCACCTTCTTTTGCATCCGGATCACGCTCGTCCACTTCTTTACGAGGAGGCCATTGCTCTTCTGCCCGAGATCCGGCTGGAAGTCGGTCTACAAAGTATCGGTATTTCTGCTCGTTGGAAACGATATCAGGCTTACCAATTTCGTATCCTCCTTGAGCTGCTCGAAGGACTTTGTGAGGCCTGCGTTATAGAGATAATCGAGGATCGCTTTGTGTCTGGGCGAGGTTGATTGATATCGGTCATTAAGCGGGTAAAGGTTGCGATTATGTGGAACGTACAGGTCATCCGTTTGTCGTTCGGAGAGTAAAATTGACATAATAAAGGCAAGTCTTGCGGTGAATGGGTGGAGTGAGGAGGAGGATCTGAAGCCGAGATAGTTGAAATGGTTCAAGTTCAAGGCGAGCTGGCGCCACAGCATTCACTCATGGCTCACTTTCCACAGCTCTCTCCTAGTTCTCTATCCAACTTGTATTTTTTTTTTCGTAGCTCACCCTTGTGCATCGCCGATCGCCATACCTTGCATCTTTGCCCGCCAAATCCGTTCCACGGCACTTCCTGCGGGCTCACACGAACACAAACTGACTCCTCCACGCCAATCGCACTCACATGCGGGTAACTGTGGCGGGAGTGTCACGGACTAAACACGGGCTTGACATCGTCCTCCATTTGTTGGAGAGAAGTCGGTAAGAGGTGCTTGTGAGGGTGAGGGTTTATCAATATCACCGTCGTATCCCTTTCCTTAGCTCTCCATCGAGTAAACACCCTCAGTTCATACCGAGGTTAACTCCGTCCCTCCACGACTCTGTCTGTTTCATTCATTGCATAGGTCATTGCATAGGGGTTATAAAATGCATCCTCTCGTTGTTCCCGCCCCTCATGCCACTCCTCACCTACCAACCCATCACGAACGTCCAACCCCATAGTCAAGAAGTTACGACATATCGAGGGACGCCTAACACATCTAGATCACACGCATACGTCCTGATTTCAACGCAGCACTCTAACCTACTAGACAATGACCACCGATGATCGACGGGGAGGGCCCCCGCGCTGGCATACCGATCCAGGAAACCACAGGGAATCGCACCGCGCCGAACCGAGTATCGCCCTGATCCATGCAAGCGAGGTTCCGGCCATTCACGATGAGGGAGCCCTTGAATGGCGAGAACTGGGCTCCTTGGTGCGCGAGGACCTTACCAGTGCTGAAGCTGTGGGGTCTCGAGGGATACATCAGAGGACGAATCAAACGTCTCGATCCCGCCGAAGATCCCGAAGGCGCAGACAACTGGAAGACCAATGACGCGCTTGCTGGATGCCTCATCGTGAACAACATCACAGACCCGGAGGCACTACACGTTCTCGGCTGTGGTACCTCCCACGAACTATGGCAGAGGTTGGAAGCCGTGCACGGGCGATCCGGCTACCAAGCTCTTATCAGTACCCTTAGGGAAGAGGGGGAAAACATCTGCGACCACCTGGACAAGCTCCAACACATTGGGCGCGAATCAATTTGATGGTAGACGACAACGTCAAGATATCGGATCAATCCTTCAAGAGCATCATTGCAGCTTCCTTGCCTCACGCTTGGGACGGATTTGCTGAACGCTACGTTGAACACCCAATAAGTTCGCAGGAATTTATTGAGATTCTCAAA
>Ga0137394_10002566_pt1 | contig 13444 bp, 15 predicted proteins | sample czobulk116metaG_FD_108278 | JGI IMG/M metagenome (GOLD analysis project Ga0137394, IMG submission 108278) | Vadose zone soil microbial communities from Angelo Coast Range Reserve, California, USA - czobulk1.16 metaG | ecosystem: Environmental > Terrestrial > Soil > Vadose zone | place: USA...
ACTGCGAAGCACCCGACAGCACAACTTTGTGACGCTTTGTCATGTCAAGGTACTCAGAAGTCTCGTACTCATCTGTTGACGTGGGGACACGTGCCAGTGTTCAGTCTTAAAAGACCAGTACTATTGTATTTGTGTCCTATTGGCGTGGGGCCGGGCCCGGGGGCTGGCTCTGCGCAACTCACGACCGTGACATCCCATGGGCTGATGCATTGATGCTCGTGGGTGGATGTAGAAGGCGCAGAAGGGCCAGCGGGTATGTCGTATGCGACGATTTTCACTGGCAGGGCTGCCCATAATACGATTACTGCGTTCAAGACAACGTGCAGCATCTCGACTGCTTCAGTCTGCTTGAAGGAGAGGGAAGAGGTGGACAATAGTCGTACAGTATGGCGAAGCATGATGCTTCTCCAGAATGGGATCTGTAGCCCATTGCGTGGATTGTTTCGACCACACAAGCGATTCGGATTGAAATGGGATGAAACAATATTAGTACCACAAAGTTATGGGTTTTAGGTCATGGGTTATTACAGGTATGGGGTTAAGACAGAGTCTTGCCGTTTCGTGTCCGGGCCGTTCGGCCCGTTCCCGGCACGCTATGAGTTGTCCGTTGTTGTTGTTCACTCAAACCAACTTTGAAAGTTTCAAGTATGTAGTGAGAATTTGCCAAATCGGTAGGTACACTTTGACTTTGTCAGCTATAAATTCGATGACGATTGTCGGAGATTTTGTAGAAGGAGAGCGGGAGCGCGCTGAAGACAACCGGGCCGCGAGCGCCGTGGGACCGAGCCTGAGCGTTGTGAGATCGTGGCTCGGAAGAGCGCTTGTAAGGACTTTTGAACTACTGTACGACAAAGGTTTTCCTTTTATCTACCTCGTATGTATGAATCCCTTGGGGTTTTTCCCCATACTGAGTGCGTGTATGCGTGTCTAGTCAGTATATATGTCTAATTAGCTAAGCCTGATTCGCTCCGATCGTCCGGACCGTTGGTCCCATGGCCGCGCGGTCAGCGTACTTCCAACAGATGATAGCCTCCATTTTGAATAGCAGTGAACTAGTGAACAAGTCTGAGCACGGTTAGTAATCACCTACAGAAACTTTATGCATATTGATTTGTTTAGATATAATATGTATACATCAACTCCGATCGGAGGAGATTCATCCCAAGAGCCTGAGGATGGACCCTCTCCGGCGTCCTACTATGTAACACTCGGACCTGCTAAGTAAACCCCTGCGAGGCTTTACTGTATGGGATCACGGAGTAGCTGGAGTCGGTAGCTCGGAGCGGGCGCCGCCTACTGTATTAGCCATTAATTGTTGGCGATATCCAAGATATATTACGTTTCACGTTTCTACCTCCTTATTCAAATACTGTATCCCCGCCCTGGTTGAACGTTGATCGCGGTCTCGCTTCCGAGTCACCTCCGCTGGCGCCGCATCGGGTGATCATCGTTTGCGATGACTTGCCCACCTACCTGCATTTTCCGCCTTTGTTTCCCCGAAATGGCTCTCAATAACATTCTATGTGTCAGAGTATTTAGCTGCAGTGTGCACATATAACCACGACATTCAAGTTGATGATCAAACTACCTGTCCGTCATTGACTGGTGACCGACTAACCACACAAACAATGAGCATGGTACCGAATTCTTCGTCGTTAAACCATCTCTCCCATTCCCCTCCACGCAAGGGATCATACAGGAATGCGTTACCACCCCGCTCTTGCAAGCGCCACCAGGTCTGTCTGTCTCGCTGCAGTTCCTGTTGAAAAATGTTTGACCTTTCTCCGCTCAATGTTGGGCAGGTAGCGCTTCTATTGGGTGAAAATAGCCAGAAACCAACGTTATGCTCCCAGACTAGTGGTGACCAATGGAAGCCAGCCACTGGCAAGCCGCCCAAGCGACGCCGAGTGCAACTGGTATGTCCAATGCTCACCTAGTAACCATATTCAGCATTCTAACACTTTGCAGTATAGGGGGGTGCTGGACCTTCCAACTGAGTTATTCGTCATGATTTCCACCCATATGGATCATCATGACCTTCGAGCATTTGCTGTCACCTCACAAGCCATCTGTCACTCGCTGTTACCAGAATACCTGCGCCGGCGTGGTCTTGTGATGAAGAATGTTCGTGCGGAAGGTTTGAGCGTAGAACTTCGTGCTTTAAGTGGATATGCATCTCTTGGACTGTGGGCCATTTCCCCGATCTTCCATCCTCCCAAGGAAATATACTGCTCGATCCCTTGTGGCACCAAGGAAGCTCAAAGTGCTATGGCGTTCCTTAGGTGTTTCCTTTTCCAGCCTTCAAATACGCATGAGCTTCGGGAATTCCGCCTCTCCCTCCATGGCTTGAATCCACTCCTGTTGACATCCGAGTTTATCAAGATGCAAAGGTTGTTCTACACTCTACCACTCACACGGCTTTCATTCTCCGGTTATATTTCTACGGATTGTCTTTCTCCATCTATCACACTACGAAATAGTTCGTTATATGGCTCCCACACACTCACGTCGCTTGTCATCTCCTCCGATTATGCCTTTGCCCCTGGGTCAATTCGAACTACAATGGGAATCCTCAGACACTCCCCTATCAAGACCCTGACGATTTATATGGTGTCATTGAACCCTTCCCACTGGTCGACTTTGCTTGGCGAGCTCAAGATGGAATTCCTCGAGGACATAGAGCTTGAAGGGGATATTCCTCGTTCGGCACTCGTTCGTTTTTTGATAAGGCACAAGGGCCTCAAGACCATCCGTATCAGCGGCAACGTGCTTTTGGACCGCCTACAACCTAGCCGGTCACGGAGTCAACCTATCCTCCCCAATCTTCTTACCCTTCATGCTTCTTTGTTGGTATGTTGTGACATTGTGGAACGGGCCAATGACTCGTCGAGTCTTTACGAACTGCAAGTCGAAGTGAGTCAGCTTCCCCCTCAACATGACCCTTCTTTTCGTCACCTTGTGGAGATGTTGCGGCGTTTCCGTAAGCTCGACCATCTCGGGCTCCAACTTGTACCAAGCTCGCCATCTGCCATGCCGGAAGCAACTCAAGAAAGCCTGGATGACTACGATTGGGATGGACATCCAGTCAGTGCACTTAGACAGGTCCGTACTCTGAGTTGCTTCCGAAGCCAAGGTCAATTATCACCTGATGAGATTGTGTGTCATCGTATTCTTATATTTCTTGGCATCCTTGCTCTTGCTCACACAAGTGACAGGCCACGATGTGCGACTACATACGATTATTTCCGATGCTGAAAAAGGTCAATGCGGCGGAAGAGGGCGATAGACCCAGGACAGAACTCCTCGACTCCCTTCACAAAGCGAAACCCACCCTCCGCATCATTGTCTATTCAGACACTCTCCGTTTGAAGTGGACTCCAGGCGCATCAGAACTGAACAACAGTACTAGTAGGGACACTGCCTGAGTACATGAGTACGAGGGAGGATTGCACAACTTAGCATGAACTTCATTGTCGGGAAACGAGGCCTTCGTAGATATTGACCATATGGTCACGGTTGGCGTACCTGTATATCAGTGTCAGATATAGTTGTGATATGGTACTGTGTGACTAACCGCGGGTCTCGGCCTCAGGAAATGTTCGAGTTCGACACGAGTGCCAGTGTATGGGTTTTCACAGGTTTTCTGCGGGTAAGAAACTGTACGATCATATAGTGCAATGCCTCAGTTCGTAGCGGTCAAAGCGAACTGGGGGGAAATAAAGAAAGCGGCAAGAAAAATAGGTAAATATATGAATGTCATGAATCACATGTCGCCTGCAACAACCTTGTCCTTGGCAACATGAAGGCCGAGCGCTCGGCCTCAAAACGATGACGACGATTCGTGTTCTGCGAGGTCGAACTCGCGTTTGTATTAGTGTTGCGGGTGGGGAGGTGGCGTGCGGTGGGTTCATTGGGGAGTCACTAGGGTTGAGCGGCGTGAAGTAGACGAAGTGTGCAACAGGTAGTAAGTGTGTTGCTGGAAGATAAGTCGCCCAATGTGCATGACTTCAAGTTGGCACATTCGGGAGACAGGTGGGTGGAGTCGAGCACACATGGACGGAAAGTCATAGCGATGGCATTGTGTGTGGGGGTGGGAGATGGAATTGGTGTTATCTTTGTTCGCGAGCTAGAGCGCGAGAGCGCGGTACTCGCGGTACTATGTACATCGTTAGCTACAAGTAATAGAAAGCTGGAATGGATACTACTAACCTCAGTCTCGGTGATAACGGACTGAGGGACATCTGAGCGTCTACTCTAGGTATTTAAGTGAGGGAATCAGCGCGTGCCAAGATAAAATGTTGGGGAGCATATACGTTCCAATAGGAAATACTAGTACCGTAAACAGAACGCACACATGGTCCATGACGCAGCCCCGCGTCGTCTGCCTCCCCAACAATCTTCATGTTTTTTTCGCGTGTACCGGAGCGTAGCCAACGATAGGGGAAACGAGGAGACAAGTGTGAGGCAATAAAAAATGGGCGAAAGCTCTCCTGCCCGGCAGGGCACCAATTCCAGGGGTCCGAGGGGCCGCGTGGGCAGGTGGGTCTGCAAAAGCCCGTGACGTGGCACCTCCGGAGCTGGACTCGGTCACGACCTGCGCGGACTGAGGCTGTGCAGATAAAAGGGAGTGGAGGCTGGGAGAAAAACGAAAGAGAGGGACGAGTGTGTGCAGCCTCGGTGGGCGCTGATGCTCGCTGGAGGAGGGAGGAGATAAAAAGGCAGAATGGGGCTGCCGTGACTGTGGCACGTCTGTACTAAGACGCTGCCCTCTCTGCCCTCATACCTCGTACCTCGCTTCATTAGGGCCCACCGGAGACATCTTCTTGTCCGTCGGGGAGTCGCCATAAGGCTAAACCGTAATTTCCCCTACTGACTACTCGGAGTGGTCGAGAAGGGAGGGAGTGGCCCATGAGGAGCATTGGCCCGTCACCAACCCGTCCAACTCGAGGCTCTCGGTGGTGGACATGGTTGTCACTCCCATCTGTGCCCGGCCCTGTCGCCATAACCCACATGGTGGTTGCTCAATGAGTGTTGAACTGGGAAGACAGTTTTTTGGCGGCTACCTTTGCCTGGTGATGAATGGAGAGAAAGGTGAAAGTGGAATTATGATTCTTGCCAGTGGGCCAGTGTCCAATTCTGCAGCCTGGAGGCATGAGCACGAATACGTGAACACAACAACCAAATGGGACAATCATCCCCTGAAAAAGACTCGGAACACTGGCCCAAAAGCATGCCTCCAACGAAGTTTCAAATTGATGTGATGTGATGTGATGATTACGTCATACTCGCAGAAAAGGAAAACCGGCCGTCCACGATGTAACGTCACTCAGACTCAATCCTCTCAAACTTAACCCTTTGGCACAAAGGCCACTTGCCTTTCTAGAAGCCATAAAGGCCTGTGGCCTGTGATGTAGTCTAAATACAACATACAGTTAGTGAGGGACCGCGTGCGGCGTGCGTTTGACTCAGACTAAACACCATTGTTCGAGTCACTTTATATTAGTTGTCCGTGAAACGTGCAATATAACGACCCACAGGCATTGAGTCACGACTCACGAGTGGGGCTTCGTGTCTTAGTGGCAAGTGGCTGGAGAGATTATGGGCGAGCGAGGGGCGAGAAAGAGAGATGCCGTTACAAAATAGGGCTCACACGTTTGACTACAGCTTCGGATACAAGTACACTGGCAGTAGACGAATTTGAGACTGTACAGTAAGGCAGATCATAATCGGGCTAAAGCATAGACGACGCGCTTGGTAAGACAGAAATAGCCTTCAAATAGGACACCGAGTCAAGAGGCCAACAAGAATTAGACAATACAGAGGCCGTGTCCGAAGACGACTCCTGCTGCCGATTGTCACCTTGATGCTATAACAATCATAATTATAACACGACTCGGACGGGCAAGAACAGATAAGCGAAGTCTTAGTCTGCTTTACGTTAATTATAGGTCGATTAATGTCAAATTGACTGACAGCACTTATATGTCAGACTATTTTAAATAAGAATACTTAAACAATTAGAAATTAGATGGTAACTTAGACGTCACTGATTATATAGGCTCGGAACCAGCCGTTCTATTCAAACTCAACTTAAACTCAACCTAACTCAGACTAACTCAGCAACAGTTTTCATAGAACTTCTCTTTCCAACTCCGGTTCCAAACTCCGTCCGAGCCTCTGCTTAGCTAAGAAGGTCTCCGAACGCCTGGCTCGCGAGGCTACTGATCATATTATAAAATATTTAAAATAAGCTGCAACTCACAGGCTTGGAAAAACCTTGGGAAAAACCTTTTTAGCCTGATAGATTTTGCCGATATCCACTTAATTTTTAATTGTTTGGGTATTCCCATATAAAATAATGTGACATATAAGTGCTGTCAATTTATTTGACATTAATTGACCTATAATTAACGTATAAGCAGACTTTGTTTATCCGTTCTTGCCCGTCGTGTAATTATTACATGCCAGCTAACCCTCCTGAGCAAGTAGATCTAGTCGCAGTAAACAAAATAAAGTGATGAGACCCAGCGTGCCGACGTTCCGGTGACGATCGAGGTGCACGTGACGTTTCACGTGATGGTCGTCGACACCTGCCGACGCTCCTTCACTACACTTTGTCTTTTTGGCATAGCCTGAGAACGCAGTCATATGTCTTTTGATTTTTTCTCCTCCCTGGATGCTGAGCTTTCGGCGCGCTCTTCTTGGATGCCCAATGTTGACTCTCTGGACTTTGTCAACGACCCTACCAAGAGCGGACCTTACCAACTTCAAATGCCTGACCAGCTCAGACAGCCTAATGTTGGTCTATATGCACTTACAGCGACGACAAAGAACCATATCTTCTTGGAGTATGAAAACGGACTTTGCGACACCTTAAACACTCTAGAATCAATCGAGGTTACTGAGGCAAGGGAGTGCATGGAAGATCGAGTTGTTCAGGAGCTGGTCAGAATAAATAGACTAAAGGAGGTTGAATGGTCGGGCCAGCGGAGTAAACACGGTATGAAGGGAGCTGTCGTCAATACAGGTATATTCGTCTCTTCGCAACGCAGTGGCCGCAACTAACGATGCCTTAGAAAGCCACTTCGTAAGGAAACATCCAAAAAACACAACACTTTTCGCCGTCTATATAACAACACTGGTGATGTATATTTTATACCGCCTCCCACGTCGCGGCGCAGCTGTTCTACTGGCGGGCATGAGAAGTGTACTGAAGAGTCAGCCATCTCTCTTCTCGTTGGCAACTGAAGTCCCGAAGGATCCAAGAAAGCTCCTCGCCTTGTATGACCTTGATCCCGTTACGTGCAGCTACGTCTGCTGCCCTGCATGTTATTATCTATATCCATATTCGGCTGTCAAGGCTAAAACGAGTAAGGGCGTTTGCCAGCTTCCGATTCAGTCACTGAATATCCTTTATGCTGATGGTATATTTCAGAGGACGCCCCGTTGGTTTCATCTACCCCAATGAATTGTACACACAGACGTGTTCCTTCGGGTGCACCCTGTAGCGAGCTCTTATTCGACTCACTCACTATCAACGGCAATGCTTATGTCCTTCCTCGGTTCAAGTATGATGCGCAGGATCTGAAGCAATGGGTGGGGTGGCTACTCTCGAGGCCCACTATCGAGGAGGCAGTGTTCAATGCATTCAGAAGACACCGAAAAGCGCGCATGGAAGACATGTGGGATGCGGGACATTTGTGCAAAATTCTTCAAAAGAAAAAGGGCGAGCGGTTCCTTCCCGGACCTACAGATGAGACGCGTCTCGCATTCTCTTTTTCGATAGACAGTTTTAACCCCTATCACATGAAAGAGGCTAAGCAGACCGTCTCGTCAACGGCCCTCTGGCTCATTTTGCTTAACCTTCCCCTCCACCTGCGGTACCGTCCCGAGAACATGTTTCTTGCTGGGATAATCCCAGGGCCAAGGAAGCCTTCGCTCTCCGATATCAATCACTCGATCAGGCTTCTTGTTGACGTATTACTCGAATTCTTCGATCCCGGCGTCTGGTATTCACGAACAGCCAGACATATGCATGGTTGTCGGGTTCGGGCTATATTGGTATCTGTCGTTTCGGATATGCCGGCTGCAAGGCAAGCTGGTGGGTTTGCAAGTCCAACAGCAACCTTTTTCTGTACGCGCTGCAACCTGAAGATTCAAGACATTGAAAACATTGAAAAATGCGATTGGCCTGGGCGTGATGTTGGCCAACACGTCCGGGTCGCAAGGAAATGGAGGGATGCACAAACATCGGAGGAGCAGGAGAATCTTTTCAAGAATCACGGAATAAGGTGGTCACCTTTACTTGATTTACCTTATTGGGACCCCATTCTTTTCACGGCCATAGAACCTATGCATGTTTTCGATGCTGGACTCTTTCAGACTCACCTCCGACAAGTCTGGGGCATCGACCCTACTGCTTCAAGTGGTGATGGGATGACATCACAACCAGCCAAGGCAATTGCTAGGCCATCGGCCGCCGAATTAGAGAAGTGGTATGATGTCATACGCACAGCAAGGAGCCCAAGAGATCTTCAAGAACAGCTAAATGGGAGGGGCTGTGCTCGCGATACTTTGTGGCATATCTGCAAAGACCAGGACCTACGCCGTGCCGGTAATAAATCGCAGCTAGCCACAACTATTGTCGAATGGGTAAGCCATTTCATGAGGCCAAGAATATGATATATGGTCGACATCTTATTCTGGGAGCAGCGTCAGGCAGTCTCACCCGACACAATTCGATTGCTCCCTGTCCGTTCAACAAACTCGGAGCCCACATTACCAGCTCAAATCGCTCCTCAAATGACTATCGGAGATGTTCAATTTCAAAGTATTCGCGAGGGGAGCATCACAACGGATGATTCTGTGAGCAATCCAGGCAATTAGACCAGGAGCTAAGTCTGATGCCTCCTAGATGGCGTCAATTCACACTCTGAGCGAAGAAAGAGTTCCCTCCGAAGAAGAAAAACGAGCAATTGACAAGTGCATCAAGCAACTCATTAGTGGTGCTGCCGCGAATACTGTCTTGCGGGCCAAAAGGATTATACTTCAATTCGTCTGTCGTGATCATTGTCAGATGTCACAAAGAGAACTTGATGAGCTTCGCACAAAGGATGAGCTGTATGCTGCCGCCGCTGCTTGGGTACGTGGACAATACAAGGACCAGAATCGTACTTAATCTTCGATCAGGTGGAAAACCATACACTCCCACCAGTGAATCCTGCACAGAGTGGAAAGGCTAGTTCTACTACTGGCGCCATACTCGGAAAGGATGTCATGGAGGCCATTTGGGCAGACATGGCCCTCACGGAACTCCCCTCCTGGGTGACGGCCGTTCCATATAATTGGGGTACTGCAGTACGCGGGAAACTCAGCGCAAACAATTGGAGGGTTATCTGCACCATCCACATTCCTATCACTCTTATCAGGCTTTGGGGAGGAGATGATGCCCCCGAAGACCGGAAGGACAAACTCCAAAATTTTATGGACTTAGTTTGTGCGGTCCAGATTGCTAACTTGCGATCAATCTCGAAGAAAGAGATCGAACTATATGAACATTACATCCACCGCTACATGACCGGGTTTAAATCGTTATACAAGCTCGCGAAGGTGAAACCCATTCATCACGCGGCCTTGCACTATGGCGATATCCTAAGAGATTTTGGGCCTGCTCATACACATGGAGCTGCATTTTATGAACGATATATCCATTCCATGCAGACCCAGAATCACAACATGAGGCTTGGTATGTGACTGGTATTCATGAAGTTTGGTGCGCCCGACACTAACGACAATATTAAACAGGTGAGCTGGAATTGACGTTCATGAGGAGCTCTTCGAGGGAGGGAAAATTACGGGCGCTGCTTTCTGACCACAGTGAAGTGCGTGAATATGTCAGTGAGCTTGCAAAGACATACGAAGCCTTTCTCGCTGAGGATGTCCGGGGAACGCGCCTGGCCCATATGGCACAGGTGACGCAGGAACAGGATGTTGCGTTCGATGAGACACGTTTACGTGACTCAAATCTACCCCATGCCATACTTCTTCTGTTGGTGCAATTTTTAAACAAAAAGCATCGGACTACCCTGTATTCAAGTTCTTCCGACGATTCTACCCGTAGGATGCTATCTCCCAGGGTCAAGACATTGGATAAATTTTCCCTTCGAGGAGTCGAATACTCAACCACAGGCTATCGGACGCGCAATAGTCATGTCCTTTTCAGAGCCCCCATGTCAAATTCTTCCGAAATATCCGGCAATCTAGAGTCTGGCCAGATCACCCACGCTTTTCTCCATAGCCAAGTCAGTGCTCCCAGGGCTCAAGAAGACGAACAACGGCTTCACCATCTGTCCATTTACCTCTGCATTCAACCATATGCACCTCTTGAGCCGGAACTCAATGATGTTGACCAATCCTATAGGAGATTCGAGTTCGCTGGAGGCTTTTTGTCTGGACGAGAATTTCAGCCCCATATGATCGTCGATCATTCCAGCGTCGTCTCCCACGTGGCGGTAACCCCGCTAGAAATAAGGGGGTCTAAAGTTCTCCATATCCTTCCAATGGACAGGGTGAGTTTTACCCTCTGATGAGTAGAGGGAAAGCCCTGACGGTTCAAATATAAATTGCCAGCTTATGCAAATGTCGTTCACGCCCGCCGGGGATGCCGGAATAGATAACACCGATAACTGAAGGGTGACCTCCATGAGGGTGTTCTTCCCCAGGAGAGTGTACCCTCGAGAGGGTGGGTGTCGAAGAAACTAGATAAGGTCGCACGCGTCTAGAGATAAAGTGTTAATACATTGCTCAGGGCCCCAGGCAATCGAACATCGTAGTAAGCGTGACTATACAGCACATCAGCCTAAGAGACATGCTGTAAGGGCTGAGTCTGTGAAGACTCAGCTGCCAGTGTGTGGTCAGCCGTTCCCGTCCCCGAGGTCGAGCGCGCGTGCGGCGCGGCGAAGGACTTGAGGAAGACGAAGCGAAACTAGGAAACGTGGGGGAGGAAGAAGGAGAACTGAGATAAGACCGCGGCCGGGGACTTTAGATGTACGACGTGCGACGGCACGCAGGCTTCGGATTGACGTCACGGTCGGACTGTCGAGCGAGAGAGGGCACGCGAGAGGGGAAACGAGGGGGGAAACGAATCTCGTAATTCTCTGTTCTCGAGGCATCAGGAAAAGCCTCCCGCGCTAACGAGAGATAAGCCCGAGAAATTTGTTGAAGTGAGATTAACTCAGATAACCACTCGATAACTGTCACTGTGGTTCCGCGCGCTCTCCTGCTCCAATTACAGTAGCCTGCACACGTCTCTATATGTAGTGGTAGCATATTGTTATCAATATCAGTTTATTGTGCAACTAGCTGGAAGAAAATGAAAATGTTTGGATGTTTGGATATTAACATATTATTCTGAATTATCGAAGATTATCAGCAATAAATTATGGGGGTTAACTAGCGAGAGATAACCCGAATTTATCAATAATTAGCCCAAAATTACCCTCGGTTAGCAAGGGACGTTTTCCCTGATGCGCCCGACGAGGCCAAGCACGATGTCTTTACACCGTCGCGAGACTGAATACAAGCTATACTAAACCGAACGCGAGTAGAGTGAGAAGGAGCCCATGAAGAGAAAACACGATAAGTCCGTCCCGTCTGCGACTGCCTGAGGACCACGTGGCGAGGCGGGGGTGGCGGTGTTCGTTGAAGAAAAAGGGGTTCAACGCGCGCGGACTACGAAGGCAAAGGGGATACGACAGGGAGCGAAATAGTAGAGCCTATCATGGCTGGCGAGGTTAAACTTCCCCGGGCCCTTTCTCCACTGCATGTCTTCGAGCTCAAAGCAGACGATGACCATGCACCTCCAAATTTCAGAAAATACCTGCGAGGGGTCCACCAAAACCAAGCAGTTTTCCTACGCTGTACCGGCCACAAAATCTAGTTGCAGAGAAGATGGCCTGGTGAGCCCAATGCTGACTCAAATTCGACACTTCTCGACACCTCTCTAGCCGAGGTAGCATCTAGGAAGATATATTAGGGCGGAAGCTGCTCTAAAAATTGGGTGCGCAGGCCCGTAGCCTTCAACTTGAAGGCTCTTCCCACGTCATGCACATTGGGCGACTTATCTTCCAGCAGCACGCTTGCAACTGGTTACTGGTCAGGTTGCACACTTCATTCACCCAGTCTACTTCGTGTCGCTCAACCCTAGTGACTCCCCAACGGACCCACCGCATGCCGCTTTAAATTTCCCACCCGCAACACCGAATGTCACCGATCCCAACGCGAGTTCGACCGCACAACACCATGGCCTTTCTCTAAGAACTTGAAAGCTCGCCTCGCGCCTCGCCGGACCCATCACTCCACTAGTACTGCCCCTCCTCTCGATCTCATCCAATCTCCGATCTGTCCCACCCTCACGCGCGAGCGAGTCCGGGAAAAGGATTGGGTCGCGAGTGCGGGACCCAGCCTTGTGTGATCGAGGACTTCAGAACTACTGTACGACAAGTAAATTAGTAGAAGTCTTTTATCTACTTCATACGTATGAATTCCATGAGGTTTCACCCCATCGTTGTGCGTGCCCGCGAGTCCATTTCTATCGATTGTGTTACAGTCGAACCTCTCATAACTCATACAGTACCCGGATCGTCCGAGTCGAGGGGTGTAGTTTACTATCGTTGGCATAGTGTTTCAAAAAAATTTAGAAATGTGGCTCGGGATCAACAACTGTCCCATGGAACTCTGTCGGCACTCTGTGGGTAATAGGACATGGTGTACTCTATCAGTCTTGAAAGTTACGCAAGTGAAGAAAACCTTGTGCCCCAAAGTCGAGTTATTCAAAAATTTGTCACGTTTTGTCACGGTACCGATTCATTCTCCGCTCGGCACAAGATCAGCGCCGCGCGCTTCCAACACCCATCTTCCTTTCAATGATACAGTTCGAGTTTTGTGTCGCTTCGTATTAACACGTACTGTAAATGGCCCACGTGTCCCGATGCGAAACAAGTTACGGTGCTAGGGCACCATGGTCAGGGCAGTTGCGTACCTCTTTTATCCTGTCCTCTTACTGTCGTTGTCGTGCCAGTGGATGTCGACATTGATGTTCAAATGGACGTTGATCTGCCCCCACCCCCCCAAATAAGAATAAGAATAACAACGATCAGACCTTGTGAGTATGTGCACTGCGACTAAATCAATTTATATTCATAGAGTTTTAGTATTGCTTTTTTTGTGGCAATGGTGGTGATCTGATCTGCTGTGAAACAAGTTCCCCGGGCCGTGCAATCTGCCTTGGCCCGTGCTTGGAACCTCCACCTAACCCACGCTACGTACCGTGATGTCGATGTAGTGGCTGAACTAGCTACTTGTACACATATATACTCCTTTACAAAACGCTTTCAAAAAAAACGAAATCAGACAAATGCTCAAGAAAGAGTCCTGATTTATTTGC
>Ga0137394_10002567_pt1 | contig 13442 bp, 12 predicted proteins | sample czobulk116metaG_FD_108278 | JGI IMG/M metagenome (GOLD analysis project Ga0137394, IMG submission 108278) | Vadose zone soil microbial communities from Angelo Coast Range Reserve, California, USA - czobulk1.16 metaG | ecosystem: Environmental > Terrestrial > Soil > Vadose zone | place: USA...
CCTCACACGGGAGAGGTCAAAGGTTCAAGTCCTTTGTCGCCCACCACCTTATTTGATTGTCTCATCGATAGCCCAAACTCCCGAAAAACTGAATAGCTAGCTGTGTTCAAAGATGTTCGCTACTTGACCCAGACAAGTCGGGTCGGTGTCTCAGATCCCCTGTCGCCGCCGTGCATGCCCGTGTCTAGATTTGACCAAGTCTTCCAGTTTTCACTCTCAAAAAATTGGATGAGGGTTTTTCTGCTGTGATATCTAGAGCGAAACTCTTGCAAAGTACGAGTGATTGAATCTTGTGAAGTTCTATCTTTGACACCGTAGACGTAGACCTTGTCATAGCGAATCAGAAACGGCATCTGTACCTCAGGATGGCAAAAAATAGCCGGATGTCCGGGCGCAGATTTTGACTCAGGAATCGAGTTTTTCGCGAGAACAGCTGCGGTGAGATTCTGACACTCGTATAGATCCAAGTCGCTCGTGGAAGTAGCAACCAGAAAGGTATAAACGTAAGCCAAGAGTGAGCCGCCAATGAGCCATGGCAAAGCGCGGCGCCAGTGGGCATTAGCCGTTTCAGTCACGGCCGTGGTTCGGATTGGCCGAAGCGCTTCATAAAGGCCGTAACAGACTTAAAGTGTTCAAAAGTAGCACTGGATGGGCCGCCAACCTCAGTTTGACATTGATTCTAATACGCATGAAGAGGAGATGTGTTTCGTGTGTTTAAACGGTCGTTGTGTTTTGACAAGTCTGCGTTTCACCAACTACGTTTCAAAGGGTTGAGATACGATATAGAGTCGCAATCGACCGAATGAGAGTCCGCTTGGGGAATCTTTGCGGCGTTCTTGTATAGTGACCGCATGTCAATCTTGCTGCGCACGATCGAGTTTCTAGGTTTGAGCTTGTGGCTGGGGAGCGATGTGTTTCTGAGCTTTGTGGTGGCGCCGGGGGCGTTTCGGATCCTTCCGAGCCGGGATCAGGCGGGGGCGATGGTCGGGTTCGGACTGTGGTGGATGCACATGATTGGAGTAGTGTGCGGGATTGCGATTCTTCTGTCACGGGCGCTACGGACGCGTGCGTTTTCAAGTCTAGCGGCACCTGCGGCCTTGTGTGTTGTGCTAATGATCGGGCTCACGTTTGTATCGCAGCATGCCGTCAGTCCCAAGATGGCCGCGCTGCGGACGCAGCTGGGGTCGATTCAGGCGACCGCCGCCGATAGCCCGCTGCTTGCGGAATTCAGCCGATTGCACCGGATTTCGGTTTCGCTCGAAAGCGGAGTTCTCGTGGCGGGATTTGCTGCTATGTATCTGATGGTGCGAGAGTTAGGCGCTGCCAGGTGAAAACCAAGTAAATTCTAAAGAGCTTAAAGTCTATTGGAATTGACCCTTCTAAAAGTGTCGATTCAAGGATGCTTGCGTGGCACCAAAGTTTTGCAAAACCAGATGGACTGCCGGGTGTGCGGCTCCGGGAGGAAAACGCGTCGTGAACGGGCAAACGGGGCGGGCAGAAATAAGAAAAGCGGCAGCACGGCTGTCGCACTCCAAGCGTATGTTTACCTAAGCGTTGGGTTAGACGAAGACTATGCCTCTATCAAGGAAAAATCGGGCCTCCGGCCTCGAGAAGCGAACCCGGCGGACTGAAGCCCGCCGCTAGAGGGGCTTCCGCCGGCGACGGATGGTATTGACGGACTTACGCTTGCGTGCCTTGGCAGGACGGATTTTGTTGGTGGCTTTGTAGCCCGCTCGTTCAAAAGCGCGCCACATGTACCAACTGGCGACGGTGCGGTAGGGGCGCCAGCGCTCGCCGAAGGCTAGGAGCTCCTTGGGCTTGGGCATGTACTTCTTGCCGTAGGTGACCGACCAGCCTTTCTTGACGCCGAGGTCGTGGATGGGGAGGACGTCCGGACGTCCGAGGCGGAAGATCAAAAACATTTCGACGGTCCAAGCGCCGATGCCGCGAACGGAGACGAGGCGTTCGATGAGTTCTTCGTCGGACATTTTTTCCGCTTGTTCATGAGTGGGGACGATGCCTTCGAGAGTTTTCTTAGCGAGATCCTTCATGGCGAGAATTTTTGCGCCGGAGAGGCCGGCTTTGCGCAAGGCGGGCTTGCGGAGCATCAGCATTTCTTCGGGAGTGGGAATGCTGCCGGTGGAGCTAAAGGCTTTGACACGGCCAAAAATGGTGGCGGCCGCCTTGCCGGAGATGGATTGGTAGGCGATGGATTCGAGGAGGACTTCGTAGGGGGATTGCGCGTCGGTGATGTCGATTTGGAATGGGAGTGTTTCTTCGATGAGGCGGGCCAGGCGTTCATCGGCGGCGGCAAGGTGTTTTGTTGCCGCGGCGAGATCAAAAGAAAGAGGGAAGGCGGGGCCGCTCACGGGTAAGTCTCCAATGAAATGAGTCACAGGATACCAAGTTGTCCAGAGGGGCAGTATGGCTTTCGACATTTGGCTCAAACGGGCCCGAGAGGCCCGAAAATGCAAGTGCTAGGCTTGAAAATGGCGGGCATCCCAATCCTGTTAACCTGTGCCCGATACCCGCGGGCAGCCGTGTCAAGAGCAGGAATCACGAGTGGGGAAGATTCGCCTACGCACGAAGTTTCTGCTATCGCTCCTGGCCATCTCCGCAGGGCTGACCAGCGCGACGCTGCTGGTGGTGCGCTATCGCGTGGAGAAGCAAGTACGCGAAGCGATCCGCGAGGATCTGCACAACTCCGTCCGCAACTATGAGAGCTTCGAGAAGCTGCGAGAGGCGTCGCTAACGCGATCCGCGCGGCTCATTGCAGACCTACCAAACGTTCGCGCCCTGATGACCACGCAGCACCGGGCCACGATTCAGGACGCTTCCAAGGGCATCTGGCAGCTCAGCGGCAGCGACCTCTTTGTGCTGGCAAGCCCCCGCGGCGACGTGCTGGCCTTGCAGTCCACGGATGCTATTTTCGCGCCTACCGCGGCACAAAGATCGTTGCGTTCCTCGCTCGACAGGGGAAACGCTTGGGACTGGTGGTACAACGACGGGCACCTTTACCAGATCTGGCTGCAGCCCATCTATTTCGGCGAGCAATCGAGCAATTCGCTGCTTGGGTTTCTCGCCGTTGGACAAGAGATAGGCAGGGGCGAGGCGCAGGATTTCAGCAACGTGGCGACCAGCGAAGCGGTTTTTCGGTACGGCAGCACCATCGCCGCGAGCACACTTTCCGGGGAAGCGAACGAGCAACTGGCACAACAGTTCCGCGTGGGCAAAGGGAATCGGCTGGGTACGGAGCAGGAGATACAGATTGGGAGCGAACGCTACCTGGCGACAACAGTGAGGCTGTCTTACGGAGCCGGAACGCCTGTATCGCTGAGCGTTTTGAAATCCTACGACAAGGCGACGACGTTTCTGAAGCAATTAAACCGGGTTTTGCTAATCCTGGGGTTGCTCAGCGTGCTGGCGGGGAGTGTGCTCGCACTTCTGATTTCAAAGACAATCACACGCTCGCTGGCCCATCTCGTCACCGGAGTGCATGCGTTCGAGAAGGGTGATTCAAGTTATCCGCTGGACGCCAGCGGAGGCGACGAGGTTGCGGAGGTGACGGCGGCCTTTGACCGCATGCGCGCAAGCCTGCACAAGACCGAAAACGAACAGAAACAGCTGGAGCAGCAATTGAGGCAAGCGCACAAGATGGAGGCGGTGGGACGGCTAGCGGGCGGAGTGGCGCACGACTTCAACAACCTCTTGATGATCGTCAGCGGTCACTGCGAATTATTGTCCGACCGCATTCCGGCCGGAGAACCGGTCCGAACCAATGTGGAGCAGATTCAAAAGGCTGCGGATCGGGCCGTTACCATGACGCGGCAGTTGCTGGCGTTCAGCCGAATGCAGGTTCTAGAGCCGCGGATGATCGATCTGAACGCGGTGATCGCGGATATGGGCAAGATGCTTGCGAGGCTGATCGGAGAAGACATCGAGTATGCCTTCACGCCGGATACAAAGTTGGTATCGGTAAAGGCGGATCCCGGGCAAATCGGACAAGTGATCATGAATCTGGTGGTGAACTCGCGCGACGCGATGCCCCACGGCGGGAACATCACCGTCCGCACGCGCAACGCAGTGCTCGACGGCGATGAAGCGCGCAAGCGACATCCGATGGAGCCCGGAGAATACGCGCTCCTCTCCGTGACGGACACCGGCCAGGGCATGGATGAGGAAACCAAGGCTCACATCTTCGAGCCGTTCTTTACGACCAAAGAGGTCGGCAGGGGAACGGGGCTAGGGTTGGCAACGGTGTATGGCATCGTGAAGCAGAGCGGGGGATTCATCTGGGTAGAAAGCGTGCCAGGAAAAGGGGCGACATTTGAAATTTACCTTCCGCATGGGCATGCGACAAAGATTGACGATGTTAAGGAGGCCAAGCCGGGCACGATCCCGCGCGGGAAAGAAACGATTCTTGTGGTTGAGGACGAAGCCGCTGTGCGGGAGCTGGCGTGCGAGTTCCTCAAGAGCGCGGGCTATTCCGTACTGGAAGCGAAAAACGGCGCCGAAGCGCTGGAAACAATTGCGCGAAGTACAACGACGATCCATCTAGTACTCGCGGACCTGATCATGCCGAGAATGGGTGGCGCGGAGCTGGCAGAGAGGCTGAAGAAAGACCAGCCGGAGTTGAAAGTCCTGTTCATGTCCGGCTATTCGGAGCACGCCGGCGAGGATTCGGGACAGATTTCGCCGCAAGCCATTCTGGCCAAGCCGTTTTCGATTGCCACTTTGATCGGGAGAGTACGAGAGGTTCTTGGCGGGTTGCCGGTGAGAAAAGCGAGTGAAGGGGAAAAGGTCGAGCGTTGAAGATGGGGGCCCGCAGTTTCCGGTGTGGAGGAACAGTGCCGGCGGGAGTTCAAGCTTCGATCGTGGAGGAATTCATGATCCGTATTCCAGGAAGCGTCGACAGAAAGAGACTCCTTCTGAGTGGCTTGCTTGCGGCGGGCCTGTTCTTGCCTTGCACCACAAGAGACTTGCAGGCCGAAGACGATCCCAAGACACGGGCAGCAAGCAGCGGCGCTCCCGTCGCTGCCAAAGAGACTGCGCAGGGCACTGCCGACTCCATGAAGGAGTTGAAGGAACAGATGCAGACTCTGCGCTTGCAGATGAGCGAGATCCAAGAGAACGAAAAACGAGCGAAGGAAGAAGCGCGAGAGTTGCGGCGGGAGCTTTGTCTAACGAAGGTGAAGATCGGAACGGCAGCCGCGGAATCGTGCGATGGGGAAAGGCGCGGCGCTTCGCTGGAAACGCGTCCAGCGATAGACGCGAATGCCGCGGTTCCTGGTGCGGCTACTTCACAAGATGCTTCGGCGGAGCGGATTTCGCGAGTGGAAGAAAATGTGGAACTCACGGAAGCGAAGCTCAACGATCAGTATCAGACGAAAGTGGAGAGCGGATCGAAGTATCGCGTGCGGCTGTCGGGAATCGTGCTGCTCAATCTGTACGGGAACCGCGGCGCGGTGGATAACCAGGATTTTCCCGGGATCGCGCGGGACCGGGGGATTCTCGATTCGGCGCGAGCGTTCGGCGGGTCGCTGCGACAATCGCAAATCGGCCTTCAAGCATTCGGTCCCGACATCGCCGGTGCGCGCACGAGCGCGGATTTAAAGTTTGATTTTGCTGGGGGGTTTCCAAACAAGCCGAACGGCGCGGTGGAAGGGCTGGTGCGGTTGCGGACCGGGACGATCCGGCTCGACTGGGGAAAGACTTCGCTGATCGGAGGGCAGGACCGATTGTTTTTTGTGCCGCTGTCGCCGTCGTCGATTGCGACGCTGGCGGAACCGGCTTTTTCGTATGCGGGCAATCTGTGGGCGTGGACACCGCAGGTGCGAGTCGAACATCGGCATACGTTGACGGAGGGTTCCAACCTGCTATTTCAAGCCGGCATACTGGACTCGCTCTCGGGCAGTGACACGGGAGGAGAAACTTATCGGGAAGCGACCGTCGGCGAGCAATCGGGGCAACCCGCATATGCCACGCGAGTGGCGTGGACGGGGCATGTCTTTGGACAGCAATTGACAGCGGGAGCCGGAGGCTACTACGGGCGACAGAATTGGGGATTCAACCGGCACATCGATTCCTGGGCGAGCACGATGGACTTGAAGCTGCCGCTGGGAAAATATTTCGAACTCAGCGGCGCCTTTTACCGCGGCAAGGCTGTGAGCGGCATTCGCGGGGGAATTGGCCAGGGCGCTTTGTGGATCGGCACGCTGGATGATCCGGCGACAAGCGTGAAAGGCTTTAACTCCATGGGCGGCTGGACGCAATTGAAATTCAAAGTGAAACCCAATTTTGAGATTAACGGAGCGTTTGGGCAGGACAATCCTGTTGCGCACGAGATTCGAGATTTCCCGACGCACTCCGATGAATACGACGAATTCCTGGGGCGCAACCGGAGCGTGATGGTCAATTTCATCTGGCAGCTGCGATCGGATGTTCTCTTTTCGACGGAGTATCGAAGGTTGAAGACGACGGAGGTATCGGGTGACAGCTATCCTGCCAATCACATCAATGTCAGCCTGGGGTACATCTTCTAATGGCGAACCTTGAGAAACGAAGATGGCAGATGAGGGGAGTTGCAAGTGCAACCCTGATCTTCGCTGTGAGCATGGGCGAGGGCGCGCGGATTAGCGGGCAGAGCGCGCCGGTCACGGTGCAGGCGGAGCTCGTGATGCGGAATGGCGGAAGGAAGCAGGATCAGGCAAAGACCGCCGTAGATTCGTCAAACGTTGTCGTGTGGCTGACGCCTCTTGACGGGGCGACAAGACGCACCACCGGTAAACCTCCGCAGCTCATTCAGAGGAACAAGAGCTTCGAACCACATCTGCTCGTTGTCCAGACCGGTTCTGTCATCGAATTTCCCAATCGCGATCCCTTCTTCCACAATGTATTTTCACTCTTCAATGGGAAGAGACTGGACCTGGGCCTTTATGAGGCGGGTACCACCAAGACGGCGCGCTTCGAGAGACCTGGTGTAAGTTTTCTGTTTTGCAACATTCATGCGGAGATGAGCGCGGTGGTGGTGGCAGTGGACACGCCGTACTTTGGATATTCCGACCGGGAAGGCCGCCTGGTGCTGCCGGACGTCCCGGATGGGCGCTACCGGCTGCACGTCTGGTATGAGCGCAGCTCGCCTGAAGACTTGCAAGCGCTGGAACGCGACGTGGAGATTTCATCTTCGGCGCGCGCGCTGGGAGCCGTGCGAGTGATCCTCAATCCCAATTGGAGCCTCGCGCACAAGAACAAATACGGTCAGGAGTACGTTCCTCCCCCCAGCAGCAGCTACAGCGACCACTGATTCGAATCTCATAAAATCACGAAGCCAGCGAAGATTCGGCCGCTTTCCGTGCCGTACCGAAGCGGTGTGCTAGGATAATTGGTTTATGCAGACTGGAATTATCGGACTACCACAGGTTGGGAAGACGACCTTGTTTCGGATATTGACGAAGGCGCACGTCGAGGGAAAGGGCGGGGCGTCGGCCACGCATGTTGGCGTGGCCAAGGTGCCGGAGCCGCGGCTGGTGGAGCTGGCGAAGCTGTATAACCCGAAAAAAACCACATATGCGACCGTGAATTATGTGGATTTGGGCGGGATGCAGAAGGAGCGCATGCGGGATGCGCTAGCGCAGTTGCGCGAAGTGGACGTGATTGCGCACGTGATTCGCGTGTTTGACGATCCTTCAGTGCCGCATTCGGAGGGGAGCATAGATCCGCTGCGGGATGGCACGAACCTGGACCTGGAGCTGATGCTTTCGGACCACGACCAGATTACGCGGCGGCTGGAACGGCTCGAGAAAGATTTGAAGAAGAAAATCGAGCCCGCGCTGGTGCTGGAGAAGAATGCTTTGGAGAAATGCAAGACGCACCTGGAAGCGGAGAAGGCGCTGCGGGAATTGGAGTTGACGACGGAAGAGAAAAAGTCGATTGGAGGATTTTTGTTTTTGTCGGCGCGGCCGGTTTTATATGTGCTGAACCTGGGGGACGACGAAGCGGACAAGCTGGACACGGCGGTGGAGCGGCACAAGTTGGGCTCACTGCAAGGGAGGCCGAATGCGGCGGTGGTGGCGATCTGCGGGCGGCTGGAAGCGGAACTCGCCGAGATGGATGAGAAGGAGGCCGCAGAGTTGCTGGCGTCGTATGGTTTGAAGGAGCCCGGGCTAAACCGATTGATTCGCGCGACGTATGATTTGCTGGGATTGATCCAGTTTTTCACAGCGGGAGAGCCGGAAGTGCGTGCGTGGACGATTCGCAAGGGGGCGATGGCGGTGAAGGCGGCAGGGGCGATTCACAGCGACATTGAGAAAGGCTTTATCCGGGCGGAAGTGGTGCGGTGGAATGATCTGCTGTCGGCGGGAAGTCTGGCGGCGGCGCGGGAGAAGGCGCAGGTGCGGCTGGAGGGGAAGGAATACATTGTGCAGGAGGGGGATGTGATTCTTTTCAGGCATTCCGGATGAAGAAGCGAAAGAGGAAGTAAAGAAAAAGACAAAGAAAAGGAATTAACGCAGAGGGCCACCGAGGCGAGAGAGGCCAGGAGAGAAGAGCTGGCAAGGAAGATTCGGGCGATTCCAAGATCGCTTGATGGAATAGGGGCGTACGAAAAAGCGGGAGCCCTTTAAGGCTCAGGGCGAGTAAGGCTCCCGCCCTCCAAAAAATGGCACATGATTTGGCATTTCGGACGGCGCTGGCGGCGGGGCTGGGGCTCGTGGCCGCGGCGGGGAATTTGATCGGCGGATACTTTGTCATCCGAAGGGACTGGCCGAGACAGTTTCTGCAATATTTTCTGGCTCTTGGCGCGGGCTACATGCTGGCGGTGGCGTTTGTTGAAGTGATTCCGGAGTCGATTAGGCTCTCGGGTGAAAGCGCGCTGCTGTACGTCCTGATCGGATATTTCATCATTCATTTGTTCGAGCACACGATTGCGCCCCATTTTCATTTTGGGGAGGAAACGCACCACGAAGAGTTCAGCCATCAGCACGCACAGACAACGGTACTGCTGGGGTTGACGATTCACACGTTTTTTGATGGCGTGGCGATTGCGGCGGGATTTCTGGTTTCCACGTGGCTTGGCGCCGTCATCTTTGTGGCGGTGTTTCTGCATAAACTGCCGGAAGGATTTACGGTAGCGTCCATGGTGCTGGCTAGCGGGCAGGGGAAGCGCAACGCTATTCTGGCGGCGGGGTTGTTAGGAGTGGCAACGATTGCCGGGGTGCTGCTGACGAGCGCGTTGCAGGGGCAGTTGAAATATGCACTGCCGCTTTCAGGTGGGGTCACCTTGTACGTTGCAGCCACGGATTTGCTACCGGAAGTGAACCGGGAGCCGAATTGGCGGATGGCCTTGCTGGTCTTTGCGGGAGTTGGTAGTTTACTGATAATGCAGCACTTGTTTCGTTTTTAGGGTGATTCGGGGAAATCTCGGAAGAAAGAGACAGAGCGGGGCTAAAGCCCTGCGTCTACACAACTTAGGCGATTTCGGCGGTTCCTTCCAGTTGCAACTTTCTGAGACAGCTTGGGTTTGATACAGTGTGGCGGCTATGGCCAGGTCGGACGTCCAACTGATGCTGGACGTGAAGGCGGGCGACGAGCAGTCGTTCGCGCTTCTACTCCATCGCTACAGAAGTCCTTTGGTCAATTTTCTGTACCGGATGGTGCGGAACCGGGAACAGGCGGAAGATCTGGCGCAGGAAGTTTTTTTGCGAGTGTACCGCGCGCGGGAAGATTATGTGCCCAGCGCAAAGTTCACAACCTGGCTCTTCCGGATCGCGACAAATCTGGCATTGAATTCGGTGAGAGACAACCGTTATCAGCGCATGGAAATCTCACTGGATGCGCCGGTGACGGCGGATGCCGAGGACGGCGACGAGAAAACGCTGGACGTCGCGGAGAAGCAGCCGAACATCGAGCAGCACCTCGTCGAGGATGTGCAGCGCAAGATGATTCGGCACGCAATTGAGAAATTGCCGGAGAAGCAACGCGCGGCGGTGCTGCTACACAAGTATCAGGAGCTGGACTACGGAGAGATTTCGAAGATACTGGAATGCTCGGAGAGCGCGCTGAAATCGCTGCTGTTCCGGGCGTACGAAACGCTGCGAGTGGAACTAGCCCCTCTCGTGGCGCAGCGAGCAAGGCAGTAGACCCGGGGTAGAGAAGGAAGGAAGTCATGAGTTGCAGCCGGATGGAAAACAAGATTTTGGGATACGTGGATGGGCGCCTGAAAGAAGGCGAACGGCTGGAGATGGAGAAGCATCTCTCGACGTGCGGGGTGTGCCAGTTGCGCGTGAATGAGTTTCGTTCGGTGCATGCCCTGCTGGATGAACTGCCGATGATCGAGCCATCGGCGGCGTTTGATTTACGCGTGCAAGCACGCGTGGCCGCGGAGCCAGCGAAGCAGAGCTGGTGGGCATGGTTTATGCCGTCACCGCGAGTGGTGCTTGCAGCTTCGATGCTGCTGCTGGGGACCGTGTGGATTGGCAGGTATTCCAGGTCCGATCCACCTCAAATTGATCAAGCCGACATACCCGTGCTGGAAAACTACGATGTGATCTCGAGCTTCGAGCCGCTGACCGAATTGTCACAGGCGGAGCCGGCTGACGACGCAGATCAGCAAAGTCAGGATATGTAAGGCGCGATGAAACTGCGGCTCCAATCCGGTAGATGGTTGCTAACGCTAATGATCGGCGCGGGATTGGCGTTGCAGTGTGCGGCGCAGAATCCGCGCCCGGATCGGGCGCAGAGCCGTCAGGAAAATATGCCGCCGAAGGAACAGAGGCGGCAACCAAACCAACAGCGAAGGCAAGAGCAGAGGCCAGAGCGCCGGCAGCCACAGCAGGAAGCGCGTAGGGCGCAGCCGGATCGCAGATATGCCGAAGCGCCGCGCCGTAATGCCGAAGGAGCGCCCCGCAACTTCGATACACCGCGCAATCCTGACACGGCGTATCCACCGCGGGGATCGGGAAACGCGCGCGACGGAGGGAATCGCCCTCCGAATGTGAGAGGGGAGACCATTCAGCGGCCGAATTTTAATGGGAACCGTCCGCCAAATGCTACGGGGCGTTCGCGCGAATTCACGCCGGAAGAACGGCGGAGAATCCAGCAAGATGAGAGACGATTCAGGCAGCTTCCGCCACAGCAGCAGCAGGAGTTGCGCGAGCGAGCGCAGGTCTGGCAAAGAATGACGCCGTCGCAGCGCGACCACGTGCGCAATGATGTGCTGCCGAGATGGAAGCAGATGCCGCCGGAGCGCAGGCAGGCGATTCAACAGCGATTGCGCGTGCTGCAGAATATGCCGGAATCGGCGCGCAACCAAAGGCTGAACGATCCGAACTTCACGCGCGGGATGAGCGAGGACGACAGGGCGACGCTGAGAGATTTGAGCCACTTGCATGTTGGGGGAGCGCCGGACCCGCCGAATGAGTGAAGCAGCCCTTAGTTGTTCATTAGTTCCCAGTTCAAGAGCGGTTTTCAGTAGAACTGATGGCGGTGCGTCGATTCTTGCCCATTCCGCACCCAGCCCACCAAAGACTTCCACATTCAACATAGGCTAGAGACAGGGCGCAGTACCGCTACAAGACAAAATGGCGGAAAGCGCAGGAATTGGCGCGTTGACAATGGGCTGCAAGTCGCGGCATCGTCACTAGTTCGGATTCTTCGCATCCAACGAGTGGAGGAAGATCATTTTGAATAGTGACCGCAAAGCGGTCAACCCCGCCACAGCTACGCGCTTCCCGGCCGTTTCCAAGCGCTTCCGCGCGATGCAGCATCGCAACTTCCAGTTGTTCATCGCCGGACAACTCATTTCGCTAATTGGAACGTGGATGCAGACGACCGCGCAGCTCTGGCTGGTCTACAAGCTCACGGGATCCGCGGCGTTGCTGGGCGTGTTCGGATTCGCAAGCCAGGTGCCAATGCTGTTTCTTTCCTCGATCGGCGGGTACGTCGGGGATCGCTACGACCGGCAGCGCAGCGTGATTGCCACGCAGACGGCGTCCATGATCCTTGCATTCGTACTGGCGGGGCTGACGCTGACGCATATGATTCGCACGTGGGAAGTGATCGTCATCGCGTTTCTGGTGGGTATTGTGAACGCGTTTGACGTCCCAATCCGACAGGCGTTTTTCGTGCAGATGGTCGGGAAGGAAGACCTTCCCAACGCGATTGCGCTGAATTCCTCGATTTTCAACGGCGCGCGGGTGGTGGGGCCGGCAATCGCAGGTTTTGCGATTGCGCGGATCGGAGAAGGCTGGTGTTTCTTCCTGAATGGATTGAGTTTTGCGGCAGTGATTGTGGCCTTGCTGATGATGCGCAATGTCCGTAGTGAAGTGAAGCCCAGCGAGGACTCGCCATTGAAGAGCTTTATGCAGGGTTTCCATTTCGCAATGAGCGACCTACCAATCCGGTCGGCGCTCCTGTTGTTGAGCGTGTTGAGTCTGTTCGGCTTGCAGTATTCCGTTTTCCTGCCGATTTATGCGAATGACATCCTGAAAGGCGGCGCGCGCACCCTTGGGCTGTTGATGAGTTTCGCCGGGGTGGGCGCTGTTCTCGGGGCGCTGCAATTCGCGGCGCGCACGCACTACAGAGGATTGGCGCGATGGATCGCTCTGACGTCCATGACCTGTGCCGTAGGGCTCATTGTTTTTTCGCAGGCCAGGGCTTTCTGGTTGTGCACCGCGGTGCTATTCGTGGTGGGGTTTGCCGCGACATCGCAGATGGCGGCGACGAATACGTTGATTCAGAACCGCGTTCCGGATGAGCTGCGGAGCCGGGTGATGGCGGTGTATGCCACGATGTTTATGGGCGTGCAGCCGATCGGATCGTTGATCGCCGGCGGTGTCGCGAAGCGGATTGGCGCACCGTACACGCTGTCGCTATTCGGTTTTCTGGTGTTGCTGGGGAGTCTCGTCTTCTTGTTCCGAGTGGTGATGAAGTTGAAGCAGGCGCAAACGGCCGCCGGCCATTAAGCAGGATTCGGGCGGTAGAGCCAGGGCGGTTTCACGAAGACCTGGGGTGAAGGTGCGGTGTTTATTCCTGTGAGCATGGCGTCGATTTTTGGGCGGAGCGGCCCGAGCGAACAGACGGGATCGGTGGCGGAAGCATCGCCCGCGAGGAGCAGCGCCTGGCAGCGGCAGCCGCCGAAGTCCAGCTCGCGACGGTCGCAGCTCTTGCAAGGCAGCTGCATCCAATCTTCCCCACGGAATTTCTGAAATGCACTGGATTGTTCCCAGATCTCGCCCAAACTTCGGTCTTTTACGTTTTCAAAGGAGAGGCCGGGAATGACTTGCGCGGCGTGGCAGGGAAGCGCGTCGCCGCTGGGCGTAATGAGCATGAGCTTGCGCCCCCAGCCGCCCATGCAGGGCTTGGGATACTTCGCGTAGTAATCGGGGACGACGAATTCGAGGCGGATTTTTCCCCGCAATCTTTCCTGCTCGCGTTTCATGAACTCC
>Ga0137394_10002569_pt1 | contig 13437 bp, 21 predicted proteins | sample czobulk116metaG_FD_108278 | JGI IMG/M metagenome (GOLD analysis project Ga0137394, IMG submission 108278) | Vadose zone soil microbial communities from Angelo Coast Range Reserve, California, USA - czobulk1.16 metaG | ecosystem: Environmental > Terrestrial > Soil > Vadose zone | place: USA...
AATAGGACGCTGAGTCGCTGACACAAATCCATCAGACAACGGAAGCGTTTGGAAGGGCAGAGATGAAACTCACACGGTAGTGGCCGTGGTGCAGCCCTATCTGAGTCCTCGTAAAAGTTGTAAGTGGATATAGTGCGTGGGACAACGACGTTTGGTAGCTCAAGTTGGGGAGAAAAGCCTCCGAGTCAGTCAAGCCTTGCTGCTGCCTTGAAGGTACAAATGGGTGTCGTGCCTAACACAGAATTGAACACGTGCCAGCGGCCGCTGCGATGAAAAAAAAAAGATCAGATCGATCAGAGCTTGATGGGGACGGACTCTGCACCACCGAAATATGCAAAGTGCACAACACTCCGTGTCGCGTAAGGCTAACGAGCCCGGGTGCGGAGGTTTGGGCTCCAGGATTTTTATCCACAGTATAATAGCAGATGGTTGAGCTCTACGAAGGCCAGTCCGTCACCTCCCTGACTTCACATGAACCCTTGCTAGAGAGCGTTCGGTGTACCGAAAGGATCCGAATGAAGATAGCTCCTCCGTTCACCGCGATGGAGCATGGTGATTCGTCGTATAGATGAGATATCTCAGGCTGGATCGTGGAAAGGGTGTTTATAATCGAAAAGCGTCGTCGCGGTTGAAAATGAACGCTGTTGCTGGGAAAGCGCCGGAGCCAAGGTCGATCGATTCAACATACAATAGCATGCCAAAGGTACACCAGAAGAATATATAGATACGTTATTATAGTGCGTCGAAGTTGATATGATGCGATGCGCGCCGCCTCTCCAGCTCGTCCTCCCGCTAAATTACAAAAGTAGCAAGAAACGGACGAATAAGCAACGCGCGCGACGAAGAAAACTCAACAAACGAAAGCGCACCTTCTCGTTCAGATGCAACACAAGCACGACCCCAGCGAGCGCCACCATAGTGCCCAAGACCGTCGCGCCGACCCAAGGGATCCACTGTCCGGGACGAAGATACAGCTCCTTGTGCCACTCGTCCGGCGCGGCGCCGGGATTGATCACAAGCTTCGAGTTGGGAATGACCATCTCGAGCGCGGCGACGCGTCCGCGTGTTGCACCCGCGAACAAGTTCTCGATGTAGTTGTTCGTACGTCCGAGTCCGAAGAACGCGTATGGCGTGTTCAGAGCCTGGTATGACGTCTGCGGGAGCTGAGGGACTTGCGCGGCTGAACGCCCACCCGAGGTGTCCAGGATGGTATACTTGTAGCTTGCGCCTGATGTGCTCGCGCCTGAGGGCTGCACGCATGTTGATTGCGCGAAGTTGCTTCTGTCAGAGAGGCGGCGGAAGAAGGTAAGCAAGGAGAACATACAGCGAAGCGCGGGAGACTGCTGTTCTCGGGTTGGCACCAACCCGAACTACATGCGCCGTTGAGAACTGCACCCATCCGATATAAGAAGAAAAGGATGAGATGAGACGGAGAAAGCGGCCGTACCAATGGCTTTCATGAAAAACGCGTCATAATAGAAGTTGTTCTGCACGAACAGCACCCGACCCGCACCCTGCTCGCCCGTGCGCTGCACCATGATATCAAGCGTCCCGTCTTCGTCCAAGTCAACAAACACGGCAATCCGAGCGTCCGTAATTCCGGCGAGCGGGTCGACACCCTTGCGCATCTCGCGCCATCCGCGTCGCGCGCCCGGCGCAGTGCATCCTGGGACACCGCGTGCGCACGGGGTGGAGATAAGGAGTCGGACGCGACCCTCGGTGATCAGAAGCAGGTCGGGAAAGCCGTCCAGATTAGCATCTCCTGTGCGCGGCAGGACGGGCTGGGGAGGAGAGAATGACGTGTCGAGGACGCGGAGATTCGCATCGCCTCCTAGAAGGTCGCGGATCGGAACGGTCACATAGTTCTGGTATCCCAGTCAGTTGTTGTGACAGGTAATTGAGATAAGCTGCTTTCGGAGAGAACCTACCGGGCCGGAAAAGGAAAGCGAGAAGTGGGGGTCGGCAACGCATAACGTGGCGGGGCTGCGACACGGCGTTGCGGTGGCAGGATCGCTCGCTAAGGGAAACGATGAGGACGGGGTGCACAACGGGAGCTGTGTATTATAAGCAATGTTCAGTGCACAATTAGACCCGAGTCCGGTGGACTGGGAAACTGAGGTGCAGGTGGTGATGATAAGGTCGATGGTTCCATCTCGGTCTGGAGACGAACATTCAAATGGATGGCAACAATCTCACTGCAGATAGGCGTACCCATATCAGCAAACACGACAGATTGCGTTCCAGTGGGAAGTGAGCCACTCTGGGCCAGGGTGAATCCTGTATTAGAGTTGCTGATCCAGACCTGGAAAGACTTTTGCCCATGGCCATCATCACAGACGAGAAATATGTCTATGAGATCCGATCAGCACCAGGACACGTATCCAAAGTTCAGGAACGCGGACCAGCTACGCAGTCCCCGTTGAGGTCCACCGCCGCGTTGCTATGCGGATTCGCAATTCGACACTGAGGTTCGAAGGGGGCGTCAACACTGCTGAAGAAGTTAATGGAGTTCGTTGCGGAGTAGCATACAAGGCTCTTACACCTCGTAAAGAGGGCCCAAAGGGTTGGTGGCGTTCCAAACGTTCTTCCACATCTTGAGCTGGGAGCTTTCCGGTCGGAGGCCGAGAAGGTCGATACGCATCTGACCATCGCTATCAAACGGAATGGGTTGGGCTAGGGTCGAAGGAGGGAGTTGGATCGGATTCATGTCTAAACAAATTTCAAGCAAAGGAGTAAGGCAAGGGTCAAAGCAGCTTACAAAAGCCACCGCTGGGCATGGAAGTATATATGGAAAGCGATAGCTGTGCATTTGAATCTCCCTGTGCCATGACGAGCACGTCAAGTCTGCCGTCATGAGTAAAGTCACCAGGGACGACGTTGTAAACGCGCTGCGGATGACGGAAAGATGCCGAACGACGAAACGAAAATTCATCTATTTGGATAGTGAATAAGGGGCTGGCTCGAACTCCTCTTTGTCCGCTCACCGTGACTCCAGAGATAGACGGAGAGGGTATGCTGGTCCGAGGCCAGCGTAATGACATCCACACTAACAACCAATTAGTCCGCTATGTTGAACCATGCTGATACAGGGAGAATGCGCACAAGTGGTCGCCGTTGAAATCGCCGAATGCTATCACCCTGCCATCACCATTGTCGAGGCCAAGGGTCCCTGCGGGGACGAGCGCGTTGCCTGAGAAACGTTTTGGTGGGAAAGGCCAGAGCGCAGTTGTCGGTACGGCAAAGAGAGCAAGGCTGGTGATGAAGAGAAGGAAAGAAAGACGTCGTGGAGGACGGAAACGTCTAGGGAAGAGGATGCGCATCGGTTCAGACGCTTCGGACCGGGCCGAGCGAGTTGATGAGGGTCTGTTCGCTGCTTACGAAATACGCACACGATTGCCATCAAAGTCTGCAGTACATCACACACTTGTGATGGCACTACGAGCTTAGATCGATACTTGAGCTCAATTCGTGCCCTTCTCCTCATCAAGCATAAACCGTGCAGTGCAGTATTTATCCGGTTCCTTTTCTTTTCCGGCCACAGATTGAATCTCCGCCCGGAGAAATCCTTACTGTCCCTGGGATTACATAAGGCAAAGGGTTCATTCCTCCTTACCGACTCACCACTTATCCTTGTTCCCTTCCATCATCTACTATCCGAAGTACTGCTATCTCTTCAACTCCCATGGCTGAGGGAAGCAATTTTGACTATCTTTTCAAAGTATGTGGTCATTCTTGTCCTCCAGGCTCCGTATTCACTGCACGCCACCACGCAAGGTTGTCCTAATCGGCGACTCAGGCGTCGGAAAGTCGTCAGTATTTCTTTCGTCCTTTCACCTCACTTTGGCTCACACGAGCTGTTACGTGAATAGAAATTGTATGTTTGGAACGCATTCTTGTTGAAACACTTCCATTCACCCCTCTTCCAAGTGCTCTCACGATTCACGCGCAATGAGTTCAATCTCGAAACCAAGTCTACAATCGGCGTCGAGTTTGCCACCCGCTCAATAAGTGTCGAAGGGAAGACGCTCAAAGCACAGATTTGGGATACTGGTGCGCCCAATTATCCTCTTCTTCCTCTTCTCTTCTATCCTCACACTCTTCTTTATTCCGACCAGCTGGCCAAGAGAGATACCGTGCCATCACTGCTGCGTGCGTTCGATCTTATACGCATTCACAGGTGGCTAAAATGTTTGTCCTACATAGTTATTACCGTGGTGCCGTTGGCGCACTGCTCGTTTACGACATTGCAAAGCACGCGACGTACGTTAACGTAACGCGCTGGCTCAAAGAGCTGCGTGACCACGCAGATTCGAATATCGTCATTATGCTAGTCGGTAACAAGAGCGATCTTAAGCACCTTCGTGCTGTGCCAACCGAGGAGGCGAAATCTTTTGCAGGTGTGTCTGAGCTTCCCTTCTTGGAACCCTGAGCTGACAACTTGGTTGTCCGAATACAGCGGAGAATGGACTGTCGTTTATTGAGACGTCCGCGCTGGACGCGTCAAACGTCGAATCAGCATTCCAGACCATCCTCACTGACATCTATCGTATCGTCTCAAGCAAGCAGCTTGAATCGAGCGCGGATCCGATTAAACCCTCCTCGGGCGACACGCTTACCGTCTCGCCGAGCGTCGATGCAAGCGCGAAGGCTGGTGGTGGCTGTTGCTAGACGTCTCTTCCCGGTTTGGCAGGCGGACTTATTCGTACATACCACTACTGTAATCACACGTCGTCTGGCTGTTGTTCTCCTTCTCTTTGTTAGCACCATTCCTCTATGCTAGACGTATGTGGTGTACGCCAAGACGATGGTTTTCTGCTTGCCATCACACGGCTTGTCGATGGGCTGCTTGTAAGCTTGCGCGTTTATTTTATCGATCCAAATCGAATGGTCTGCGCAATTTTGATGGCTTGATCGAGCTTGATCGGCCGTCGTAGGGTGCATTTGCCAGGTATGACTTCTGACACTCGGCACCCTAAAAGAACATTACGCTCAACGATACATATCTACATTCGACCCATCATTTTCCTGTCTTCACAATCAGGCGCCATAATTGAGACGGAATATGTCGTTGAGGCTAAAGATCAAAGGGTGGCAAAGAAGTCGACTCGATCAGCTTCTTATGGTGATGGGATGAGGCTGAACGTACACGTAGTAGCTCCCACCGTCCGGGATAAGATGGAACACCTGGGAGAACTGCAGTGGGTTCGGACTGTCGTCGACCTGGAGGATGGTGCGATGGACAACAAGAAGGGACCCGGTTTGATGATATGTTCGGTGCTACTCACCACGAGCACGCCAGTCACGTTTACGATGAGCGACGCTACTGTTGGGGAAGAGGGCTGCGCATCGCGCGTCGTCACCTTATGCTGCACTTTCTGGAAGGGCAACGACTGCACAGCCAACGATGTGAGGGTTAGATCCATCAGAGAGGGCATGGAATGCTCACTGCCAGCTTCTCGATGACGGCAGCCGTGCCTTGGATCTGTGTCCCCTCGAAGGTGAGCATAGATGTTTCACGCTAGGAAACAGATCAGCGGCAGATGAGATGTGGAGTCGCGGACGAACGACGAACGGCGAACGCACGTAGAGAGGCGCGAGGTTGGCACGGTTTGTGTCAAAGGTTTGATAGTAAAAGTCGGTAAACTGCTGCGCGACGGCGTTGATGTCTGCCATAGCTAGCTGCTCGGAGGTCGGAGGTGGTGTCGAAAAAAAAGGTTGTGACTTGGATCGACGGATGATAAGATTTCAGATCGCTGATGATGATGTGATCACGCGTCTCACGGGTCGTTCCAACCACGCCCCGACCGCTCCTGCGATGATCGTAGTATTCAACTAACAACCCCCTTTCGGTCGAGCTCACATGCCCCCCTCCAATTCTGATTCCCAACCCTCCCTCCGTCCCACGATGCGCCGCAAATCTTCCGCCCAAAACCTCCTCTCCTCCTTCAAAGCCGCCACCTCTGGCTCCAGCTCTAGTTCTAGCGCCAACATCAATGGCAACAACAGCAACAACAGTCACAGTGGCGCCAACAACAATGGCGGCGGCAGCAGCGGCACAGGTAACGGCAATGGCAACGGCAACGGGGCCATTTCCGTAGCCGCCATTGCAGCTAGCGGCATGAACGGCGTCGCCCATCCCCTCGCACCACCCACAGTGTTGGCGCCATCGCCGCTCCCCCCACCGCCCTCCTCCTCAGCCTCATCGAGCGCCATACCGACGCCCAGCACATCGGGCACGTCTACGCCCGCCCTCCCCCCGTTCGCCATCCTCCATCCGCAGCAACAGCAGCAAGCACAACAACCGGGCGCGATCACCGCAACTGCGGCGGCGGCTGTGGCAGCTACACCCACCGTACGCGATTGGGATGCACAGAGTATGCACGCTGACTCCTCCACGGCGGGCCAGTTCTTTCCGCCTGTCGGCGCGGGAGTCGTTGGGACGGGTGCGGGAAGTGGTGGTAGTCCCGGTGCGACGGTCGAGTATTTGCGGGATTTGGTGCAGAAGCGTATCATCACGCTCACTTATACGCGGAACGTGCACGATGGGTACGTGTTGACATCTAGTTGACTATCCTTCACATCTAATCTTTTTTGTCTTCCCCCCCCCTCCTCTTCTTTCGGAATCTGGTTCCTTGCCCTTCATCCCAACGCCCCACGTTTGCTGTGGCTGCGCTAGACGAACTCATTGGTTCCATACGATCATGATGTCGCGTGCGGAACTCGATCGCGTGTTCAACAATACAGCGATGAAGAAGAGGTGCGTCCACCTCTTTTACCCCTTTGCTCCTCGGGGTGGGTTTAATATGTGTCGATCCGTGCAGAACACATCGCTTCGCGATTCTCGCGATGTCCCTATCATCGCTCTTTGATATCTCGCAGCCGACAGACTTTTTGCGCTCAGCCCTCAACATGCTCACAGAGTACGAGCAAGCAAAGGAGGACAGTGACCGCCCCAAAATGGTGACCCAACGTTCCTGCTTGTCTATGTTGACTTCATGCCTAAGTTCATGACACTCAGCGCCTCTGGAAACGGCCACCAAAACGGCATGCGGGCGTGGGCGATTATCCTCTGGGCATGCCCGACACCTCCGACACCTACCTCACCATTCCACACATGGTAAATCCACTCTCCCTTTAAACCTGTCTAGCATAACCGCTGACCAGAAAAAAATAAATCCCCACAGCCGTTTCCGCTCGATTATACGCAGACGCTTCTCTCCCTCCTCGACATCCTCTCCGCGTTCTACGCCAAGCTGGCGAAGCTCCTCGGGCCGTCGCCCTTCCCGCACGCGTCGCAACACATGCTTGGGCTCTCGCCGCACCCGGGCGTGTCCTACCTCTTCCAGAACCAGAACCAGATATCTCCGGCAGACGAGGCCCTCTGGAACGTCGCGATTGGTTCGACCGCGCTCGGCAATCCCCTTGGCGGTGGCGTGCTGAATAGCCCTCCGCCGAGCTGGACGCCCGCGCTGGGCGAGCTCGTGCTTAAGGTGGACAGCAAGTTCAAGGTGCGCCAAGAAAAAATCCCTCTTTCTTCCCCCTTCGAATGCATGGATGCTGACATATGATGCATTCAACCGCGTGGGTCGTCGTCTGATTCGCCGGGTTTCTTTTCTTTTTTTTCCTTTTTTTTTTTACGCGCAGAAAATTATCTCGGTGCTACTCAAGGACCTCGACGTGTTCGCGCGGAACAGCATCCAGGACGAGCTTGCCTCACTCGATCCGCTCCTTCGTAATGTTGGTGGGTGGGGTGCCCCGTCGGGAACGTACGAATTTGACCCGTCATGAGCCGGGCGCTGCCTGGACCGGTATTTGTATCATAGCAAGAAGGGAGGACCCGGAGGAGACACAGAGATGGGGGCGGGTGGATAGAGTTTTGCACAGAAGTGTAAGAGGGCGTTGGGGCTTGGTAGAGCTCGTTGGTCGTCGGGCACTTTCCTCCTTGGATATCTTGTACAGCGCTGTAAGAAGGGAAAAGTCACATATACGCTAGCTCAATTACATTGCGCGAAGAGCATCACGCTTATTGCCTGGCAGAGTTGTCTCTCGATGGTGACACTTTATGATAGTGTAGTTTGTTTGGGGGGGGGGAATCCTGGGACCATCTACTGTGATTGGCAGTGGGGGCCAAAGTTTCCGAGTCTTGTACAAAACCATTGGTTTCGACAAGCCGGTTTGCGTCGAGAGCGCCCAGGTCCTTACTTCGGGCCTCCATGCAGCGCTCAGTCCCAAATCGCACACCCGGTGATGGTGAGAACATATGATCCCCAACTTGGTAGAACCGGGACATCACCCGGCCAGCGCAGCTCCCGGTCGTCATACAGACTTTCAGTACTAACTTTGTAAAATACTAGTAACGCCACTGTACTAGTACGTAGACACTGACAACCCCGCATATACGGCAGATCCGCGTCTGATACTACTACAGCTAGTAGTATGATTAATATGATTACACGACTCGGTCCGAACCACCGAGGTCGCATATCCCCATTGCGATTACTAGTACAGGAAAAATTATAACTTGCTACTCAGGGTCCTGCGGAGTGTATGTTGTCCTACGTAGCTGCGGGCCTCCAAGACGTTGGCTCGGGCTCTTTGCACCGTGTCTATTCTTCGGATGATCACCAGAGGCGGTGGCGCGGCGGCATCCGTGTGTTTTGCGCCTTTGCATTTTTCATCCCAGGGCAGTGAAGGCACCGGGCATGCAAGTGGACTCCTAAAACCATGACTATTGTCTTGTTGACGGCATACGCACAGCGTACACGCCACCAAAACACCACCAGGGCGGGAAAAGAAGGGGGAGCGGTGAAGGCTTTCGGTTCATTTGGGTGTCGAAGACTGACTGTCAGTGTGCCTCCACCGTGCACACATCCACAAAATTTAAGCTGCGATTAACCTTGGCCTAGTATAAGGTTATGGGGACAATGCGCCGATGCGCCGATGTCGGATAGTATGTCAGTGAAAGGAGACTGCCCTGTTTCGCCTGTCAAAGATACACTTTAGCATGGACAACATTGACAGACTCAGCTGGAGATGCAATACAGTACACGTAGAAGAGTGTAGATCATCAACCATCAAACTTGTAACGAACATGGCCGAATTTGAAATGTCAGCACAGCCCGCCACTTCCCAAATTTCTCACGTGACCCCTTCCTCGTAAGTGGGCGTTATTGTGAGTACGTAGCTAACTGAAGCCGTTTTTTTTTTGCAGAGACATCCATCTACATCAATGACATAATGTGACAATTCCAGCGCATCTTTCACGGGCGTCGGCATTGTGCATTCATATGCAATATCAAATGGCACTTAGTGCCAGCGTCACAGCTATTTTCGAAGCTGGCTCCGACACTGGCACTCTCGTATTCGTAACTAGCGGTTGAAGCGCTTTCAAGTTCACTTCACATTGAAGTGCCAACCATGGGCTGTCCTGCGGGTATAAGACAACAGGTGCCGTGACGACCCCACTAGAATCCACCGTCTCTAGAACCAGCATTCCAACTCGCACTTATTCTTGCATCACTCTCCACTAGGAGAGCATGCCAGTGTTTGGTCGCTCGACCACTCGGCTTGGGGCTGACGTTGTTCAAGTTACAGATCCATGGCCTGAGGAGCAAACCTTTTTTACTCAAAGCCTACCCTTCGAAGATGAAAGGCAGGTTAGTCCTTTGAAACAAGATACTCCTCCAGACGTTTACAATACTCAGGTAAATGCAGAGGTGAGCTTACCAGTACTCCTGCGTCGTATCTATTAAGGCGGCTATTCAGATATACTATCCTGCTGGTCCCTCTTCATCAGTACAAGCTATTGATATTGGAGGGTTGAGGCCGCCGCACCCTGAACACCCTATCTCTGGTATTCGTGATCCAGGCTTCCATGTGCGTACTTCGGGCTCCATGGGCCAGGAAGCCCAGGCAGCGTTCCCTTCGGTACGTAGACGCTCTCAATCTACCCGGGCACTGTCATCTGACGCAATCAGTTGGATTTCCCCCTATACATGTCACCACCATCGGGCTTTGGAGGGGGCGAAGATTACCTGGCTACCGCGATTATACAAGCCGAAGAGTCAACGCATAACTTGCGCCAGGAAGGGGTGTCGATGAGCGTCCCTCAAGGTCAGGCTCATCAATTCACACGTATTGACAAGATGCTCAATGGTTCAGTACCGTCAGCCCTCCCTCGCATGTCCGGCACGCCCGCCGCTGTGCGAAACCAACAGGGGACACCACATGGCCTGCACCAGCAATTCCAGCACGTGGGTAAGGGACCTGCCGCGATGTCATCGCGGTCTTCGCGCCAAGCTGGCGTGCATGGGTCTCCTACGCGCCGATACTCGTGCGATATGTGCGACAAACACTATGCGCAGCCACAGGGCCTTACCAGACATCGACGGGAAACACACAAACCTAGCTTGTGTAGGCATTGTGGTGTATTTGAATGGGGTCGCCCCTATGTGCTAAAAGAACATCTGGGGAAATGGCATCCTGGAGTCAACCCCGATGCTGAACTGGAGGAGATCAAGCATAACAGTCGCAGCACGACAACATATCTACCACAAATTTCATCTTCCACACCTGAACTAGAGCGATGGGGTCGTGCCGAATTCCAACTGCATCCACCGACCCTTCTCCCGTCTGCAATGATAGGACTTCCATCCGTCCCGCTGCCTGCTTTCCTGCCTGTGGCTTACCGTCCACAGTTCGAGTTTGCGGAACCAACAAGTATGAAGAACAAGGGACAAATTGCCTGCCAATTTGCAGCGCTCAATTCCTCCTGCGCTCGTACTCCTTTTCCGCTCATCGAAGAGCGTTCCCGAATGGCGCAGGACCTAGACGTGTATGCTCGTTTCGCACATGCTTGGTCTATACAATATTCATGATCTCTGACATCGACCACTTTCTCAGGCATCAGCCCAGCCAAGATGGACGCACAGCTGCGTACGCCTCACCTTACTCAGTGTAAGGTCTACACGTGCTGTAGCCTCAGAAATGAGCTCCGCGTACGAAGAAACACGCCAGCTCTGAGCCGGGGCCCGCTTCCCCTTCCTCAGATCGGTCCCTCGTCGCTTGCGCCCGGCCGTGTAGCGTCCCAATCTAATCAGTATCTCGTCTTCTACTCGCCGCCGCCACATCAGCCGCTCTGCCCTCTTCTTACCGCATCCGCCCTCAACTCGCCGCCTTCGCCCTCGTCTTACCCCATCCGTCTCCCACTCGTCGACCCCACCCTCACATCGCCGCTTTCGTCCTCACTCCGCCATACCTGCCTTGTCTCCATCCAGCCCCCGTAGTCGCCGCGCCCGCGCCCCGCCTTAATTGGACTTTGGACTGGGCCGTCGTATTTGATTGGATACTAAGTACTATACATTGCCTGGACTACTTTCTTCTCCTACATCTTTCCCTTCCCCTTTGGACTTAGACCTCCCGTTTTCTTCCCCTTCTCGCTCTTAGGCTCGATGATACTCACCGCTGTAGCCCCACGTAGTCCGCACGCCCGCTGTCGCGCGCGATATTTCATTAATTGGACCCTCTTCTTCTTCCGTAAATGCCGCATTCCCCTTATCACGCGGTCCTGTCGCGAGCAGGGAGGACTTGTCGACTTCCCCGTGTCCGCGCTCAAGTCCTTCGCCACGCGTGTTCGACCTTCGGGACGAGAACTGCCCCCCCTTCGGCTTAGGCAACTCCTTACGCCTCGCGTCCTCTTCGGAGATCTCTGGACCCCTTACTTTTCTCGCCGCTCTGCCCTCCCGGTGATGAGATCCGCGGTCTTGCCAAATTTCCCTCGCAGAAGAGGTGACCCAGTGACGATACAGCCTCGGACAAGTATCGGGTGGGGCCCAGTCGCAGGTATAAGAGCAATCACCGACCACTGCGCTCAGGTACTTGCTGGCTGTGATGTCTGTCGTATTCGATTATCTATGCTTTGCTGGTCGATGTTCCTTTGAGTATTGCTGTCATTTCACTGCCCTACGTTACCGTGTGTGTTTCCTAACTTAACTTCGCTTCGAGGCGGTGCGTCTTCCACGAATCTCGGATAGTATTACACAACTTGACTTGACATACTACATGTAGTACATGACGTGTCATGTCAGATAAGGCTCTATGTGGCGCGGTGAAACGCGAAGCCCAGCGGGATCTCCCCTTATGTGTTCCGTGCTTGAGCGATAACATTGCACAGCGAAGACACCATACAAGTCTACTACGAAGTTCAGGAGATGACTATGACAGCCCCTCATAGCCTTGGCCACAAACAGGTACCGGTAAATGGCAAGACGCGGAGGACCGCCGGGGGTATATGTCATATGACATTAAAAAAATCCTCTTTCCTCCCCCTCGGATGCATGGATGCCGACATATGATGCATTCAACCGCGTGGGTCATCGTCTGATTCGCCGCTTTGTTTTTTTTTTTGCGCGCAGAACATTATGTGACAGTCGGTGCTACTACCGTGACTCAGGGACCTCGACTGAGGCTCGACGTGTTCGCGCGGAACGGCATCAAGGACGGGTTTGCCTCGCTCGATCCGCTTATTCGTTATATTTGTGGGTGGGGTGCCCCATCGGGTACGTATGAATTGAATTCGACCCATCGTGAGCCGCGCGGGGGACTGGGAGGGTATTCTGTATGATAGCAAGTACGAAGGGGGCGCTCTCGTTGAATAACCCTGTTCAGTATCATTATACGAGAGAAAACATATACCTCGGCTTCATCGAATTCCTACGCGAAGAACACGAGTACACCACAACAAGACGCGATGGTGATTGGGACGGAGACCCACTTACGGACGCCGGTCCGGGTAATTCTTCCGCACGCGGCTCATGCGATGTCCAAAATTAGTAATAAGCTACCAGCCACTGGCAGCCAGACCACAAGCACATATCGATGTTGTGTCAAAAATATGTTATGTCAAACACGAGACGATCGACTCCATCGGTTCAGGTTCGTGCTTCCACACGGTCATGTTGAGTTTTGAAGCGAATAAGAGGAAAAGGGTGACGGTGACGACATGATGATAATGCTCCCGCTCCCGGACTTCAATTGGTAGGCAAAATAGGACATCCACCGTGGTTATACCCCACAGATAGGTGACATTTCTGAAAACCGGCTTGTCACCCCCCTTCCGATTCTGTGCGGCGCTGGATCACACCCCGTACGGTGTCGATACTGTATCGTGTTTGCCCCCTCGCCATTTCGTGTTATAATCAGAGGCATTTATTATCAGTTGAGCGGTGCGGAGCCGGAACTCTTATGGAAAGTTATGACAGAGTCGGGTGTGCTTGCTCACTAACATGTGTTCATATCAGACACGTCCGATATTATTTTGGCGTTCAGGGTCGTGCTGGCGCTCCAAGGATCCACTCTTCGCCGAGTCTTCGGGTGTATCCAGCGCCGGCGTGCCTCGTATTTACGCGCCTCGAAGCCCCTGAGCATGTGCACCTACCC
>Ga0137394_10002570_pt1 | contig 13434 bp, 12 predicted proteins | sample czobulk116metaG_FD_108278 | JGI IMG/M metagenome (GOLD analysis project Ga0137394, IMG submission 108278) | Vadose zone soil microbial communities from Angelo Coast Range Reserve, California, USA - czobulk1.16 metaG | ecosystem: Environmental > Terrestrial > Soil > Vadose zone | place: USA...
GACGCTGGTAACGCGGTTGATCTGGGCTGCTGTGGGAGCCGGCGTCTTGTGGCGGGAAGAAAGTTTGTTCACTTCGCGCGCAACCTTGCCGCGCCCCCAAACGATTTCGGTCGTTATTCCGACTCTTAATCATGCCCCGAGCCTCGCTGAAATCGTGGCGCGGACCAGGGTGTCGCCGCATGTATGTGAAGTTATCATCGCCGACGGGGGCAGTACGGACGGCACCCTGCAACTCGCGGAAAAACTCGGCTGTCGCGTTATCATTCACGAGGGAACGCATGGTGCTCAACTGCGGGCTGCGGCGGCTGAGGCCAGGGGAGACGTGGTTCTTTTGATGCATGCCGACATCTTCCTTCCACCTCATGGGGCGGACGCGTTACTCAACTGCTTGCGCGACCGCGCAGTGGTCGCTGGAGGATTTTGGAAAGTTTTTCGAAGTCCTATTCCGCCGCTGCTCATCGCTTCCAAATTCGGGTGCGGCCTGCGCCTTCTGTTCGGCCATCGAATCGCAGGGGATCAGGGATTTTTTATTCGCAGGGAAGCTCTCAACCAAATTGGCGGCGTTCCTGACGCACCGGCGCTCATGCAAGAACTCGAGTTATGCCGCCGGTTGCGCCGTCTTGGTCGTCTCGCGCTAGCCGATGCAACCGTCGTGGCTCCGGTTCGGCGCCTGGGTAATCTTGGGGTGGTGCAGACTTATTGGCGCATGTGGTGGGTGGCAATGTTGTATCGGCTGGGTGTTCCGCATCAACGCTTGCGCCAGATGTCCGAGCGCGAATAGGCTGGTCGCAACAGATCGCTGACTATGCCTCCTCGAATCCGCACCACCGTCGTCGGAAGCTATCCGGTGCCCGATTGGTTGGTGGCGCTGCCAAGTGAGCAGGCCTTGATCGACGCGACCAGCGTTGTATTCAAAACTCAGGAACTCGCCGGCATCGATATCGTGGCCGACGGGGAGCTTTACCGCTTCGACGTCAATCATCCGGATACCAATGGAATGATCGACTATTTCGTCCGGCCTTTGGGTGGGATTCGCTCGCAAATCGGCTTGTCCGATATTGAACAGTTTAGCCGGATTGGCACGATGCAATTCCGATCACGTCCGGCCGGGGTGGTGGAATCCGCGATCACCGAAGGAACGCTCGATCTGGTTACGCCCAGTCAACGGGCGCGCGGGCTGACCGGCTCGGCGCTCAAATTCACGGTCACGGGCCCGCACATGCTCGCACGGACGCTCTTGGATCAGCATTATGACTGCCCCGGCGAACTTGCCTTGGCGCTGGCGCGAGTGCTTGCCTCCCAGGTTTCCAAAATTGAAGCCGATGTGATTCAAATCGATGAAGCAAATATTCCGGGCCACCCGGAGGATGCAGAATGGGCCGCCCCGGCCGTCAACCACGTGCTCGATGCCATCCGAGGTGAAAAGGCGGTGCACCTTTGCTTTGGCAACTACGGCGGTCAAACGATCCAGAAAGGCACCTGGGAGCGGCTGATTGGTTTTATGAATCGACTGCGCTGCGACCATTTTGTCCTGGAAATGGCTCGTCGCAACCCGCAGGAAGTCTCGTTCCTGCGCGACCTCGACAAGCGCTTCGGCATTGGGCTGGGCGTAGTCGACGTGAAGACGACCGTGATTGAAACGCCCGACGAAATCGCCCGTCGTATCGAACACGCGGAAAAAGTCCTCGGAGCGGGTCGCGTCACCTGCATCAATCCCGACTGCGGATTTTGGATGCTCAAGCGCAGCGTCACCGACCGCAAACTCCAGGCCCTGGTCAAAGGCCGGGACCAATACCTCGGCGGGATTCGGAGTTGATCGGCGTGCGAGTGGGATGCGCACCATGGCAATTGGTGGAGAAAGGCGAAACAGAAACAGCCGTTGGTTTGCCGTTGGCGCAGCAGACAATTGCTTCTTCAGTCGTAGGAAATAGGGCAGGGCGAGCAGGCACCACGGCAGTTAGGTCAAATCCTCTGTTCGTTGACAATGCGATTGCCTTTGCCGAGCACAGTAGGGTTTCCAGCCCCGAACCCCCTGCGCCCCTTTGTTCAGCAGCCGTCGTTTAAACTCCTGCCCAAGTTCATGTTTGAGGCGGCTCCTGGGTCTCTGGATTGGGCCGTTTGTGGACCAGAGTCAGTTGTTTGTTGAATTCTTTGCCGTAAATCTCCAGCAAAGTTAAGAACAAGGCGGCTATCACAGGGCCGACGATAAAACCCATCACGCCGAACAGTCCGATGCCGCCGAGTATCGAAAAAAACACCAGCAACTCGTGCATCCCGGAATCGTGTCCGATGACGATCGGTTCGAGCAGGTTGTCAATTAGGCTAATGACAAAGGTGGCGATCAAGAAGACCGCGATTCCCTGCCAGACTTGCCCAGCAAGCAACAGGATCAGCGCCGCGGGATACATCACCAGCCAGGGACCAACAATCGGAAGAACGGAAAGAAAAACCATTACCATGCCCCAGAGCGCCGCCCCTTCGATGCCAAAGGCCCAAAAGGTCAGTCCGCCTAAAATTCCCTTAATCAGCGAGACAAGCAGGGTGCCCTTGATTGTCGCGCGCGAAACCGAGAGAAAGCGGTGGATGAGTTCCTCTTCGTATTCATCGGCCAGTGGACTGAAGTATTTCAGCTTCGCCAACAGAAGCGGTCCATCCCGAAAGAAATAAAACATCGTAAAGAATGTGAGAGAAAGCGTGGAGATCAACTCGAAGGTTTCTCGCGACGCCACGTTGATAACGTTCGCGAGCAGCTCGCTCGCCCTCTTTGCGATGTGCTCAAAGGTTGCCTGGAGCGGCACTTTTTCAAGATGCAGCTTCTGGATGAGAGGATGTCCCTGCACCTTCTCGCGAATGCTTCCGTCGAAGAGCCCTTTGGCTTTGGAATCTGCGCTTTGATACAGGCGAACCGCCTCCCGCGCCACCAGGTTGGCCACAGCGTAAGCCGGAAGCAGGAGTCCCAGTGAGAGTGTTGCGCAACAGACAAATGCGCTCAAAGCCTTTCGCCCGCGCGTTTTCTTCAGGAGCCACGAATAGAATCCATAGAATAAGCCTGCGAATACTGCCGCGAGAATCATCGGTACCAGGAAGGCCTTGATCATGTTAAAGAACAGAACGGCTGCACCGAGAACGAAGAACAGAAGGAAGTAGCGAGCGAACTTATCGGCGCGAAGCCGCTGCCACCGCAGGCTGGAAGGTCCGTCCTGGCCAGATTGCTCGCGCGCTGGTCCAGCCGTCGATTGGGTTTCCACTCTTGTTTCCGAGTCCATTGTCAAAAAGCATTGTTGCAGATGGCGCAGCCAGCCTCAATTAGGTTGTGAAGCATTGGCACAGCGGCTTCTTCTCCCTCTCCCTTGGCTTGGGGAGAGGGCCGGGGTGAGGGGGAAGGGCGCATTCGAATTGCTTGTCGTGTCATCTTGAAACCGTTCGATCAAATTCCCCGCTTGCTCACAATGCGATTGCCTTTGCCGAGCACGATGACGCGGGGCTTCCACCTCTTGATGCTTCTTTTGCCGATGTGTGCGAAACTCATAATCGTCAGCAAGTGGCCCTTTTTCCCCTGAAAGGCCGCTGCGCCGTTGAGCACGATCTGGCCCGAACCTCGATCACCGGGAACCAGGCGGGCGCAACGCACCGCGAATCGAAACCAGAAGCCCCGCTCTTTCAACTCCTGCACAACCAAATGAACGCACTCGAAAACCCAAATTACCGGACAGAAATCGGGCAGAGTAAAATAACTGCTCGAAAAAACGACCCAACCGAAATGGGAAAAACAAATGGCGCGTCCGACAGGACTTGAACCTGTAACCTTCTGATCCGAAGTCAGAAGCTCTATCCAATTGAGCTACGGACGCAACCAGCAATTAGAGTTGCGCACCCCAGCCCGGAACGCAAAAGAAAACGTAATCGCGTGGCGATGCGAGCTATATAGCGCCGGCTTTTTGGACTGCGGCGGTCCTCTGAGTCTTGTGCCGCTTTTCCTTTGAGCTTTACTACGGATACACGCAATGGGGTTACGGAATTCAAAGCGGCAGAGGACTGCCGCACTCCAAAAGCTCCGCCATTATCGGAGCATTCTTTGTCTCTCAGCGCGTGATCCGTTTTACGATAGACGCAACTGGAAGTTCGAGCGCCGATTGGTGTCCCAGAAAATCCATTAAGACCATCACACGCTCTTTGCCCGGCATGACCTGGGTGATGACCGCGGTCAGGCCGTGAAATACGCCGCCTGCTACCTGGATGCTTTGGCCAGCCTGGAACTCTTTGGGAATCACATGCACGTCTTCGGGTCCGAGGCTGACTCGCAATTCGGTGATCGCCTGGTCAGGCACTGCCGGCCAGCGCGTGCCGAAATGGACCACTCCGCTTACGCCGGGAGCGTAGTGCACGCGCGGCAACGACGTCTGCCAATCAAATCGCACGAATAAGTAATTTGGAAAGAGCGATTCGGTGACCCACATGGGACCCGTGCGAGTCGGGCGGGCAAAGCGAATGCAGGGATTGAACACCTCCACCTGCTCCATCTGCCGCAAGTGGCGGGCTGCAATATGTTCGTGACGCGGTTGAGAACGGACGCAGAACCAGGCAAACGTCGATTCCCGATCGAGAACTGCTGGCTCGCTCTCCGCGTTCACTGTTGCCGATGCTTTCGGTTGCACGGTCGGAGCGTATGAAATGAGACGCGCTCTTGAAAGGAGAAATAGAAAACGCCGGGCAATTTTTGCATTTCACTTTGTAAAACTTTCAGTTCTGTTTCAGCATGGCGCGCAAGCTAAACCCCGCGACGTGGGATCATTTGCTCGAGAAAGCTCAAGCGGAGGTCGCTCATATTTTGCGCGCTCTTGCGCCGGATCTGCGAAACGCGGCGACCTCCGTTACGCTCAGCTATGAAACTTCTCCGTCGAAAGCATTGATCAAGGAGGGCATCGAACAGGATACCCTGGGCCTGTTTGTAGGTGATGCGTTTGCTGATGCCGGGCAAAGCTCATCTCCGCTGCCCCCACAAATCATTCTCTATCTCGAGAATCTTTGGGATGCAGCGGAGCAGGACGAAGACACATTCTGTGAGGAAGTTCGCGCGACCTATTTACATGAACTCGGTCATTTTTTGGGGCTGGACGAGGACGACCTGATTGACCGGGGCCTGGAATAGAAGCAATCGAGCTCACGGGAAGAGCCCGCGGATCTTTTTGGCTTCCTGGACACGGCGCACCCCTAAAATGAGCGCGGCGAGTCGCATGGAAATCTTTTGTTTCCGAGCGAGGGTCAAAACCTGCGTAAAGGCGGTTTCCAGGATTCGGAACAGCTTATCGACCACTTCGGTTTCGGTCCAAAAGAAGCTTTGCAGGTCCTGCACCCATTCGAAGTAGGAAACAATCACGCCGCCCGAATTGCAGAGAATATCCGGGATAATGAATATCTCGGGACGTTCGCTCAGGATCTTGTCGGCCTCGGGCGTGGTGGGGCCGTTGGCTGCTTCGGCGAGGATCCGGCATTGAATTTTCCGCGCGTTGGCGGAAGTGATTTGCCGCTCCAATGCGGCTGGAACGAGAATATCGCAGGGGATAATCAATAACTGCTCGTTGCTGATTGACTCAGACTCCGGAAATCCCGCAACGGTTTTCTTCTCAGCCACGTGCTTGTCCAGGGCCCAAAGATCGATCCCACGCGGGTTGTAAATGCCCCCGTTCACATCACTCACGGCAATTACCTTCACTCCATATTTGGCCAGCGAAAGAGCAGCGATTGAGCCGACGTTGCCGTAACCCTGCACGACAGCCGTGGCCTTGGCGGCGTCGAGCTTGATTGTATCCATGGCTCGATTCACCAGATAACCAACTCCACGACCCGTCGCTTCGCGTCGTCCCACAGACCCACCGATGCCTACCGGTTTCCCAGTAACGATGCTGGAAATGGTGCTGCCCATGTGGACCGAATAGGTGTCCATGATCCAGGCCATGGTTTGCTCGTTGGTGCCAACATCTGGCGCCATCACATCCACCTGCGGTCCGATGAACGGGATCATCTCCTGAGTGTAGCGGCGCGTGAGCCGTTCCAGTTCGTTCAGCGACAGGGTGCGTGGATCGCAAGTGATGCCGCCTTTGGCGCCCCCGTAAGGCAACCCCGTCAACGCGCATTTCCAACTCATCCACATGGCCAGCGCGGCGACTTCTCCCAATGCGACATCTGGATGATAACGCAATCCGCCTTTCGTTGGCCCCAGGGTCAAGTGATGCTGCACGCGGTACCCAAAAAACACCTCGGTTCTTCCGTCATCCCGATGAATCGGCAACGCCACCGTCATCGAACGCTTCGGGTATTTGATTCGGTCGCGGTCCGAAAGCGGGATCTGAAGGTAGTCAGCGACCTCATCGAACTGCTGGCAGGCCATCTCAAACGTCGGGTGATCATACATCTTCACGGCGGGAAAGTAATCAAGAGAGGGCAGCTTGAATAGCGTTTCTGCTTCAGCCGATGTCCGATTCGGGGACTACCAAACAACCGCAAATGAACGCGAATAGACGCGAATGCATTTTGCCGACTGCGCTCATCCTATATCTTGATCCGCGTCTATTGGCGTTGATTCGCCGTTAAGTCGCCTGTACAGGCCCAGAACGTCACTGCCGCGGGATCAGTCCGGGCATGCCGCCGCCCATCTTGGAAAGGATTTTTTGGAAACGGCCAAATTTCTTCATCATCTGCTGCATTTGCGAGAAGCGATTCAGAAGGGTATTCACCTCGGTAACGGTCACGCCGCTGCCTTTGGCGATACGCTGCCGCCGTCGGGCATTGAGGATTTGCGGAGTGCGACGTTCCTTCAACGTCATGGCGCAAATGATGCCTTCCATCCGCCGAAATTCTTTTTCCTGCTTTGTCATGTCAGCATCTTTGAGCATTTCTGAGCCGCCGGGGAGCATGCCGACGATGCTTTCAAGAGGCCCGAGCTTTTTCATTTGCCGCAACTGGTCCAGGAAGTCCTCGAGCGTAAACTGCCCTTTACGCATCTTCTCTTCCATGCGTCGGGCGTCGTCGAGGTCAACGGCTTCCGCCGCTTTTTCGACCAGGCTGACGACGTCGCCCATTCCGAGGATCCGCGACGCCATTCGCTCCGGATGAAAGGCCTCAAAATCCTCGAGCTTCTCGCCCACTCCGGCAAATTTGATCGGCTTATTGGTAACGGCTTTCAGGCTCATGGCCGCGCCGCCGCGCGCATCGCCATCCAGTTTGGTCAGAATAGAACCGGTAATATTCAGCGCCTTATCAAAGTGGGTCGCTACGTTGACGGCTTCCTGGCCGGTCGCAGCGTCGAGCACGAGCAAAATCTCGTCCGGCTTGACGAGGTCCCCCAGCCGGACCAACTCCTGCACGAGCGGTTCATCGATCTGAAGCCGCCCAGCCGTATCAAACACGAGAGTGTTGCGATTTTGGGTGGCCGCAGCGGCCATGGCTTCGCGGGCGATTTTTAAGACGTCAGTCTCTCCTTTTCGGACGAACACCGGAATTTCGAGTTGTTTGCCGAGGGTCTCTAATTGATCCATCGCCGCCGGCCGATAAACATCCGCCGCGACCAGCATCGGCGCCCGGCCCTGCTTATGAAGCAGCCGCGCCAATTTAGCACTGGAGGTTGTCTTGCCCGACCCATGCAACCCCACCATTAATATCGAGCTGGGGTTGTTCTTCAGATTTAGCGAAGCGTTGGATGAGCCCAAAAGTTCGACCAACTCGTCGTGGATAATCTTAATGATCTGTTGACCCGGTTGAATGCTTTGAATGACCTCCTGCCCGAGCGATTTGGTTTTGACCCGCTCGATAAAATCTCGGACTACCTTGAAATTGACATCCGCGTCAAGCAAGGCGAGGCGAACCTCGCGCAACGAGTCGCCGACGTTGGTCTCGGAGATTTTGCCGAGGCCCCGCAGGTTGCGAAAGGCGTTTTGAAGCTTGCCGCTGATCGTATCGAACATGGCGGTAAAATATCCCCAAACCGGAAGGTGCAAAGCGCAATCTATGTCGCTTGGCCGCGAACGGACCTGAAAATTGGGAAACGGTCCCTTGAGAGTGATAGAAACGAGTCTAAAATAGCGGCAGTCAGGTGGTTTGATTGACAAGGGGAGGGGCGTTTGCGTTAATCCGTCCCCGGTTTAGCGGTTGGTAGGATACCCAAGTGGCCAACGGGGGCAGACTGTAAATCTGCTGGCTTACGCCTTCACTGGTTCGAATCCAGTTCCTACCACCATCTTTACCACCCGTCGTGCGCCGGATAATCTTAACGCGTGACTTGCAGAGGATTTTGTGAAACATCTCTGCCGCAAATTATGAAAAACATCTTCCTATCAATTCTACTCACCCTCACGCTCGGACTCGTGAGTGGTTGCCGCGATTCGGGCAAGAGCGATGATTCATCGAAAAGCGACACAGCGACCGCCGAAAAGTCAAAAGACCAAGCAAAGGACTCAAAGCAAGTGAATACCAACGAAGTTGCAGTAATCAAAACAGCCTTAGGAGACATGGTGATCGAGTTTTGGCCGGACGTGGCGCCCAAAACCGTTGAAAACTTCAAGAAACTGGCCAAAAAGGGCTTCTATGACGGCACGGCGTTTCACCGCATCGTCAAAGGATTCATGATCCAGGGCGGCGATCCCCTGACCAAAGATCCCTCGGCGCAGGGTCGCTGGGGAACTGGAGATCCGGGCTACAAGATCGATGCCGAGTTTAACGATCGCCCTCACGTGCGAGGGGTCATTTCAATGGCCCGATCTCAGGACCCTAACTCTGCGGGCAGCCAATTCTTTATTTGCCTGGGTGATGCCTCGTTCCTCAATGGCAAATACACAGCATTTGGCAAGTTGAGTAAAGGCGACGACGTGCTCGGCAAGCTCGGTGACGTGGAAACGACCATGGCTGGCGGGGGCGAAAAGAGCAAGCCAGTGCAACGCCAGGGAGTCGAAAGCATCAAGATCGTTCCTGCGGATCAGGCCAAATAGTCGAATCGTATCTTGAACGCGGGCAGTTGCGCCCGCGTTTCTTTTTGGCGCCAACTCTGTCGAAAACTCGTGACCGCCGAAGAACTCGCGCCCGCTTTGGTGGCCATGGGTTGTCCGCCCGAAAAATCTCTTGAAATGGCCAGGCAACTGGACAAACGGGCCAAACAATTAGCAGCGCGGAAAGCAACCAGCTACGAGGATGCAATGGCTCATTTAGTATCTCTTATGAAGCAGGGCTGGGCGGCGAAAGAACGAGGATTGTAGCTTTTCGCACTTTGTCGGCAAACTGTGTCGGCCGCTATTGTTGAACAGACCCTGGAGCAAGTTCGACAAAGACTGACGACAAGGCAACCGACAAAACCTTTTATGATTAAGCCCTGGACGACGACGCGCACTACTCCGCGCGGTGATTTCCGCATTTTCAGCCTTCGTGCGGATGAAAAAATTTCCCCGCGCACCAATCAATCGCACGAGTTTTTTATTATTGATTGTGTTAATTGGGTCAATGTGGTGGCAGTTACGACCGACCAGCAATTGGTCATGATCGAGCAGTTCCGCCACGGATCGAACACCGTCGAACTGGAAATACCGGGCGGGACGATGGATGCAGGAGATGATTCGCCCCTCGCCACGGGAGTCCGCGAGTTGCGTGAGGAGACGGGCTACGAGGGGGAAAATGCTCGCGTGATCGGTGAAATTTACCCCAATCCCGCTATCATGAGCAACACCTGTTACACGGTCCTGGCCGAGAACTGCCGTTTGAAACACCCGGTTCAAATGGATTCAGGGGAAGACCTAGTGACGCGCCTCGTCCCACTTTGCGAAATCCCGGATTTGGTCGCTGGCGGCAAAATCCGGCACTCGCTGGTCGTGGTCGGTCTTTATCATTTCGATCTGTGGCAGCGGCGCAAAAACTCACCCCGGCAGGCATCCTGAGGTCTGCGGCAACTATTGGCATACTTCCAGCAAGCGGTTTGTCGAATGAAGAAGTTACCCGTTGCCGTTGTGGTCGGTACCCGTCCGGAGGCGATCAAGATGGCGCCGGTCATCAAGGAACTTTCTCAGTCCAGTTTTCTCAGTCCAGTTACCGTTTCGACTTCCCAGCATCGCCATATGGTGGAGCAAATTTTTCGCAGCTTCGATATCCAAGCCGACCACGAGCTGCGGGTAATGCGACCGTCGCAAACGCTTTGGGATCTCTCGGGCAGATTGGCGGCGAAGCTCGGGCAGTTCCTGGCCGACCATCCGGTGGCGGCTGTTTTGGTGCAGGGTGATACTTCGAGCGCCTTTTTTGGCGGGCTGAGCGCCTATTATCATCGACTGCCGGTAGGTCATGTCGAAGCAGGTCTGAGGACAGGCAATCGTTACGCCCCTTTTCCGGAAGAAATGAATCGAACTTTGCTCGGTTCGGTGGCCACCTGGCATTTCGCGCCCACAAAGGAAGCTGTAAAACAGCTCTTGCACGAAGGTGTAGCAGCAACTTCGATTTACCGGACGGGGAACACCGTCGTGGACGCGTTGCGCTGGATTGTGCCTCAATGCACGGATCAACCGGTGAGAAGAATCCTTGGTGTGGAGCGGCTCAACTCGCCCTTGGTGCTTGTCACGTGCCACCGGCGCGAGAGTCTCGGAGCGCCAATGAAAGATGTGGCCTCGGGATTGGCTGAACTGGCCCGGCGGAATCCCAAACTGGTCATTCTCTTTCCTGTTCATCCCAATCCGGCGGTTCGCCGGGCCGTCATGCCCAGGCTTAAACCAATGAGAAACGTGGTTCTTTGCGAGCCGCTGAATTACCATCAGTTCCTCTGCTGCCTCAAGCATTCGCTTCTCGTTATCTCTGATTCCGGCGGGGTCCAGGAGGAAGCCACTGCCTTGGGTAAACCGGTCCTGGTGCTGCGAGAACAAACCGAACGGCAGGAAGGAGTAGCCGCCGGCGCGCTCAAGCTTGTCGGGACTGACGCGCAAAAAATCGTGCGTGAAGCAGAGCGCCTTCTGAAAAATCGCGCTGCCTACCGGCGTATGAGTCAAGCCTCAAACGTGTTTGGTGATGGCCACGCCGCGGAGAGAATCGTCCGCATTGTTGAACGATTCCTGGTTGGTAAGTGAGGGAGTAGCCCGCGCCCGTTCAGGCCGCCAGCAGCCGATCCATCGCGTCGGTCAAGTCTACGATCTTGAACGGCTTGGTGAAAAAATCTGCCTTCGTCTGCTGCGTCGCGCGGATCACACCCGCCTTATCGGGCGCGCCTGACAGAAGCAGAATCGGTGTTTGATTTCCCTGGGCGCGGACCTTCTCCAGGAATTCAACGCCGTTCATGCCTTCCAGCCGATAATCCGACACGATTAGGTCAAAGCGCTCTTTGCCGACTAATTGCAAAGCGTCCTCGGCACTTTCAGCCTCACAGACTTTTTCAGCGCCGAGCGCGGTCATCAGGCTCGTCAGGGCTTTCAACGAGGCAAAGTTGTCATCGATCACGAGGACAGATGGTATCGAGCGCATGAGATCGGCTTTCGTTGCTACGGTTTCTTGCTTGGCCTTGATTAAGGCGATCGCTACATAGCAGCGACGGTGCCAGAGCGACGCGGAACCTATCAGCAAACATCACACTTAGGCTGGGCTATCGATCCGCCCTGTCTCATTTTGAGACACTTCTGTCCTTTCTGTTTCTTTTCTGCCTATTTTGGTCTGAGCCTTGCTTTGCGGTAGCCAGTCGACAAATGACGCGAGCAGAAGCGGCGGCTATTGATCCAATCACTTTCGGTCAGGAAGGAACTTTTTGACAGCGAATCGTCGAGTACCACAGACTCAGTTGCGCAACGTGAGCGGGAAATGGAAGTCACTGGCCACATCTGCGAAAGGCCTATTCGCACTGGCATTACTGTGCGCTTGCGCCGCACCGCTTGCGCTTCAAGGCATCGAGCAGGCGGATTTGCCTCTTCTGGATAAGGCAATCGAGTCGATTCCCGCCGATTCACCGAGCAAAGAGCTGCTCTTTCGCCTTCCTGAGCACGTCACGCTCGAAGAGGGCACTGAGCTAAAGCTCGTCCTGCGCGCCTCGTCCGAAATACCTGCAGACCTCTTCACTGTGACCGTATCCTGCAACGGAGCGAAACTGATCACTCGGCCGGCAGCGACTGCTCCGACGCCAGGGGCACTGGCCGAACGTGTTGAACTAGTGGCCAAACTGCCCCAAAGTCTGCCTTTCGCGGGTTGGAATCGGATCAAGATCGAGTTCGCGCCGAGTTCCGGCGTGCCGAAAGATTGGCTCCGTGCTGGCCGCTGGTCGCTGCGGAGATCGGATTGCGCGCTTCACCTTGTTTATTCACGGCTGCCGGTGTTCCCGGAGTTAGGACGCTTCCCAGCCACATTCATTGAAGAAAAACTTTTACGACCGCTAGACTCGGCCACTGGCACGGAACCTTTGGTCACTATTGCGTGGCCGCAACAGCTTCGAGATGTGCATTTGCGCGCTTGCGCTGTTCTTGGCGCTCGCTTTGGGCAACTCGGCTACTTCTCGGCTGGGGACTACACCATCGTGCGCACAAACTTTGGCGCCTGGATGGCTCCCGATCAGAATTGGATCCTGATTGGCCGCTGGGACGAGATTTCTGCCTGCGCTGCCGCTACCAACTGCCTCGGGTCAAAATCGCCCAAAGCGGGCGAAGGCATAATTGCCGAATGTATTACCGCCGGCACTCTGCCCCGTCGCGGGATGGTTGTTACTGGCGCGGATGATTCAGCGTTGGAAAAAGCCATCCTGACATTGGGGAGCGCGGAAGGTCTTGGCTCAATCGGCCCCAGCCCGGTGACCATCGCAACAGCGCCCGAACTTTCGACCCGTTACCGAGAGAAGCTGAAGGCATCTACCTCGGGCGTTCGCGTGGGAAAAATTCAAAATCTGAACCAGGCCAGCAAGCTGCTCGTTCCTGACCCCCTTTTAGAGCGATTGGCCTTTGTCGTTCCTTACAACGCTTCCGTGGCAGAGATGGGAACGTTTTTCGGACTGGCCTCTTATGCCGGCCAAACCGTGCCCGAATCACTGGCGCTCTGGCCGGACGCGTGTGGCTACGACGCCACCAAACAAGCTAGCTTCTCCCGTCTGCATGGAAAAACAAGCGTTGTGCTGGGTTCGGCCAAACAATGGCTCGCTGCGTTGCCCAAGGGTACGTTTCTGCCTGTCGAAATTCGGGATCCACTGGATCATGAGGTCTATATGCAAGCCAGGAAGTACCCGATCAGCGACTTCGAGCCCTCGCTTGGGTTCCTGCAATTGGTTTCGTCGCCGTGGTCGAAGAACGATGTGGCCCTCGTGGCGGGCGGCTGGCAGAATTTGGCCGCGCCGCGCGTTTTTTGGATGATCACAGACCCCGAGGCGCCCGGAAGGGTTTACGGCAATGTGTCCGCCTCCGACGATCAAGGACGAATCGCCTCCTTCGACACCTCGCTAGCGTCCAC